>JFJP01000317.1_pt1 | contig 15157 bp, 15 predicted proteins | sample 431651 | NCBI WGS metagenome assembly JFJP01 (sample SAMN02602958, study PRJNA72255) | Microbial mat metagenome, whole genome shotgun sequencing project. | biome: fresh water; feature: sink hole; material: water; isolation source: purple microbial (photo- and chemosynthetic) mats found in...
CCAGGATGTCTTCACGCTCGCGGAAGGTGTAGAGGAAGACCGTCATGGCGCCGATGTCCAGCGCGTGGGTGGCCAGCCAGATCAGGTGGCTCGCTAGACGATTGAACTCGTTGAGCATGGTGCGGATGTACTGGGCCCGGCGGGGCACGGTGATGCCGAAGAGCTTCTCGTTGGCCTCGGCCCAGCCCAGGTTGTTGGCCACGGCAGAGCAGTAGTCCATGCGATCGGTCCAGACCTGCCCCTGGAAGAAGGTCTTGTTCTCGCAGATCTTCTCAACGCCTCGGTGCAGGAAGCCGATCATGGGACGGCAGTGCGTAATGGTTTCGCCATCGAGGCGCAGCTTGACCCGAAGCACGCCGTGGGTGGACGGGTGCTGCGGGCCCAGATTGATTTCCATTTCCTCGTTCTTGAACACGAGTACTCCTAGTTCACAGAAAGGCGCACCACGGAGGCACGGAGAACACGGAGAGAAACAGGGGAGAGAAACATGGAATCAGGGGCGACAGTTGTGGCTCCCGTTTCCCGTTTTCGCATGCTGTTCTTGGTGGCCATCTCCGTGTCTCCGTGGTGGATCATCTTTTATTCCGCCTTAGGCCGCTTGAGGTTGATGCCGAGCTGGCCCGCCTTCTGTAGCGCGATGCGGTTGAGCATGCCGCTGCGATCCTCGCGGAAGTCGATGTCGCGCTGGCCCCAGCCCACCACGGGGTAGTCCTTGCGCAAGGCGTGGCCCTCCCAGTCCTCGGGGCAGAGAATGCGGGTCATGTCCGGATGGTTCGCGAAACGGATGCCCAGCATGTCCCAGATCTCGCGCTCCATCCAATTGGCGGAAGGGTAGACCTGGGTGGCGCTCTCGGGCTCGAAGCCTTCCGGGATCAGAATGCGCAGCCGCAACCGCTTCTTCCGGGCGAGGCTGGTGAGGTGATAGACCACGCTGAAGGCGAAGCCCTGGGCGGCGGGATAGTGGGTGGCGGTCTCGTCGGCCAGCATCTCGTATCTGAGGCGGGAATCCTCGCGGCAGAGGCGGAGGACCTCCAGCAGATGGTCCTTCCCGATCTGGCAGGTCATTTCTCCCGCCTGCTCGAAGGCCTCTTCGACCTTGTCGCCGAGGGCCTCCATCAGGCGCAGGAGATCGGGATCCTGGGCCTCCGTGGGAGCAGGAAAGACCATGTCCGTGTCGTTCTTCTTCGCCACGGCCCTCACGGGGGCCTTGGGGGCATCCTTGCCCTCGGCTTCGGCCTTGGCCTTCGCGGTTTCGAAGTCCGCCAGCTGCTTCTGCCACTTGGCCTCATCGGCTTCTGCGGTGGCTTTCAGTTCGGCTACAAAAGCCCGATACCCGGGCAGGGGCACGGTCTTGGGTAACACGATCTCCCGGTTGGGGGCCGCCTTGTAGTCGTAGACGAAGGGGCCGGTCGGGATTTCTGGGGTGGTCTCGTCCGCCATCAGCCGACCTCCTCTCGATAGCCACCTGGGGTTTCGAGGCCTGGACCTTCGAAGATCTCCTTGTACCGGTCGGCGAGGCTGCTGCTCATGATCTTGTCCTGCAGTTTCATGAAACCGTAGAGGAGCGACTCCGGCCGGGGTGGGCAGCCCGGAATGTAGACGTCCACGGGGATGACTTTGTCCACGCCCTGGATGGTGTGGTACGAATCGAAGGGGCCGCCGCAGGTGGCGCAGCTGCCCATGGCGATCACCCATTTGGGCTCGGGCATCTGGTCATAGAGCTGTTTGATGATGGGCGCCATCTTGTAGGTGACGGTACCCGCCACGATCATCAGGTCTGCCTGTCGGGGCGTAGCGCGAAAGATGCCGCAGCCGAAGCGGTCGAAGTCGAAGCGGGCGGCACCCGTGGCCATCATTTCGATGGCGCAGCAGGCCAGACCGAAGGTCATGGGCCACACGCTGGTGGCCCGGGACCAGTTCATGACCTTCTCGACCTTGGTGGTGATGAGGAGATGTTCCAGGGCCGAAGGCTGGTTGATTACTCCCATGTGAGGGCTCCCTTGGACCAGATGTAGCCGTAACCGAAGAGCAACAAAAAGAGGAAGATGCCGATCTCGATCAGACCGAAGAGGGCCAATTCCTTCATCTGGATGGCCCAGGGCATGAGAAACACTGTTTCCACATCGAAAACCAGGAACATGACCGCCACCAAGTAATAGCGCACCGAAAATTTCTCTCTGGCTTCAGCGCTGGTCGTGATGCCACATTCATAAGTCGAGAGTTTGGCGGCACTGGGCCAACTGGGGCGGAGCAGCCGGGACAAGTTCCAGATGATGATCGGCAATGCCACGGCCACAAGGATCAGAAGCAGGATGGGTGCGTACCCACGCATGGAACCTCCGGGCTGTGGCTAGGGTTTCCAATTGTGGATGTTGGACCATGGCGCGGTCAATGATGTATTCCAGTCTGGGCGTCTAGTCATAGACGAATGGACCTTTTCCATCCCTGATGGCACTAACATTTAGATATGAGCTTCCCAGACAAGCCCCTTACGGATTCTGATGTGTTGACCACGCCGGGTGATCTCACCCAGGTGCTGGATCCCGCTGAGCTTTCTAAGACGGACTACCGTCCTCCGCAGCTCTACCCCACGCTGGATCTCACGAAAGAACCGGTGGACTTTGGCTTGTTCCAGGCCATTTCCCTAGATCTCATGCTCAAGCACCACTTCGTCCCGGTACACGAGGAGGGTGGCGCCCTCTGGCTCGCCATGGCCGATCCCCTCGATGTGGTCACTCAGGATCTTCTCCGCATGCAACTGAAGCGTCCCCTGCGGTTTGCTGGGGCACCTCAGGCCCAGATCCAGGAGGTCCTCAAGAAGTCCGAATCTGGCCAGAAGGTGATGGACGAGGCCGGCGAAGCCTTGAAGGTGCAGGTGCTGCGGGAAGAGGATATCGACGACGAGGTGCTGGATCTCGACCGCATCACCGACAAGGACGAAGCGCCCATCATCCGCCTGGTGGATACCACCATCTTCAACGCCCTCCAGCGGCGCGCCTCGGACATCCATATGGAAACTACGGCGACGGGCTTCCAGATCAAGTACCGCATCGATGGCAGTCTCTATGCGGCGGCCGAACCCATCGACAAGCGGTTCGCCTCCCCCATCATCAGCCGCATCAAGGTCATGTCCGAGCTGGACATCGCGGAGAAGCGCAAGCCCCAGGATGGCCGCTTCAAGCTCAAGGTCCGGGGCCGGGCCATCGACTTCCGCGTATCCATCATGCCCACCATCCATGGTGAGGACTCCGTCATCCGCATTCTGGACAAAGAAAACCTCAGCGAAGAGTTCAAGAGCCTAAGCCTGGACATCCTGGGGTTCTCCCAGGACGAGCTCACCCGTATCCGGCGCTTTGCCAAGGAACCCTATGGCATGTTCTTGGTGACCGGCCCAACAGGCAGCGGCAAGACCACCACGTTGTACGCGGTACTCACGGAGATCCGCAGTCCCGAGGACAAGCTCATCACCATCGAGGACCCCGTTGAATACCAGCTTGAGGGCGTGACTCAGATCCCCGTGAACGAGAAAAAGGGACTTACCTTTGCGGTGGGCCTGCGCTCCATTCTGCGCCACGATCCCGATAAGATCCTGGTGGGTGAGATCCGCGATTCGGAAACGGCCCAGATTGCCATCCAGTCTGCGCTCACTGGGCACTTGGTGTTCACCACCGTCCACGCCAATAACACCCTGGATGTACTGGGCCGGTTCCAGCACATGGGCGTGGAGGTCTACAACTTCGTGTCCGCTCTCAACTGCATTCTGGCCCAGCGCCTGGTGCGCACCCTCTGCCCCAAGTGCAAGCGCAGGATCACCCCCAGCGTCGCCGAGCTCACTGAAAACGGCGTGGATGCCGCCTGGGCCGCCAAGGGTGCCTTCTTCGAGAAGGTGGGCTGTGTGGACTGCAACGGCACAGGCTTCCGGGGCCGCCAGGCCATTATCGAATTCATGGGCATGAACGATGAACTGCGAGAACTGATCACCAACCGCGCCTCCATCCGTGACATCAAAGCCGCTGCCCGACGCCACGGTATGCAGACGCTAAGGGAAAGTGCCCTCGAGAAGGTGCGCTTGGGGGTTTCGACCTTCCCCGAGATCAATAAGGTGACCTTCAGGGAAGGGGCCTGAGGCACTCAGCCAGCCATGCCCTTGATCAGTTCCCGTTCAAGACTCTGTAGGCGCTTGAGGCGGACAAAGGGGCCGGGGCGGAGCGCCAGTTCTGTGGGGCTGCCGTATTCGCTGGGTTGCCCCTCTTCCAGCACCAGCACCTGATCGCATAGTTCGGCGACGAAGACGCGGTGAGTGGCGAGCACAAGGGTGCTCCGGCGCAGGAAGGCTCGCAGGTTATCTAGGATGCGGCTTTCGGTCTCGGCGTCCACGGCGGAGAGGGCATCGTCCAGGAGCATCAGGCGCGGATGCCTCAGCAGGGCTCGGGCCAGGGCGGTGCGCTGACGCTCGCCCCCGGAGAGGGCCACACCGCGCTCGCCGACCACCGTTTCCATGCCCGCCGGGAGGCGCCGGATCAGGTCATCCAGGCAGACGACCCGGGCCACATCCCAGAGTTCTTCCTCCGTGGCCTCCGGTCGACCCATGGCCAGGTTTTCCTTCAGGGTCGTGGAGAAGAGGAAGGCCTCCTGGGGCACCCAGCCGATGCCGGCCCAGTGCCGCCGGAGGTTTTGCGGCTGGAGGGCCACGCCGTCCACGAGCAGGCGCCCGGCATGGGCCTCTCGCAGGCCCCCAAGCACCTGGAGAAGCACGGTCTTGCCCGAGCCGATGCTGCCGAGGACGGCGAGGCTTCCGCCGGAAGGGATGTCTAGATCCAGAGGGCCGAGGCCCCGCCCCGTCTCGAACCGATACGTGAGCCCCTCCAGGCGCAGGGCGGTTGGGTGCTCCGAAAGGCAGACCGCCACAGGTTCGGGTAACCCCCTTTCGGGGCTGGCGAAAACTTGGTCGATGCGCTCCTGGCCAGCCCTAGCGCGCTGGAAGAGATTGGCCGCCCACCCCAGAGACATCACGGGCCAGGAGAGTGCTGCCAGGTAACCCGTGAAGGCGGTGAGATCCCCTAGGGTAAGGACGTGGCTGAGCACGAGGCCACCGCCGAAGGCGACCAGGACCAGGGCGGCTAAGCCGCCCATGAGCATGGCCAGTGGGCCGTAAGAGCTGAAGATGGCTGACTGGCGAATGCTCAGGCCCGCTTGCTTGCGGCTCAATTCGAGGAAGCCCTCGACGCGCTGGTCCTCGAGGCCGAAGGCCTGGACGACCTTTTCGCCGGAGATCGTCTCGTGGCTGAAGGTGTTGAGTTCGGACGTGACGAGCTGGAGCTTCTGTTGAATGCGGTGGCTGGCCTTGCCGATGACGTAGAAGCCCAGGCCCAGGAGCGCGAAGGGGGCCATGACCGCCAGGGTGAGCCTGGGGCTGCCGTGGATCATCAGCCCCAGGGTCACGGGCAGGAGGCTGAAGGCCTGCAGGAAGCTCATGAGTCCGGGGCCCGTGGCCATCCGCACGGAGCCCACATCATCGCCGATGCGGCTCATCAGATCGCCCACCCGCTGGCGCTCGAAAAAGGCGAAGGGCCGGGTGAGCAGGAAGCAGAAGAGTTCTTCTCGCTGCTCCTTTTCGATGGTTCGGCTCAGACCGATCAGGATATTGCGCATCAGGTAGCGGCCCAGTCCGGCCACCAGGGTGAAGGCGAGCATGACCACCAGAAGTTTGCGGGAACGGCCATACTCGGCGAGTTCCAGGGCATGAACAGCCCGTCCGGCCCAATAAGGGACCCAGGCGGCGGAAATGCTGCACAGGATGGTCGCCCCAAGCCCTGCCACCAGGGGGCCTCGATGGGGTGCCACCAGCTTCCACCACCAGAAAGCGGTTGATCGGGTCTGGGTCAAGGGGCCTCCCAGGCAAGCCTAGCGCGAAAGGACTCGGGGGCCCTAGGGGCAGAGGCCTGCCCGGAGTGCCAGAAGGTGTTCGTGTGTTTCTTGAACTGGCGTAGACTGGCTTGAATCCTCCGTTTAGGTGCCCTATGCGCGTAATGCTCGCCTTCGTGCTGGCCTGCCTGGGTCTATCCGCCCAGATCGTACAGGAATCCTTCAGCCGAGATCCCGGGCCACTGGATTTTGTCCGGGGCGAAGGTTTTGAGCAGGCCATTCTTCAGGCGCTGGCGGGAGATGCCCTGGTGGGGCTGGATGCGGCGGGCCGGGTGGTGCCTAGGCTAGCGGAGCACTGGGAGTGGAAGGAGGGGGGGCTCCAGTTCCGGATTCGGAAAGATGCACGGTTCGTGGATGGAAGTCCGGTGCGTACCGAGGATGTCCTGTGGACCCTGGAAGCGATTCGGAAGGATCCCAAGGCGAGCCCGAGCAAAAGCGCCCTTATAGAGGGCCTGCGGGTTCGCCTGGTTGGCGGGTGTCTGGAAGTGAGGGCCGACCGGCCCCAGGAACGCCTGCTCTTCGATCTGGCCCAGGTGCCCATCGCAAAGGAGGGCCACCGGTCCCTGGGCAGTGGCCCCTTCTCGGTGGCCCTGAAGGATGGCGAGTGGCACCTGTCGGCCCGGGTCCACTTCCTGGCCCCCCGGATCCCTGGCCTTCGGTTCCGTCTCATCGCCGATGACCAAGCGATCTTGCATAATCTGCAAAAAGGGTGGTTGACTCTCGGGGTGCCCATGGCCCGCCGGGGCCTGAGGCCCCCGCCAACCCACCGGGAAATCCAGCAACCCTTGCATGCCCAGTTGATTGTCTGGAGTCGGGCAGGGGTGGCACCCTTGCACGGGCTGGCGCGTTGGCGGGGCGAGGCCACTCCGGAGGGTTTCTTTGGAGGGCAGGCACGCCCCAGCCGGGGCCTCTGGCCCGAGAGTCTCGGGTTTTCGCCCCGGTCCATGGCCGCAGCTCCAGAAAACAGAGCCGGGAACTCCCGCTGGGAAATCCTGTATACCGCTGGAGACCCTACCGCCGAGAAATTCCTGCTGGCCCTGCGGGAGAGGGCCAAGCGGGATGGCGCGGGCCTGGAACCCCGGGCCGTGGAGGCGGCAGTGCTCTACGAGCGGCTCAGCAAGGGCGATTTCCAGCTCGCCTGCGCGGTGAACGTTTTTGATCCTCACCCCTGGGCGGTGCTGGATCTGCTGGCGCCCCAGGGGGCGGTCAACTTCGGCCACTGGAGCCATCCCAGGCTGTCGGCCCTGCTTCCAAAGCTGGCGGATGCCAAGGCCCGGGCCTGGAACGAACTGGAAACCCTCTGGGCGGAGAATCCAACTTCCCTGCCGCTGCTGGATTACCTGGGCACCGTGTGGGTGGACAAACGGCTGGAAGTCACCCCCAGCGCTCAGGGCCTGTACCTTTCAACACCGGGCGCGGCAGGGTGGAGCTGGAAACCGTGACGAATCGCTGGGCCTTCCTGGTGGAGGGCTGGGCGCTCTGGCTCCTGGCGCTGGGGGCAGCCTGTGCCCTGCCGGGGATGCCCTGGCGGGTGGCTCGGGCACCGGAATTCCCCTGGGCGATGCTGCCGGTGAGTGGCCTGCTGTTGCTGGGACTGATCGGCCTCGCCTTGCTCCTGGCCTTCGTGCTGGGGCCCTCGGCGGCCCGCATGCGGAGCCTCGCACTCTGGGAGGGGCCTCCGGATCTGCTCTGGGGTGGGCTGGTCCTGGGGCTCTGGCCGGGAGCCTGGGGGCCACCGGGGCGAGGACTCTGGGCCCTGGCCTTCCTGTTGGCGGCCTTGCCCTCGGAGGTGCGCTGGCTCGCCCAGGCCCTGCCGCGGGAGCACCCCTGGCCCGAAGCTTGGGGAAAGCGAGCTGTGCACAGGATGCGGGGCTTGTCGCTAATAGCCCTGGCCCCCCGGTGGCTCGCCGCGCGGGTGCCGCTCTGGCTAACAGCCACCCTGGTGCTGGAGCGGATCCTGGCGGTGCGGGGACTGGGTTCGGACTGGATGGCACGGGTTGCGGCCCAGGACCGGGCTGGCCTGGCAGTGTGGGTCCTGGTCTACGCCCTGCTCTGGACTCTGGCCCAGGGCCGGGAGGCTCGGGCATGAAGTGGCGCCTCTGCTTCCTCTTGGCCTGGCTTTGGCCGGACTTGTCCCTGGACCCCTTCCAGAGCGAACTCGTGCCCACCTGGGTCCACCCCTTGGGCACCGATGCGTTGGGTCGGGATGGGCTGCTGCGGCTTGTCCATGCGGGGGCCCGGAGCCTGGGGTTTGCCTCTGCCACCGCACTGCTGGCGCTCCTGCTGGCCTCGGGATTGGCGCTGGGAGTCGAGCGCCTCCGGGGGGCACGCTCCGCCCTCCGGGCGATTCCGCCCCTCTTGTTCATCCTGCCCTTGGCGGCGGCCTGGGGTGGGCTCGACTGGCCGGCCTTCGGCCTGCTGCTGAGCGGGCTCTTGGCCCTTCAGCTCGAACCGCCCCTGCGGGCGAGGCTCGACCCCTTTCGCAAGGGACCGGCCTGGGCCATGAACCGCGTGCTCGGAGGCAGCCGGTGGCACCAGGCCAGGTTCTGGGGGCCTTGGGTGATCGGCGAGGCGGCGAGCCTCTTTCCCACCGCCTGGCTGGGGGCGCTCTGGGGCGAAGCCACCCTGCGGCTGCTGGGCCTGGGGCCCGGGGCCCGCTACGACTCCCTGGGCTTGCTGCTCAATGAACAGCTTCCCCGCCTTTCCACCGATGGCACGGCCCTGGGCTGGGCATCCTTGATTCTTGTGCTTGCGCTGGCGGCAGGCTCGGCATCCAAGGCCGCAACGGAGGAAAAATGATCGACACCGCCTTTCCCGCCTTTTCCCTGCTGGATGACCAGGGTTGCACCGTGACCCGCGAAACCTGGGCCGGGAACTGGGTCGTGCTCTACGCCTATCCCAAGGACAGCACTCCGGGCTGCACCACCGAGGCCTGCGATTTCCGGGACAACTGGGCCCGGGTGCAGGCCCTGGGCGCGAAAGTCTACGGCATCAGCCGGGACAGCCTGAAGAGCCACCAGAATTTCATCGCCAAGCAGGCGCTGCCCTTCCCTCTGCTTTCCGATCCAGAGGCCACCCTGCTTAGGGCCCTGGGTGCCTTTGGCAAGAAGGTGATGTACGGCAAGGAGATGGAAGGAATCATTCGGAGCACCTTCCTGGTCGACCCCAAGGGCGTGATCCGCCAGGTCTGGCCCAAGATTAGCGTCAAGGGCCACGTAGAGGCCGTGATCGAGGCCCTGCGGAAGATTCAGGCCTGAGGAAGCCCGAACGTCAGTTGCCTCGCAAATGAACACGGGCTGTTAAGCACCTCGCCTCAGTCCCCCATGATGCAGTAGCCCCCGTCCACATAGAGCACCTGGCCGGTGATGCCCCGGCCCATGGAGCTTAGGAGGAAGATGGAGGCATCGGCCACTTCCTCCGCATCGGTATCCCGGCGCAGGGGGGCGCGGTTGCGGTGGTGGCGCTGCTTGCTGCCGAAGCCTGCGATGCCCGAGGCGGCCAGGGTCTTGATGGGGCCGGCGGACACGGCATTCACCCGGATTGCCTGGGGCCCCAGATCGGCGGCCAGGTAGCGCACGCTGGCCTCCAGGCTGGCCTTGGCCACGCCCATCACGTTGTAGTTGGGGATGGCCCGCTCAGCGCCCAAGTAACTGAGGGTGATGACGGAACCCCCTTCGCTCATCAGGGGCAGGGCGGAATGGGTGAGGGCCGTCAGTGAATAGCTGCTGATGTCATGGGCGATGCGGAAATCCTCCCGGGTCGTGCCCACAAAAGCGCCTTCCAAGGCCTGCCGGGGCGCAAAGGCCACCGCATGCACCAGGAAATCCAGGTTGCCCCAGACCCGCTTGAGCAGCTCAAAACACAGGACGATCTGTTTGTCCGAGGTGACATCCAGGGGGATGAGCATGGGGTCGCCCAGTTCCGGGGCCAGCTCCTTCAGGTTCTTGCCGAGCCGCTCGTTCTGGTAGGTGAGCGCCACCTCCGCGCCCTCTTCCACCAGTCGCTTGGTGATGGCCCAGGCGATGGACCACTTGTTGGCCACACCCACCACCAGACCGCGCTTGCCCTTCATGAGCATGGAAACCTCCAAGGAAATCCTATTGCCACCGGATCGGGGAAAGCCCTCGACGGACCCGGACTATACTCTTCTTGGAAGCCGCCCACCCCTATGTATTCCCGAATCCTCCTCCCCCTGCTCGCGATCCCGGCCCTGGTGGCCGGCACCTACGACCCGCGTCCGGATCTAGCCTCGGGCCGCTACCTCAAGGCCCTGGCCGAAGCCGAGGCCCAGCTCGCGGTTAATCAGGGGAATGCCTTGGCCTGGGCCGCCAAGTCCCAGGTCTTTTCCTCGCTGCAGCTTTTTGGCGAGGGGCTTACCGCCGCCGAAAAGGCCCTCGCATTGCAGCCTCGCTTGGCCGATGGGTTTCTGGCCCGAGGGCTGGCACGGGCGGGGTCGGCGGTGCAGCAGCGCAACTTCTCCAGCCTGCGGAGTGCCTCCGGTGCCCTGGAGGATCTGGAAGCGGCCACCCGCCTCGATCCCCGGCTAGCCGAAGGTTGGATGAGTCTGGGCCTGGCCTACCAGATGCTGCCCGGGATTCTGGGGGGCTCCACCCGCAGGGCGCTCGCCTGCGCGGGAAGCCTGCGCAGCGTGAATCCGGCCCGAGGTGACCTACTGCAAGGCATGGTCCTCTCCCTGGATGGCCGCTGGAAGGCCGCCGAACCCTTCTTTGGCCGGGCTCTGGCCCAGGCGCCCGCCGATCCCGAGATCGTATATGGCTACCTGGATTCCCTGGGCAGTCGCGAAACTCGCAAAGCCCTAGGAGCCGAAGAACAGCGCCGCCGCCAAGGGCAGGAGGCCAAGCGCCTCCTGCCCCCGGTCAAGAGCCGGGCTCGGGCCCTGGAAGCCATCACCGATGCCTTGCTGGACGCCGGGCAGCCGGAGGAAGCCTGGTGCATTGCCCTGGAGGCCCTTCCCCAGGCGGACGCCCCGAGCCTCATCCGCCTCCAGCTCGGCAAGCTCGCCGCCCGCACTGGCCTTCACCTCCAAGAAGGCCTCGCCAACCTGGACCAGCTCATTCGCGAACCCATCGAGGGCGGCTCCGGTGGCTACCCCAGCGCCCACTGGCGCCGGGGGCAGATCCTGATGGTCTTGGGAAGGAAGCCCGAGGCTCGCACTGCGGCCCAGGCGGCACTAGAGCTTGATCCCAAGCACCGGGGGGCGAGAGAGATGTTGAATAGCCTGGATGCCAGGAAGTGAACTTGGTCCTCTCTCATAGCGTCGAGATGATATTCCTGGTGGCCTAACCGTTGCTCGGCCATAGATAGGGGTTTGATTGGTCTTGGAGTCGAAGCAATGAGGTTCTTGGCGAATTGTCCCGTTTGTGGGGACTCAAAGCATGTGGTGTGGCCTGGGATGCTTGCCCCTTTCATTTCGGACCGTTTGGGTTTAAGCGGTACGATTCCTTGTCGCGTCATGGAGTGCGAAGGGTGTGGACTCCGCTATTCAGATCTCAGGCTCGATTGTGCTGAGGTAAACAGCCTGTATGAGGGTTACCGGGGAGAAGGCTACTTCCGTCTGCGTCACGCCCATGAGCCTTGGTACACGCGGCGCGTTAATCGAGGGCTCGGATCCGATCCCGAAGAGATTCAGGTTCGGCAGGACTACCTTGCCAATTTTCTTCGTGCCGGAGGCTTGTGGGGCTCCATCCGTTCCGTATTGGACTTTGGTGGGGATCGCGGGCAGTTTATTCCAGCTGACTTAGATGGAGAAAAGTGGGTCTACGATATCTCGGCAGTGGGAGCTGAGCCGGGTGTGCGGACATGCTCGCGGTTGGAGGAATTGGGTAGGGATCGCTTTGATTTGGTCATGTTGTGTCATGTTTTGGAACACGCGATGGACCCAATGGCACTCCTCGGCACCAACGTAGCTCTGATAGGCGAGGGGGGAGCCCTCTATGTAGAGGTACCTTTAGAGCGCCCACGCATCGATGGTGTGCGGAGTTCGCCTGTTTCGGGTTCTGGTTTTTTCGCCATGGTCCTGGACTTCGTTTCCACAACCATGAGGGTGATGCTGGGTTGGCTGCCGCCGGGTGCCCTTTTGAAGGTGAGTGAACACGTAAACTTTTTTGATGAACGCAGCCTTCGGATTGCGATGGAAAAGGCGGGTCTTCGTGTGCTTTTGTTGGAGACCAAATCGTCGATTCGACCCTTCGGGAGGATGGGTACCTTGCACTGTCTGGCGGCAAAATTGCCAAGCAGTGGGGTGGTCTAGATCTGTTATATATTTATATTGGAGTTGCCCGTGAATATTATTCATATTGCAATCCAGCGGTTTTCGACTCGTTTAGGGCAAATTCCCGCTTTTCGCAGGATGATGCTTTTGGCTCTCCAGCTTCAAGGCTCTCCAGAAATTGGTTTACGGAAGAACCAACCCAATCAGCCCATGGGAAGAAGATGTCAAATTTAAAGAAATAGCAATTCGTCCTAAGGGGTTGACCTTGCTGGGCGATCAAGCGCTCTATGCTCTCTACCAGTTAACAAAACAAGCTATCCATGTGGAGGGTGATCTAGCCGAAGTCGGGGTCTATAAGGGTGGAACCGCTACCCTTATCGCGGATGTGATTAAACCATCTGGGAAACACCTGCATCTCTTCGATACATTCCAGGGAATGCCAGAGACGGCAGCAGAGGCCAAGGATTTTCACCATGCTGGGGATTTTTCAGACACATCGCTTTCCAGCGTTATGAATTTAATAGGTGTACCGAATCACGTCGCATTCCATGCCGGATTCTTCCCTGAGACAGCCTCTGTTGTGTCTGATCGAGTGTTTTGTTTTGTTCATGTTGATGTGGATATTTTCGAATCGGTAAAAGACGCTTGTGATTTTTTCTATCCACGTCTCAGTAAAGGGGGCGTAATGGTGTTTGATGATTATGGTTATGTGTCATGCCCAGGAGCGAAGGAAGCCGTTGATGTCTTCTTTGCTGATAAGCCAGAGGAACCGCTCTATCTATCCAGTGGTCAAGCCATAATATTTAAACTGTAGGACCTAATTAAAACCACATTTATGTGTGACTTTCAGTAGATCGCTAAATATTTCAACGAGAGGACGTTTTTTTACGCCGGAACGATATGCTTTTATGCACAAAAAAACTGATGAGAGTTGTGGCGCCGAGAGTTAATGCGCTGGCAAGAATGGGATGTATTCCCATTCCGCTCACGAACAGCGGCATGGCGAGCATGCCGAGGGCAAGCAGTCCCAGGTAGGAAAGATTGAAACGAAAAAAATCGATCAAGAGGTGACCCTTCACCCGGTAGGTCCAAACCCGGTGGCCGATGAATGCATTGGCCACCGCAAGAATGTGAGCGATGGGAAGAATTGCAAGATAGTGGAGATACTTGTGCAGGGCTTGGTGGAGTATGGCGAAAACGACAAGTCCGAAAAGTGCGTTATAGACACCAACGATCATGAATCTGACCGATTCGTGATCATGCCAAATTCTAACTATTTGATCTACGATTGTAGTTAATTTTTTAATATTATATTTCATCCAGATTAACTCGTTCTTGCTCCGTAACGTGAGGTCTGTTGACGACCTGAGTGTGGATCGCGGCAACATATTCTCCGAGTAGTCCGATGAAGAAGAGTTGGATGGAGCCGAAGAAAAAGACGCCGATGACCATGGGGGCCATGCCCATGCTGAAGCTGTTCCAGAAGAGCAGTTTCAGGGCCAAGTATGCGAATGAGATCAGCAGGCTGATGAAGCCCAGCAGGAAGCCCCCCATGGTTGCGAGGCGAATTGGGACTTTGGAATGGCTGGTGATACCTAGCATCGCCATATCGTAAAGGCTGTAGAAGTTATTTTTGGTAATGCCCCGTTGGCGTTGGGGCTGCACGAAGGGGATTTCGACAGGCTGAAAACCAATTTCGGCAATGATGCCCCGGAAATAGGGATAGGGGTCGTCCATCCCTCTTATGACTTCCACAACCTTTCGGTCATAGAGTCCGAAACCCGTATAATTCTGGATGACTCTCACATCGGCGATCTTGTACAAAAGCCAGTAGTAGAATCGTCGGACAAACCACATGGTGGGTGAATCCCGGGTGTCCTTCTTGACCGCAACAACGATCTTGTTTCCTTCTTTCCACTTTATTAAAAAATCACGAATAAGTTCGGGAGGGTCCTGGAGGTCTGAGGCCATCATAATCACGGCTGCGCCCTTGGCCTGAAGAAATGCGTGGAAGGGCGAACGGATGGGGCCAAAATTGCGGGCATTAACAATCAGTTTCACCCGCTTATCCAAGGCCGCCATGGCCTTGACTCTCTCAACAGTGTGATCGCAAGAGTGATTATCGATATAGATCAACTCATAGGAATACTGAGGGAACTCGATAAAAACAGCGTCGACCTGCTCCCGAAGGGGTTCGACGTTGTCTTCCTCGTTGAAGCAGCCGGTGATGATGCTAATGAGAGTGGGGTCCGGCATTGGTTTGGCCTCAGAGTCCGCGTGCAAGGATGAAATTCCGGAGTTCAGGTACGCGGGAGTAAGGGTTATCTAGGTGATCAATAGTCAGGGGTTCCAAGGCCTTTATGGGACGCACGAGGGTCTCCCCGGAAAAAAGCTCGCGGCAGCTGAGCTGGCCTTTCTGGAGTGGGATGGCAAGGTAGATGTCCGACTCTGTAAGCCTGTGTCCAGCAGGGAGATCACAGCGGGCATAGGCCCCCCGCACTAAGGCGTCCAGGTATTGAACCTCCCTGGCTGGCGGGATGCGTTTTTGCGTGCCGGGTGCGCCGCACATCTCTTTGGCCTTCTTGAAGGCTTTGAACCAAGTATCGACCTGCTCTGGGTTTGAACAGTAGGGGCTGATGGGGATGCCGTCGGCTTCGATGTCAATATGGCGCTCAAAGATGCGCGCGCCCTTGGCATAACCCATTAACAGGCTGGATTGCCAGTCGTGATACTCGTGGGTGCTGAGCCCAATGGTGGTGTCGGGGTAGCGGCGGCGCAGAAAGTCGATCTGGTTGAGTTCCAGGTCTGCGTCCTCAGTGGGGTAGAGCGATACGCAGTGATTCAGGGCAAGAGGCACTCGGCGGTTTGCGAAGAAGGTGACCAAATCGTCGACGTCCTTGAGGCTGCTGCCTCCGGTACTGGCGACCACAGGAAGCCCTGTCTTGGCGATCTTTTCAATCAGAATCCAATCGTTGAGGTCAGAGCTAGCCAGCTTGATGA
>JFJP01038913.1_pt1 | contig 15157 bp, 10 predicted proteins | sample 431651 | NCBI WGS metagenome assembly JFJP01 (sample SAMN02602958, study PRJNA72255) | Microbial mat metagenome, whole genome shotgun sequencing project. | biome: fresh water; feature: sink hole; material: water; isolation source: purple microbial (photo- and chemosynthetic) mats found in...
GAGTTGCGGGATCCCAAGGAAACAGGACCTCATGTAAACCGTGTGGCAGGATATGCGGTTGAGTTGTACGAGCGCTGGGCCTACAAGCACAGCATTTCAAAAGCCGATGTTGAAAAAAACAAAGACCTGCTCAAGCTCGCTTCCATGCTGCACGACGTAGGCAAGGTAGCCATTTCCGACCTCATCCTCAAGAAACCCGCCAGGTTCACGCCTGAGGAATTTGTCATAATGCAGACGCACACCTGTTCCGGTGCCAGGCTGTTTGATGACCCGCAGTCCGATTTTGATACGATAGCGGCGGAAGTTGCGCTGACCCACCACGAGAACTGGGATGGCACCGGTTATCCCGGCTGGATTGATCCCGGTTCAGGCGAGATACTCAGGAAGGGTGCTGACGACAAGCCGCTCAAACGCAGAGGCGAGGAGATACCCCTGTGGGGGCGCATCGTCGCGATTGCCGACGTGTATGATGCGCTGATGTCTCGCCGCGTGTATAAAGAAGCCTGGGATGAGAAAGCCGTACTCGAAGAGCTACGCTCGCTGGGTGGCACCAAGTTCGACCCCGAGCTCATAGATGTATTTTTTGAGGTTCTACCCCGAATCCGCGAAATTCGCGAGCGCCATCCCGACAACGAGTAGTCTGCGTCCGGAATCCTCATTCCGTGCATTTTAAAAATTGCGGTATATAACGAGACACTTCTGGTTGAATGGGTATACCCATCAAGTGAAAGCGAGGCGGGTTTGAGTTCGAGAAGTGCTGAAAGACAAACACCGCTGATTCTAGTCGTCGATGACGATGTGACGATGGTGACATTGCTTGAGCTCCTGTTGAGGAGTGCTGGCTTTGAAACGGTAAGCGCGCAGAATCTGGCTGGCGCTGATGACTTGGTACGGACCCGGCCTGTGTCCCTGATCCTGCTCGATGTGAACCTGCCGGATGGCATCGGCTTTGATTTTTGCAGGCGGATCGGTGCATCGAACGATATTCCAGTACTCTTCATTTCAGCCAGCGATGATATACCCACAAAGCTCAAGGGCTTTGCTGCCGGGGGGGTTGATTACATTACGAAGCCGCTTACAGGCGCAGAAGTCATAGCCCGGGTCCGGACGCATCTTCGATTGAGGGCTGCAAATGAAGCGCTCTCCGAGTTGCATGCGGACCGTATCGGCCGGCTCGCGTCCTCCCAGCAATCGCTGATGCCGTTGCCGGAGGATTTTGCCGAGGCGAGTTTTCAGGTGCACATGCGCCAGGCTCTGCATGCGGGCGGAGATTTCTATGATGTGATACCTGTTGCCACCAACATATTTGACTACATCGTGGCCGACGCCAGCGGCCATGATCTTGGGGTAAGCCTCTGGACGGCGTCATTCAAGACGTTGCTGGCTGAATACGCCTCCATTCTCTATGCTCCGCAGGACATCTGCCGCATGCTCAATAAATCCTTGCGGCGCATCCTGCCTGCGGCTTCCTACTTTACCGCCTTGTATGCCAGGCTCAACCGTTCCAGCAACAAGCTTGTACTCGTAAACGCCGGGCACCCTTCAGTGATCATTGTAGAGGCCAAAAGTGGCGAGGCCCGGCTTCTGTATCAGGAGGGTGACCTTGTAGGCATTTTTGCCGATGCCAGTTTCGGCGTCATGGAGATACCTGTCAGCAGGGGCGATTTGCTTTTCCTGTACTCGGATGGGCTGGTAGAGGCCGGAGGTTCCCGAGAGGAAGGCACCGTCCGTCTCGTCGAAGCGTGCCGTGCGAGTGCTGGATTTTCATCCTGCGATGCCGTGGCTTCAGTAATCACTGCCATGAGTGTCAAGGAAGATCCAGAGGACGACATAGTGCTCATGATGGTGGTAGTGTAGATGATTCAGCATACGGCGGCGATTCATTCCGATGTAGCGCTCGTCGATCCTGTCTGCCAGGATGTCCAGGTGCTACTGGAACGACAGGGCCTGGCGCAGCATGCCTTTGAGGTTGATCTGCTGCTCAGGGAGTTCATCAACAATGCCATACTCCACGGCAACCGGCGGGATGTGGACAAGATGGTCCGGATACTTGTCCGGCTGGGCAGGAACTGGATTATCATCCGCGTTGCCGATGAGGGGTCGGGCTTCGACTGGCGCACGAAAATGCTTGCACGACCAGAGGAGACCGATACCTCGGGACGTGGACTTGTAATTGGAGCACACTATTCGAACCGGATGCAGTTCAACAGGGAAGGCAATCAGGTAACCATCTGGATCCGCAAGACAATGAAAGGGAGTAATGCAATGGCCGATTTTGAAATCTCGCGGAATGGCGCACGGAGCATGATAACACTCGGTGAAAAACTGACTGCGGCGCAGGTGCCCGCTCTTCAAGCCGCGCTAAAACATGAGATCGATGATGGAGTCAGCGCGATCGTTTTTAATCTGGCCTGTACTGCCATTCTTGACTCCTCGGGGATTGGCCTCCTGATTGCCGCGAGCAACAGCCTTGCTGCGGTGCAGGGCTCCATCAGCCTTGTCGAAGTTTCAACCAACATCCTCAAGCTGCTGCAGAGCATGCGGCTGGTCGATCGCCTGCATGCTGCCAGTATCTCTTCGGGGAATACCCGTGGGTAATGAAAACGGTTTCGGCGATGAACTCGACGAGGTACTCAAGGTATTCGTCGAAGAAGCGCGCGAGCATCTTGCCACCATCGAATCCGACCTTCTGACTATAGAGGAAGGTGGGGCCAATATCGATGAAGTCCTCGTCAACAAGGTTTTTCGCGCAGCACACTCCATCAAGGGCGGTAGCGGATTCTTCGGACTCGAGAAAATAAAGGAACTTGCCCACAAGGCAGAAACTGTGCTGGACATGGTGCGCTCGCGCAAGATGGCACCGAACTCGGAAGTGGTGAACATACTTCTGGCCGCGTTTGACCAGTTGCGGGAGATGATAAACAACACGGGGCAGAGCGAGCAAGCCAATATCGCTGATCTCGTGGTGAGCCTGACGGGTATGGCATCTTCATATCTACCGGCAGCACAGAAGGATGTTCTACGGACTCAGGTTACCCTGAGCGTTCCGGGAAGTCACGAAACGGTGGTGTTGCCACAGATGGAATTCGACCACGTCAAGCGGGAAGGGTGGTTTCTCTCGCTGATCGATTGCGATCTGATCCATGATGTAGAGCAGCAAGGCCTGAATATCCTGAATGTTTTCAACGAGTTGTCGGAAACAGGGGAGGTACTGGACTGCGTTGTCGATTATGCGGCAGTAGGCACCCTCGATGCCCCTGTTGGAAACAGGATACCCCTGCGGTTGGTGATCGCAACTCCGGGCAAGCCAATGGATGCCGGTGGATTCTTGTCCACGATCTTGCCTGACTGCATTCATGTCCTTATGGAACCAAAAAGCACCATCGCAACAGCAGCCACGCCGCCTGTTCTTTCCCCGGCAAGTGCGGCGTTGCCGGTTGCCGCGACTGAACCATCAGTTCCCGTGCCGGCGGCTTCTGCAGAACCGGCTGCCGGGAGGCCTGCCGTTTTTGAACCTGGCGCCGTTAAATCTGTCACCGCCAAGGCAGAAGCTCCTTCTTCAGGTTCCCAGCCCACAGCCGACGAGACGATACGGGTGAACGTGCACCTGCTTGAAAACCTGATGAACCTGGCCGGCGAGCTGGTATTGAGCCGCAATCAGCTTCGTTCCGCCATCGCGCACGACAACCGCGAACTTCTGGCTTCTGCCGATCAGCGCGTCAATCAGGTAACTACCGAATTGCAGGATGTGATCATGCAGACCCGTCTGCAACCCATCGGCAATGTTTTCGTCAAATTCAACCGCCTGGTCCGCGACCTCTCCCAGTCACTTGGCAAGGAAATCCAGCTGGAAATCCTCGGCAAGGATGTCGCACTGGACAAGACAATGATAGAGGGTATTTCCGATCCGCTGACACACATGGTGCGGAACTCCGTAGATCATGGCATTGAAAGCGGCCCGGAGCGTATAGCCGCCGGCAAGAAAGCAGCCGGTAAGGTCAGGATAGAAGCCCGGCACGAAGCCGGCATGATCGTGGTGGAGATAGCAGACGACGGCAAGGGCATCGATCCGGAAAAGGTCTCGGCTGCGGCGATACGCAAGGGCCTGATCACGGCTGAAAAGGTGCAGGGACTCTCCGACCGCGACAAGCAGGCATTGATTTTCCTTCCCGGGCTTTCAACGGTCCAGGTCGTTTCAGACGTTTCGGGTCGTGGTGTTGGCATGGATGTGGTCAAGACCAACCTGGACCGTCTGGGTGGACAGGTGGAGATCATCTCCGAGGTCGGCAAGGGATCGACCTTCAGGATTAAGCTGCCACTGACGCTGGCTATCATTCCTTCCCTGATCATATCAGTTGATTCCGAGCGGTTTGCAATCCCCCAGGCGAACATAGAAGAGCTCATTCGCCTGCGGCCAGAAGAACTCAAGAATCGTATTGAAATCGTAGGCGATTCCGAAGTGCTGCTGCTGCGCGACCGCATGCTGCCGCTGGCACGTTTTTCCGACATTCTGGGTGCGGTTCCCTTGTATGAAGATGCAACCTCGGGACGCAGGGAGATCGACAGGCGAGCCTTGCTGGCCGACCGGCGCTCCCCGCGCTACCCGCTCGCCGAAGCCGGGGAAGGCTCGCCAGAAACACCTGAAGGACGAGAAGCGCCGTATGTCCGTGGAGGCCTCGAGCGTCGCCACGCAGCGGCGTCAATACTTGAGGTAGTCGTGGTAACCACGGGCACCATGTCATTTGGCTTGGTCGTCAGCGCCTTCCATGATACTGAGGAAGTCGTGGTCAAACCCCTGGGCAGCAGGCTTAAACACCTCCGCGAGTACTCGGGTGCCACCATTCTGGGCGATGGGGCTGTAGCGCTCATACTCGACGTGGCAGGACTTGCCGCCAAGGCAGGATTGTCATCGGTTTCTGGTTCCGCGCGGGCCGCAAAACTGGCCGCGGAGGCTGAATCACTGCAGAGCCATGACGTGCAGTCTTTGTTGCTTTTCAACAACGGACCGGACGAACCCTGCGCCATCCCACTCGACCTGGTCAAGCGTATAGAACGCATACAGCCAGCGCAGATGGAACGTCTGGGCAACCTGCGGACCATGCAATACCGGGGCCTATCACTGCCGCTGGTCGCACTTTCTGATGCTGCTTCCGTTTCGTCGATTGAAGGTGTATCAGACCTGGTCGTTCTTGTCGCCAGCGTGAATGGCCATGAAGTGGGATTGCTGGGTTCACTACCGGTAGATGTCATCGAGACGAGCGTGGCGATAGACCAGCATACCCACCGCCAGAAAGGTATTTCAGGTTCGACCATCCTCCGCGAACGTACCACGCTCATAACCGATCTGTACGAGTTGGTCGATACCGTGCATCCGGACTGGGCTGGAGCCCGGAGTGACCAGAGGATCAGGCGCTCCGGCAGTTCCACAACTGTATTGCTGGCAGAAGATTCCGATTTCTTCCGCTCCCAGATGAAAAAATACCTGGAAGAAGACGGCTTGACAGTCCTGGCTGCGTCTGACGGAGAAGCTGCCTGGGATTTGCTGCTCCAGCACCTTGATTCGGTACGCGTGGTCATTACAGACATAGAAATGCCCCGCCTTACAGGCCTGGGGCTTGCCTCCAGGATCCGGGCCGATGGTCGTACTGCTTTGCTGCCGATCATAGCGGTTTCATCGCTCGCAGGAGACGAGGACGCTGCCCGCGGAAAAGCTGCGGGGATTACCGAATATCAGGTGAAACTGGACAGGGACAAACTGTTGTCCTGTGTTCGCACCTACGAATCCAGAGCAAATATGGAGAATCGACCATGAAGTTTCTGAATGACATGAAAATTGGTATCAAACTCACCGTGGGCTTTGGTTTCGTGCTTGTTTTGATGCTTGTCATGGGAGCCGTGGCGTTGCTGAACATCCAGCGGCTGGACGCCAGCGCTACAGAAGCCAACCAGCGGTCCACTGATATGACGACCATCGAAGAAGGTACCTTGATGGCTGACCGGCTTTATGTCGTCTATGCAGATGCCTATATCAATCAGGATCTCAAGCAGAACGGTGCCGATTACGAGACTGTCAGGATCGAATTCGAGAATGACCTGCAACTCATCAAATCAATCATGGATACGCAGGAAGAATTACTCCTGGCCGAGGATGCCAGTGCACAGGCTCTGCGCTTGATTGCAGCATATCCAGAATGGATCTCCTTGGTAGAGGCCGCCGACGGAGCTGCGCTGAAGGCACTGGATGATGAACTCGATTTTTTGCGAAAAGCATATGTGGAACGCATGGAGAAGCTGTCCGCGATCCTTCATATGGAAATGGACGCTTCCGCCATTGAATTGCAGGAAATCATAACGCGTGCATTTGCGGTGACTATCGTACTCGCTGTAGTAGCCGTCTTGATCAGCGTACTGATCGTAGTCGTTCTGATCCGCTCCATCGTCAAGCCCATACGCCAGACTGTCGCCATGCTCAAGGATATTTCTGAGGGTGAAGGTGATCTGACCAAGCGGCTTGAGGTCAAGAGCAAGGACGAGGTCGGTGAGCTTGCCGGATACTTCAACCAGTTTGTCGGTAAACTTCAGGGCATCATTGGTTTGATAGCCGGCAATGCCGCGACGGTGGCTTCGTCGGCTACCGAACTTTCCGCCGTCAGCGCACAGACGACGATGAGCGTGCAGACCATGTCCGAACGTACCGGTACCGTAGCCGCCGCCGCGGAGGAATCAAGTGCCAACACCACGTCGGTAGCAGCGAGCATGGAGCAAGCCTCCACGAACCTTGCCTCCGTGGCCAGTGCTACCGAAGAGATGAGCGCAACCATTGGCGAGATTGCGGCCAACTCCGAGAAGGCCAGAACCATCAGTGCAGATGCCGGAACGCAGGCGGCTTCTGTTGCATTACTCATGAAGCAACTCGGCAAAGCTGCCCAGGATATCGGCAAAGTCACAGAGACCATCACCGGTATATCATCCCAGACCAACCTGCTGGCTCTGAACGCTACAATCGAGGCTGCCCGCGCCGGAGCCTCCGGCAAAGGCTTCGCCGTGGTGGCCAGCGAGATCAAGGCGCTCGCCAGACAGACCGCTTCCGCGACCGAAGACATCAAGGTCAAGATAGGCGAAGTTCAGAGTTCCACAGGCAGTGCTGTAATCGATATAGAAAAAATAACTGCTGTCATTGCCCAGGTTGGCTACCTGGTTGCCGGCATCGCGTCTGCCATAGAAGAGCAGGCAGCCGTAACACGGGACGTGGCTGGCAACATAGCACAGGCTTCGGCCGGTGTTCGGGATTCCAATGAACGCGTGGCTCAGACAGCCTCTGTATCCAGGTCTATGGCCCAGGACATTGCCGGGGTCGACTCTGCTGCTGGAGAAATACGCGCCAGTGGAGAGCAGGTCCAGTCCAGCGCCGAGGAGTTGTCAAAACTGGCGGAACAATTGAAGAATTTAGTCAGTCAGTTCAAGGTCTGAAAAAATCATCCTGGATGGTTTTATTCGTTTTTCTTGTAAGGAGAACTATATGAAGAAATCTATAATCGGGTTTGCCCTGCTCATCAGCCTGGCTGCAAGCATCGGACCCAATGCATATGCGCAGGACAAAATGACTATCTTCTGCGGAGTGACGATGCGGTTCGCCATGGTTGAACTTACCGAGCGGTTTGCTGAAACCCACAAGGTTGCATTCGAGATCTCCAATGGTGGATCAGGTGATCTGGTCCGGCTGATCCAGAACAGCAAAACGGGAGATATATTTTTCCCTGGAGCAGAATCATTCATCGATCAGCTCAAAAAAACCGGAGAGGTCATCGAGACAGCCGTAGTAGGCGAGAACAAAGCCGCGCTCGTCGTAGCAAAGGGAAACCCCCGCAAGGTTCAAGGGCTCAAGGACTTGTCAAATCCTGGCCTCAATGTGATTCTGGCCAGAGCTGCGAGTGGAAGCATTGGAAAGGAATCAGAAGTGATTCTTGAGAATGCGGGACTTCTGGATGATGTCCTTGATAATGTGCTCTTCTTTACAACCGATTCTGTTGACCTCGTGAGCGCGATCATATCCGGCAAGGCAGATGCTACCATAAACTGGCGCGCAACGGCGGCGTTGAAAGAAAACCGTGGGCACATGGATATCATCAACATTCCTGAGGCAAAAGCTGAACGACTGGTGTTCGGTCTGCTTAAATATTCAAAGAATGCTCGTCTGGCCCGTGATTTCATGGCATTTGCAACATCGCCAGTGGGTAAAGAAATATTCCAGCGACACGGATTCTGAAGTATTCCCTGTGATTGATTCCCGGAGGTTCCAGATATGAAAATTTTCACGCGGCTCCTTTTCCTGAGCGGAATGTTTTTTGCATTGATCATCCTCATGATCTGGTTTGATTACAGCAATACCGCGAGTTTCATGGATTACATCCATGTACAGGACAGGAATCTGAGGGCAGAACAGGAAATTTCCAATATGCTGCAGAAATCCCTTCTTGAAATGCGAACCGTTTTCGGGAATCTGGCCACAACCGAGCGTGTCAATGAAGCTGAATTGATGGGCACCCGCATGTCGGTGATGATCGACGATGTACTTTCCTACCTTGATGTCCTCACTGCAGGTGGAACTGCTGAATATTACCTGCGGGAAAACAACCAGCTTTTGAGGACTGTCGAGTACCACAGCGAGCTGGATGCAGAGACCATCCCGCTTGTATTCCTCGAGCTGAGGGGTGTCGTCGACGAGATCAAAGCCATCACGGTTGAAGTATCGGGCATGGTAGCCGACAGGATTTCTACGCAAGCCGCGGGTGACAGCACCAAAGCCCAACTTCTGGGGCGCAGACTACAGCGTACCGTCATCCAGTCTTCGCCCGTATTTGTAAGGGCTCTTGAAAAAATCAATGAAATCTATCTCTCGGCGGTAGATAAACAGTTGCTGGGTGAAATGAGTATGGAAAAAACGAACGCCCGTATGAAGACCCTTAAATACCTGATCATCGCAGTTTCCATCCTGTTGGTTGCGGTCATTTCATATCGTATTTCCAGGAGCATAGTACGTCCGATCCAGAATTGTGTTGAATTTACCCGCCGTCTTTCAGCCGGCGATTTTACTGAAGATCATGTGATGGACGCTGAAGCGGAACGTGGAGAAATCGCCGATCTTGTACAGGCTTTGCAGATGATGGCTTCGTCCAACCGGATTCTCATAAAATCCATCGCCGAAAATTCGATCATACTCGCGGCTTCTTCAACCGAGTTGTCGTCCATAAGCGGACAGACCAGCCAGAGTGTGCAGTTGATGTCTGAACGGACCATGACCGTGGCCGCTGCCGCCGAAGAATCCAGCACTAATACTTCTTCGGTTGCTGCCAGCATGGAGCAGACTTCCACAAACCTCGCCTCCGTTGCCAGCGCTACTGAAGAGATGAGTACCACCATCGGCGAGATTGCAGCAAATTCAGAGAAGGCCCGGAACATCAGCGCCGAAGCAGGAGCACAGGCCGCCTCTGTCTCGAAGCTCATGCAGCAGCTTGGCAAGGCAGCAAAAGAAATCGGCAAGGTCACCGAGACCATCACCGACATATCTTCGCAGACCAACCTGCTGGCTCTGAACGCGACCATCGAGGCTGCCCGCGCCGGAGCCTCCGGCAAGGGCTTTGCGGTAGTAGCCAGCGAGATCAAGGAGCTGGCCAAGCAGACTGCCGCAGCCACCGAGGACATAAAAATCAGGATAGGTGAAGTACAGAGTTCGACCGGAAGCGCTATGGATGATATTGAAAAAATCACGTCAGTAATTTCCCAGGTGGGGTATCTCGTGGCCAGCATCGCTACCGCCATCGAAGAGCAGGCGGTGGTAACACGGGACGTGGCAGGCAATATAGCGCAGGCCTCGAACGGTGTGCGGGAAGCCAACGAACGTGTAGGGCAGACAGCGTCCGTATCAAGATCGATGGCCCAGGACATTGCCGGTATCGACTCGGCTGCTGGTGAAATACGCACCAGCGGAGAACAGGTCCAGTCCAGCGCCGAGGAGTTGTCCAAGCTGGCGGAACAACTGAAGGGCCTTGTAGGGCAGTTCAGAATTTGATCTACCATAGAACACTTTAAGGAGCACTATCCATGGCACTTGCTAAAGCCCGAAAAGGATCATCCATCAGGACCCGCATCATTGTTGTCGTGATGGTGCCGCTTCTGCTTATCGTAGGTATTGGAACCATGATCGTGCGTGAAAGCATGAAAACGCGGGCACTCGCGCAAAGTATGACCAGGAATGCTGTGCTCTTTCAGGCCAGCAGCAACCTCGTCACCGAATTGCAGCGTGAACGCGGCAGGACATCGATGTTCCTGAGTGGAACCCTGAACAGGGCTGATCTCGATGCACAGCGTGCGGCCACGGATCAGACTATTGCACCGTATCAGATGGCGCTTGAGGCTACCAGTCTTAAGGAGTCCGACAAGAAACATGGATCAGTTTCCGACCTGGACATCGAGGGGCTCCGCGCAATGGTAGGTAACACGGTGAACAGACCTGCCGATGCCATCAGGTTGTACAGTGAAAAAACAGACCGGCTCGCTACGCTCATGAGTGCCATCGCCAACATGCCTTCTTCAAATGGAATCGGCAAGGGCTTCACATCCTTGATGGGGATCGAGGCAGCCAAGGAAAGCGCAGGCATCCTGCGGGCGACTGTGTCAGGCATTCTGGGAGAAAACCAGGCAATACCGGAGGAAATGCTGCTCACCGTCCTCAATCTCAAAGGCGGAGTCAGTATAAACCTTGGTTTCAAAGGTCTGATCATTTCATCAAAAAACCAGAAACTGCTGAAAGACCTGCCGCAGAGTCCTCACTGGCAGGATGTCGATCACATCATTGGTGCTGTAGCGCTTAAAGCCACCACAGGCAACTATGGTTTTACTTCTGCAGTATTCTGGGAGCCGGTTACCAGGATGATCGATGACCTCGGAGCCCTCGTCAAAGACGAGATCAGCATTCTTCTGGCGAAGACCACAAAGATAGAACAGGATTCAAGCAAGACACTTGCCTTCATGGGCCTGAGTTTTACTGCAGTGATCATTCTGTCTCTGGTTTTCTCGATCGTCATGGCGGACAGGATTACCCGCCCTATCATCCAGACCGTGAACATGCTCAAGGATATTTCAGAGGGCGAAGGTGATCTGACCAAGCGACTTGAGGTCAGGAGCAATGACGAGGTAGGCAGACTTGCCGTGTACTTCAATCAGTTTGTCGGGAAACTGCAAGGCATCATTGGCCAGATAGCCGGCAACGCCGCAACTCTGGCTTCCTCGGCTACTGAACTGTCCGTTGTAAGCGCCCAGACAACGACGAGTGTACAGACCATGTCGGAGCGGACCGGCACCGTTGCCGCTGCCGCCGAGGAATCCAGCGCAAACACAACGTCGGTAGCGGTAAGCATGGAGCAGGCTTCCACGAACCTTGCATCCGTGGCCAGCGCCACCGAGGAAATGAGCGCCACCATAGGCGAGATAGCCGCCAATTCCGAGAAAGCCCGGAACATCAGTGCCAATGCCGGAGAACAGGCAGCTTCGGTCTCGGCCCTCATGCAGCAACTCGGCAAGGCCGCCAGGGAAATCGGCAAGGTTACCGAGACCATCACCGACATATCCTCGCAGACCAATCTGCTGGCTCTCAACGCTACCATCGAGGCTGCCCGCGCCGGAGCTGCCGGCAAGGGTTTTGCGGTGGTAGCCAGTGAAATCAAGGAGCTGGCCAAGCAGACTGCCTCCGCGACCGAGGACATCAAAACCAGGATAGACGAGGTTCAGAGTTCTACCGGAAGCGCACTGGCCGATATTGAAAAAATAACGTCAGTCATCTCCCAGGTTGGTTATCTTGTTGCCGGTATCGCGACAGCCATTGAAGAACAGGCTGCGGTGACGCGGGACGTAGCAGGCAACATAGCTCAGGCCTCCGCTGGCGTGCGGGACGCGAACGAGCGTGTGGCTCAGACCGCGACGGTTTCCAGGGAGATGGCCAGGGATATCGCAGGCGTGGATGACGCGGCCAGCGAGATCCGTGCTGGTGGGTTGCAGGTTCAGGAAAGTGCCATAAACTTGGCCAGTCTTGCAGAACAGCTCGAGGGGCTGGTCAGCCAGTTTAAAGTGTAATGCCGGAACAGGAAAGGCACGCCATGCAGAACGACGAAGAAATGAATACCGGACTCCTGGTCGCTGGATTTACGCTGGGCTCGTCTGATTTCGGGGTCGATGCCCGGCTCGTCCTGGAGGTCGTCAAAGTAGGTGATGTAACGCGTGTGCATGATGCGCCTCCCGGCGTTATAGGTATACGCAACCTGCGGGGGCGCATAGTCACCATAGTAGACATGGCTGCGCATCTGGATCTGGGCAGCGTTGAAACAGGACCGGAGACCCGCCTCCTCATCATGGAGCATGAGGATGAAACCTTCGGTTTCCTCGTGGATTCTGTAACGGAAGCCCTATCCATGGATGCAGATCAGCTGGAATCGTCCTCGTCCAGCCTGTATTCTGCCCTCAAGAACCGTCTTCTCGGCGTGTGGAGGGAGGGCGAACGGCTCATCGCCATCGTTGATCCCCACGCGCTGTTTCAGTGGGATAAGCGAACCGGCTCATGATCAGGGTCCTCATCGCCGATGATTCCATACTCTTCAGGCGCGTGATGGCAGAAGTGCTTTCCGCTCTGCCCGATGTCGAGGTGGTGGGGCAGGCTTCCAATGGCAGGATCGCCGTACAGAAGGTCCGTGAGTTGCAACCCGATCTCCTGACGCTGGATATGGAGATGCCAGAAATGGATGGGCTCGCGGTGCTCGATGCCCTGAAAGCCTCGGGAACAGCGCCTGCCGTCATCGTCGTAAGTGCCTTGACGCTCCAGGGAGGGCGCCTTACGATGCAGGCTCTCCAGAAAGGTGCCTTTGATTTTATAACGAAACCTGATACAGCAAGCGCAGGTGAAAGCCGTGCGCAGCTCTCCGCCGACCTCGCGCCCCGGATCAAGACACTTTCCTTGCGGCTCGGAGTCCGCAATATCCTTCGCGGAACAGTGCCGGCCGTAACCTCAGCCCAGGTGGCAGCCCAGTCTTCGGCCTCCAGAGGCGTTGCAACCCTGGACGGCATAGGCGAGCGGATGGCACGGCTAGCTGGTAGCAGCAAGCCGGAATTCATCCTCGTCGGCGTCTCGACCGGAGGTCCGAACGCGCTTGCCGTACTCCTGCCAGCCCTGCCGGCAACGCTCGGCATCCCGGTTTTCATAGTCCAGCACATGCCCCCGATATTTACCCAGTCGCTGGCCGAGAACCTCGATGGCAAGTGCGCCTTGCACGTCTGCGAAGCTGTTGATGGTACGACCGTCCTGCCCGGCACCATCTACATCGCACCCGGCGGGCGGCACATGCGGCTTGCAGCCGGCCCCGGTAATACCAAAGTCATCCAGATCACCGACGACCCGATGGAGAATAATTGTCGTCCATCCGTTGATTATCTCTTCCGTTCTGCCGCCAACCATTTTCCCGGCAAGGGCATGGCCGTCATCCTGACCGGCATGGGCAGCGATGGCACGGTGGGCTTGCGGCTGCTCAAGAGGCATGGGTGCCACATAATCGCCCAGGATGAAGCCACGTGCGTCGTGTATGGCATGCCAAAGGCTGCCGTAGATGCAGGAGTCGTAGACCTTGTCCTTCCACTCGAAGCCATCGCCGACCGCATGGTTTCTGCTGTCATGGGGCATGCCCCGTGAGTACGGCACCCATTACCCAGGACGAACTCGTTTCCTGGAGCCGTTACATCCATGAAATCTGCGGTGTCTATCTGGACAATACCAAGGGCTACCTCATAGAGACGCGGTTGGCTACCCTGCTTCGCGAGACTGGTTGTGGGGGGTGGGCCGAGTTGTTGTACAAGGCAAAAAACGATATGGCTGCCTCGCTCCGGTTGAAGATAATCAGCGCAATAACGACGAATGAAACATCCTTTTTTCGCGACTCGGCCCCGTTCGAGCTGCTCCAGTTCAAGCTCTTTCCGGAACTCGTCGACAGGCGCACCAAGTCAGGCCTGCGCCCCATTCCTATACGGATACTCAGTGCTGCCTGTTCCACGGGACAGGAAGCCTACAGCACCGCCATTGTCCTCAAGGAAATGCTCGGCGATTTGCGCAACTATGACATCCGCATCCTGGGGCTGGACATCTCTGATGCCGCGGTAGCCCAGGCAAGCTATGCGCATTACAGCCGGATGGAACTCGACCGTGGGCTTTCGGAAGACAAGCTTTCACGGCATTTCGAGCTGTCCGGTGAAAAATGGAAGGTCCGCGATGAGTTGCGGGCTACGGCTACCTTCAGGCGGGCAAACTTGCTCGAGCCTATCGTCGATTCCTCGCCCTTCGATATAATCTTCTGCCGGAACATAGCCATCTATTTTACAGAACCCGACAAGATACGGCTCTTCAGAAACCTGGGGCGCGTGCTTGCCCGGGATGGGGTCCTCATCATAGGTTCAACCGAATCACTGACCGGACTCTGCCCGGAATTCGAGCCCCAGCGCTACCACCGCAGCGTGTTCTATCAGAAGAAGCCATAGCCGGGCAACCATTGACCGAGACCGGGTGGAATTATTACTATCCACTACCATGATAACCCCTGACCAGCTACGAACCACATACCTCGACTTCTTCAAGTCAAAGAACCACGCCGTCATTTCCGGCAAGTCGCTCATCCCCGAGAACGACCCCACCGTGCTGTTCACCACCGCCGGCATGCACCCGCTGGTACCCTACCTCCTGGGCGAGGCCCATCCCGCAGGCAAGCGCCTCGTGGACTACCAGAAGTGTGTGCGGACCGGTGACATCGACGAAGTAGGCGACCCCGCGCACCTGACCTGTTTCGAGATGCTCGGCAACTGGTCGCTCGGCGATTACTTCAAGAAGGACTCGATAGCGTATTCGTGGGAATTCCTGACGTCAAAAGACTGGCTGGCACTTGACCCCAAGAAGCTGTCCGTAACGGTGTTCATGGGCGACGAGAACGCTCCGCGCGACGACGAGTCGGCCACGCACTGGAAGTCCGTCGGTGTGCCCGAGGACCGCATAGCGTACCTGCCCGCCGGCGACAACTGGTGGGCAGCCGGCCCGACCGGCCCCTGCGGCCCCGATACCGAGATTTTCTAC
>JFJP01038914.1_pt1 | contig 15157 bp, 13 predicted proteins | sample 431651 | NCBI WGS metagenome assembly JFJP01 (sample SAMN02602958, study PRJNA72255) | Microbial mat metagenome, whole genome shotgun sequencing project. | biome: fresh water; feature: sink hole; material: water; isolation source: purple microbial (photo- and chemosynthetic) mats found in...
GCAGTCGGGATGACAAGATTCGAACTTGCGACCACTGGTCCCCCAGACCAGTACTCTAAACCGGGCTGAGCTACATCCCGCTTATTTTTTTAGAACCACAAAAGTAGATAAAATTTCCAATTTGTGAAATAGTTGCTTTCATTTCTACAAAAAAACATATTAAACCAAAGGACTGAACAATCGGGCAATTGATTCTTTTAATTTTTGCCTTCTTTTACGCTTATTCCATTCGTCAGCGAGAATTTCGTCACTTAATTCAATATCATCTAGATATAGTTTTTTCAAATGTAATGAAGTTTCTGCATCATAAATAAATGCATTGACTTCGAAATTTGATGAAAAACTTCTTTCATCCATATTTGCGGATCCTACAATTGAAATAAAATCGTCGATAACAATGGCTTTACTATGTAAAAACCCATCTTTGTACCTGTACACCCTAACCCCGGCTTCTAAAATTTCACTAATATAACTTGATGTACAATGATCCGAAAGTCTCGAATCAGATTTAACAGGAACCATCATCCGCACATCTACCCCACTTAAAGCCGCAATTTGAATTGCGTTTAGAATTACATCCGGAGGCACAAAATAAGGTGTATGAATAAATATATATTTCTTTGCTGCCATTACAGCCGCTGCAATCCCCTGCATTATGGACTCCCAATCAGTATCGGGACCACTACTCACTACCTGTACCAAATTATCATCAAATTTTTGAGGTTCCGGAAAATACTTTGCATCTGTTATCAATTTCCGTTCAACAAAATACCAATCGTTAAGGAAAAGTTGTTGAAGTCCGTGCACCACCGAACCTTCGAAACGAACAAATGTATCGCGCCATTTTCCTAATACATCTCCAAAAAAATATCTGTCTGCAACATTTAAACCGCCGGTATAACCCGTTTTTCCATCTATTATCAGTAATTTTCTATGGTTACGCAAATTTATTTTACTTCGTCCGAACCGCAATTTTAAAGGTAAAAAAGGGCGTGCATAAACACCGGCCTTTTTTAACGTATAAAGATAACGTTTTGACAAATACCAACTTCCCAGAAAATCGTAAATCATACGTACCCTAACACCTTCTTTTGCTTTACTTATTAGCAATTCACGTAACTGATTGGAAATCTTATCATCTTCGAAAATAAAAAACTCAATATGAATATGGTCCTTAGCATTTTTTATTGCTTCAAACATTGAATTAAATGTTGCTTCGCCATCTGCTAAAATCGCAATTTTGTTAAATGTATATCCTTTTGCTTCGCTGCTTTTAAAAAGCAACTTAACTAATTGTAAATGATTTTTATAAATTCTGTTTGTTTCAAGAAAATTTATCTCGTAAGATACAATAGGTCTTTCGTTGATACGAAGAAAACTTTTTCTTGAAATTATTTTTTCTCTCCTAAAATTTTGACCTATAACTAAATATAAAAAAACACCAATGAAAGGCAAAAATATTAGCACCAGAATCCATGATAAAGATTTCATAGGATTCCGGTTTTCGAGTAAAACTACCGAAATTATACTTATCAGTGTGTAAACATATAATACTATAAAAAATATACCTAATATGCTTGTCATGTCTTTAATAGTTTATCTGAATTTTGTATATTCTTATATTGAATCAATTCATGACCTTCAATTAATTGAAAATCGCTGGGAGGTATATTCATTTCGGGAGCAGCTACACCATTTCCCAGTATCTGACTCGAAACCTCTACATTTGCTTCGTCCCATAAACCGGCGCTAATAAAACTCTTTATAACTGAAGCTCCACCTTCGACCAAAACAGAATGAATATTTCGTTCATATATTTTTTGCATAACTGATTTCAAATCATCTGTTTCAAAATCATATTGTACATATTCAACTCTTGTTTTTGGAGGTTTGGGAAACAAAGTAAAAATAAGGCTTTGAACATTATTGTCAAGCACATGATATGAGTCTGGAATATTTCCAAGTCTGTTCAGAATAATTCTCACGGGTGATTTTCCGGACCAGTTACGTACTGTGAGTGAAGGATTATCAAGCAACACTGTATTTGAGCCGATTAAAATTGACTGATTTTCAGATCTTATTTTATGAGTTAATTGTTTGGTAATTGAATTTGAAATCTGCAATGGTGATACAGTTGCATCTTTTCGGATGACATCAATAAATCCATCCTTAGTTTGAGCCCATTTAAGTAATATAAATGGCCTCATTTTTTCTTGAAACACAAAAAATCGTTTATTTAATTCTCTGCATTCACTTTCAAGCACACCAAAAACTACTTCTATTCCGGCATCCCGCAATATTTTAATTCCTTTTCCTGACACTTTCGGATTAGGATCAATGGTGCCAATTACCACTTTACGTATTCCGGAATGCACAATCAGGTTTGCACAAGGAGGCGTTTTTCCGAAAAATGAACAAGGTTCCAAATTTACGTAAAGCGTTGATTTGCTAATAATATCAAACTCTTTTACTGAATTTATTGCGTTTGGTTCTGCATGTGATTCTCCAAAACGCTGATGGTAACCTTCGCCAATTATTTTACCATTATACTCCAAAACAGCTCCGACCATTGGATTCGGAGAAACATAACTTTCGCCTAATTTTGCCAATTGAAGGCAACGCCACATATATTTTTCTTCGTACAACATATTATTGGAAAAACATCATTATTAAAAACGAAACGATATCATAATAAAAAATTATCTTTGCATTATGCAAACAATTTTTGAATATACACGCGATCAACTCAAGGATCTATTTACTGAAAGAGAAATTCGCAGTAATTATTTATTAATGACCGAAAAGATAACAGGACTTTCGCGCACTGAAATAATAATAAGCAAAAATACATTTTTTTCGACTGAACAACACAATTTATTAGATACTTTTATTGCGAAACTTAAAAATTCGGAACCAATACAGTATATTTTAGGTGAAACTGAATTTTACGGACTGAATTTAAAAGTAAATCCCAGCGTACTTATCCCGCGTTCTGAAACAGAAGAATTGGTCGCATGGATTGAAAAAGAAAATCTTGGAAAACAAGAGTTGAAAATACTTGATATAGGCACCGGAAGTGGTTGTATTGCCATAAGTCTGAAAAATATTTTCAGAGATGCTGAAGTTACTGCTTTTGATGTTTCAAAAGACGCATTAGAAACAGCAGAAAAAAATGCTACATTAAATAATCTATTTATTTCATTCAATCTAGTTGATATTTTTGCTAATTACGAATTTCCAGATAAATGGGACATCATTGTAAGTAATCCACCTTATGTACCTTTAAGCGAAAAAGCTGAAATACTGCCTAATGTACTGAATTATGAACCTCATTTAGCATTATTTGTTCCCGAAAACGATCCCTTAATATTTTATAAACAAATTGTTGATTTCGCTTTAAAGCATCTTAAATCAAATGGCAAACTTTATTTCGAAATTCATCGCGATGCAGGAACAGATTGTGTTAATTTGTTGAATAATTCAGGTTTTAAAAATGTAATGTTGCAAAAAGATATGTTTGGAAATGATAGAATGATCAGTTCAGAAATTTAAAAAATCTGTTTTTGTTTTAATAATTGAAATAAAATTAAACCCTTTACAACATTCGATGTCTGAAAGTTAATTAAAATGCAAATACTGGTAAAAAAATATGAGTGATACTGAAGCAGAATTATTACTTCAAATAAGTCAACCTAATAATAAGGCAAAAGCATTTTCTACTATTGTCCGCACATATCAGGAGCGACTTTATTGGCATATCCGTAAAATGGTTTTGTCACACGACGACGCTAATGACGTTTTACAAAATGCATTTATGAAAGCTTGGAATGGATTGGATGGTTTTAGGGGTGATTCGCAATTTTCAACCTGGCTATATCGTATAGCGACCAACGAAACACTTACTTTTATTTCAAATAAAAAAATGAGATCAATTTCATCGATTGACGATGTAGATGAAAATATGCTGAGAAATTTGCAATCTGATACTTATTTCTCAGGCAATGAGGTTGAAATGAAATTACAAAAAGCCATTCTAACACTTCCTGACAAACAACGATTAGTTTTTAACATGAAATATTTTGAAGATATTACTTACGAAGAAATGGAATCAATTCTCGGCACTTCAACTGGTGCGCTAAAGGCATCCTATCATCATGCTGTAAAAAAAATTGAAAAATATTTGAACACAGAAGATTTAAATGATTGAAATTTGCGAAATCACAAATATAAAAATGTAAAAAAAAACAATACAGATTAAACCACTTATTATTTTTGCAGTCAAAAGAGAACAAGTATGAAAAACAATAAAAACATATCGCTAAACGAAATCGGGAATAGATTACCTTTTACAGTTCCCGACAACTACTTCGAACAGTTTGCTTTGAATATTGAAAGCAAAACTCAAGAAGCAACTGGACATACCATTAAACGACTTTTAAAGCCATGGATGTATATTGCAGCAGCGTTTGTAGGAGTTTTGTTATTGACCCGTGTAAGCTATACGGTTTACAACACTGCTCAGGATAAAAACAACGAAAATTACGAAATGTACATAATGTCGCAATTAGACGAATCGGTAGTTTACGATTATTACGTAAATAATGAAAAATAAAAATTAACTCCAAAATGAAAAATATGAAACGAAGTATTTTTTTATTAATAGGGTTTGTAACTTTCTTTTTACAAGCACAGGAACAAAATAATAGACCTAAAATAACTGAAATGCATGCCCGAAAATGGGAATTCATTGTTGAAAAAGCTAAATTATCAGCACAGGAAGCTGAAAAAGCACAACCAATATTCATGGAGTATGAACAGGCTGTATGGAAATTAATGGAAAAAAACTATCCATTTTCTATGCACAGTAAAAGAAACGACAATAATGCTAAACCAAATTATAAAGAATTGAATGACAAGTTTATAAATATTGAAATACAAAAAGCTCAGATACTTAAATCCTATTATCGAAAATTAGAAAAAGTGGTCTCAGATAAAACAATTTTCAATATGGGTGGAGCTGAACGATCTTTCCGGAAAGATCTGGTTAAAGACTGGCAGGGAAAACACAAAAAAAGAAACGATTGACATATAATGTTTTAATTGATTTTTTCAGGTTTTACCTTTAAATTCTTTGGAATAAAGCGAAAATATACTATCTTTGCAGACCGAAAAATAATGGTACTTTGGCCGAGTGGCTAGGCACCGGTCTGCAAAACCGATTACGGCGGTTCGAATCCGCCAAGTACCTCAAAAATTAAATTACCTTCTCAGTTTACCTTAATGGCAACTGAGAAGGTGTTTTTTTATTACAATCGTTTGCACTACTTTATCCGTTGAATTTGTTTAACCAATTTTCAGATGAGTATTTTTTTCATAAATTTGCAAATATTTTAAATCCCTTTTTAAAATGAAAATCAGATTTAATATTAATTATAAGGCGCAATGGGGGCAATCATTGCAACTTGAACTAAATCAGCAGGATGTTATTTCAATCATTTATCCAATGAAATGTAATAATTTGTCTGAATGGTTTGTTGAAGTAGAAGTAGGAATGGATATAAAAGAACTAAATTATCAGTATTTTATAGTAAATTCCGATAAATCTAAAAATCCTGCCTACGGAGGTATTTATTCTTTAAAAATTTCCGGCGACCACAGTTTGATAAATGTTATTGATAACTTCAAAACTCATAATGGAGATGCTCCTTTTTTATCAACGGTTTTCAAAGATTGTTTTTTTGAAAGAAAAACTATTGAAAAACAATTGTATAATGATATTTCAAACTTAATTTTAAATATTAATTGTCCACAAATTGAACCCCAACGCCATTTTGCAATTGTAGGAAATCAGGATGCTTTAGGAAATTGGGACGTAAAAAAGAAAGTAAGACTTGATGAACCTGAATTTCCTTTTTGGAAAATTGAACTCAATACATCAGAATTAAGTTTTCCATTGGAATACAAATATCTGATTGTTGACACCGCGACAGATGAAGTATTAGCTTGGGGTGGTGGACCGAACAGAAAACTAGATAAAGTTGATAAAGATGCTTTTACCATTGTTAGAGATGAGAATTTTATTCGTACCATTGACTCATGGAAAGCTACCGGTGTAGCCATTCCAATTTTTTCGCTGCGAAGTAATAAAAGTTTTGGAACAGGTGAGTTTTTTGACATTAAACTGATGATTGACTGGGCTGTAAAAACCGGTCAGAAACTAATTCAAACTTTACCTATCAACGATACCATACTTTATCACACCAATTTTGATTCTTACCCATATAATGCAGTTTCTGTAAATGCCTTACATCCAATTTATTTGCATTTAGATAAAATTGGAAAATTGAAAGATCCCGTTCGTAAAGCTTACTATGAGTCGAAGAAAAAAGAGTTAAACGAAAAATCTTTTTCGGATTATCAACATGTTATGAATGTGAAATGGGAATTTTTTCGTGAAATTTATCCACAAGTAAGCAAAAAAATATTTGCATCAAAAGAATACCATGAGTTTTTCGAAAATAACGAAGAGTGGCTTGTTCCATACGCTGCTTTCTCATATTTGCGTGACTTATATGGTACGCCCGAATTTGCTAACTGGCCGGAACACAAGATTTATAACAAAAATGAAATAGAGCTACTTTTGTCACCAAAAAGTGCACATTATCATGACAGTGCAATTTTTTATTTTCTTCAATTTCTTCTTCACAAACAGTTATCAGAAGTACATGATTATGCCCGTGAAAAAGGTATTGTGATTAAGGGAGATATACCCATCGGGGTAAGCTCTCGAAGTGTTGATGCTTGGGTAGATCCATATTTATTTAATTTAAATGCACAGGCAGGTGCACCACCCGACGATTTTTCGGCAACTGGTCAAAACTGGGGTTTTCCTACTTACAATTGGGAAATGATGGAAAAAGACAATTATCAGTGGTGGAAAAAACGCTTTTGCAAAATGGCGGAATATTTCGATGCCTATAGAATAGACCATATTCTGGGCTTTTTCCGTATTTGGGAAATCCCTGAAAATGATGTTTGGGGACTTACCGGAAGTTTCAACCCATCTTTACCATTTACCAAAAATGAACTTGAAAACCTCGGACTTTGGTGGGATGAAGACCGTTTTTTAAAACCATACATGAAAGCTCATGTATTATATTCAATTTTCGGGAAATATACCGATGATGTAATTAGGGAATACCTGTTACAGGACGGTTGGCAAAACTATAAGTTTAAACCAGAATACGATACCCAGAAAAAAATTGAAACGCATTTTGCACTTTTGGGTTACAGTTTCAGCAATAAAGATGTAATCATACGTGATGGATTATATATGCTTCATTGCGAGGTACTCTTTATTCGTGATATACGCGAACCTGATAAATTTCATCCCAGAATTTCGATGTACAGTTCGGCTACATTTCGCGATTTATCGGATGATACACGCAGATTATTGGACAAAATTTACGTCGATTATTATTATCACCGACACAATGAATTTTGGAAAAAAGAAGCATTAAAGAAATTGCCGACCCTAATTTCTTCTACCAAAATGCTTGTTTGTGGAGAGGATTTGGGAATGGTTCCTGACTCGGTTCCAGATGTTATGAACGAACTGGAAATTCTCAGCCTCGAAATTCAACGTATGCCCAAAAAACCAAATACTGAATTTGCAATGCCTGCTGATGCGCCTTATCGTTCGGTTTGCACCACATCAACACACGATATGAATCCTATAAGAGCGTGGTGGGAAGAAGATCCGAATATCACACAGCGATTTTATAACCGTGCTTTAGGAATGCAGGGCATAGCGCCTGAGAAATGTGAACAATGGATTGCAGAACGTATTATTCAACAGCATCTTGAGTCACAAGCCATGTGGATAATACTTCCTTGGCAGGATTGGATAGCACTGGATGCAAAATTATGTCATGAACATCCTTTTGCCGAACGCATCAACGTACCAAGCAATCCACGAAATTTCTGGTGCTATCGTATGCACATTCCACTCGAAAAGCTATTAAAAGAAGATAAATTTAATAATAAATTGAAGGAAATGATTCAGAAATCGGGGAGGTGACCCCAAACCCCTAAAGGGGCTTAAAAACTAAGTATTCATGAATAATATTAAAAATAATGAAATTAATACTAACTTCAACTCCCCTTTAGGGGTTGGGGGTAACTTCAATTCCCCTTTAGGTGTTAGGGGTGATTTAGGGGTTCTAACATGTTTTATGGTGCTTTACCAATTCATTTTGAATTAGTAAAACAATTAAGAGATAATCAAACTGAGGCTGAGCTTTTTCTTTGGAATAATTTAGGTTTGATAAAAAATTCCGGTGTCAAATTTAAAAGGCAACATCCGATATTATAATTTTATTGCTGATTTTTATTGTCATTAGGCAAAACTAATAATAGAGATTGATGGTGGTTACCATAATTTGCCCGAACAATATATTTACGATAAAAATAGGGATGCAGAATTAGAAGATTTTGGACTTAAAGTGATTAGGTTTTCAAATGAGCAAGTTCTGAATGATATTGAAATAACTTTGAAAAGTATTGAAATATAAATTTTAAAAAGAATAACCCCCTAACCCAAAAAGGGGAATAAAAAATATTACTACTGATAGAAAATATTATGATAGAAAATAAGAAAACACAAGATGAAATTAACATCAACTCCCCTTTAGGGATTGAGGGTAATGTACAAAATGAAACTAACTCTGTTCCCCTTCAGGGGTTAGGGGTTGGGGAACGTTATAATCAACGCGGTGTTTCAGCATCCAAAGAAGATGTACACAATGCCATAAAAAATATCGATAAAGGACTTTTCCCTAAAGCATTTTGTAAAATAATTCCTGATTTTTTGGGTAATGACCCTGATTATTGCAATATTATGCATGCCGATGGTGCAGGTACAAAATCGTCATTAGCATATATTTACTGGAAAGAAACAGGCGATATCTCAGTTTGGAAAGGCATAGCCCAGGATGCATTAATCATGAATATTGATGATTTATTGTGTGTTGGTGCAACGGATAACATTCTACTTTCATCAACTATTGGAAGAAACAAGAATTGCATTCCGGGTGAAGTGATATCGGCAATTATTAACGGGACAAACGAATTGGTTAATGAATTGTCTGAAATGGGCGTGAATATTTACCCAACCGGAGGCGAAACTGCTGATGTGGGCGATTTGGTACGAACAATAATAGTTGACAGCACTGTTACTTGTCGCATGAAACGATCGGATGTGATTGACAATGCTAACATAAAACCAGGTGATGTAATTGTGGGAATTTCGTCGAGTGGACAAGCTACTTATGAGAAAGAATACAATGGCGGCATGGGAAGTAATGGTTTGACTTCGGCACGTCATGATGTGTTTGCCAATTATTTAGCTGTAAAATATCCCGAAAGTTATAATGCTGATATTCCACAAGAATTAGCCTATTCAGGTTCATGCAAGTTGACTGATGTTGTTGAAGGATTGGATATTAACGCAGGAAAATTGGTGCTTTCGCCAACACGAACTTATGCGCCGGTGGTTAAAAAATTATTGGAAGAAATGCGTTCTGAAATTCATGGAATGGTTCATTGCTCGGGTGGCGCTCAAACTAAAATATTACATTTTGTTGAAAATCTGAAAGTTGTAAAAAACAACTTGTTCCCAGTTCCTCCTTTGTTTAAACTGATTCAAAAGGAATCGGAAACCGATTGGAAGGAAATGTATAAAGTTTTCAATATGGGGCACCGATTAGAAGTGTATTTACCAATGGAATCAGCTAAAAAAGTGATTGAAATTTCCAAATCCTTCAACATTGATGCACAAATTGTTGGATATTGCGAAGCTTCAGAAAAAACTGAATTATTGATTGATAGTGAGTTTGGGAAGTTTGAGTATTAACCCCTAACCTGGACAGGCCAGAACCAAAGAGTTAGAACGCAAATTACGCAAATGAAACGCAAATCAGAAAAAATATTTTTTAAAACAAATCAAAATAACTTTTCAAAGGATTAATTCAACAACAAAAGCTGCAAAAATTTGCGGTAATTTGCGTTCTAAAAATATTGTTATTGTGCCAAAAAAACACTAATTTGAAAGTTAAGGTACTAACCCCTGAAGGGGGATTATTTTAGTCAATAATTTTTATAAAATTGCTTTTTTATCATAATTAAAAAATACGATAAATTTCAATTTATGCAAACGAAAGACATTTTCACACCAATCTTTTTCATCGCCTTGGGAACTGCATTTTTAGCTGTTTCTTTTTGGGTTTGGTTTAGCAAAGGTAAAAACGCCAAAGCCATCAAAGCAAAATATAAATTGGGTGGAATGATTCTTTCCTTATCAATTTTTACTGCAAGTTGCGACTCTGTAAATCAACCACCCGAAGTTACTTGCTATATGGTTGCACAATCTTACGTTTACATTCCTACTGAAAAGAATAAACCAACATTATCCTTCAACGATACACTTTTTGTGGCTATTGCTAGTCCAAATTTTGCGTATTATTCTTACACAATGAAAGATACAACCAAAGTAAAATTGTTTCAAGAAGGCATGTTGATAAAATCTTCAGATTCTAACTTTCATATTATACCAATAAAAAATCCTATAAACTATTCCGGAAAAATTATAATTGATTTTTACGGCGAAACAAAAAACAAAGTACAAAAGGAGCAATTTGTTGGCAGTGGATTTTTCAACTTTAAATAAAAACTTTTACACTTTACAAAATGAAAACGAAAGATTTTTTCTCTCCCTTGTTTTTTATAGTTTTGGGTACTGCATTTCTAGCAATTTCCTTGTGGGTTTGGTTCAGCAAAGGTAAAAACGCCAAAGCCATCAAAACCAAATACAAATTAGGTGGCGTGATACTTTCGTTGTCGTTTTTTACAACTACTGGTTGCGGTCCGATGGTTACCTGTTACGACCCGGTTCCAGAGGATTATGTTATGATCCAAAAAAATATTGAAGATTCGATTTTTATAGGCGATACTATTTCTCTAACAGTTATGAGTTTTGCTTATCCAAATTTTTCTTATTCCTTATCAGATTCTACTTCAACTAAAGTAATTCAGGAAGGTTTGTTAACTGCAAAAAACAACTCATCAAAAGTGTTCAGTTTTATAATAAATAAGGATTTGCAATATACTGGGAAGGTTAAGTTTGAAGTTTATGGCGAACTAACTACTGAGATCAAGAAAGCGAAATTGATTCATGGTGAAATCTTTAAGCTTTATGACCCAAAAAATTAAACTTAATCTACTTGTTTTTGAATTGACTGATGCTTGTAATCAGCAATGTAAATTTTGTTATAATCATTGGAAAGGACTTGATGAATTACCCCAAAGTGTTATTTCTGATTATGCGAAATCAAAAAATGTTCTCAAAAAGGTTTTTTCGCAAGCTGAAGTGAGTTCCATTTCATTTTCGGGAGGTGAACCAATGCTTTTTCCACGTATTCACGACTTCATACTTAGTGCTCGTTTTCATAAATCACAGATTTCTGTCCTCACCAATGGAACTTTAATTACCGATTCTGATTTGGAAATCTTTCACCAATTAGGAGTTCACCGTTTGCAAATACCAATTCTTAGCTCCGATGCAGACATTCATGATAAGTTAACACAATTACCCGGCTCTTGGGAAAAATGTGTGGCAACTGCAAAAAAAATCCTGAACACTTCACCTGATAAGTTTAATGCAGTATTGGTGTTGACAAAAGCAAATCTTTCGGGTTTATATGAAACACTTGAATTTTACAAAGCCCTGGGTGTGAAAACGATTTTGGTAAATCGTTTCAATATTGGCGGTTTAGGACGTACATTCAAGGAAGAATTGGAGCTCAATCATACCGAACTACATCAGGCTTTTTCAATTGTCAATAAATTTGCCTCAAACAATCCAATTCGATTTCACAGTGGCGTTTGCACTCCGATTTGCGTATTGAATCCTGCTGATTTTCCTCACATTAGTTTTACATTTTGCAATACCGACGTATCCGTTCGTCCCATTACCATTAATCATCAAGGGGATGTGCGTTTTTGTAATCATTCCCCTCGCATTTTGGGTAATGTTTTTGAGAAACCCCTATATGACATTTTATATTCTGATAATTTTTCTGCTTACTTCAATACTATTCCTGAATTTTGCACTTCATGCAAATTGCTCGACACCTGTAAAGGTGGTTGTAGAGCCGCTTCCGAACAAGTCTATCAAACCTTTTCAAAAGTTGATCCTATAGTTGAGAATAAGTAAATATGCTATCTCCAAGGATACAATTTTTAGCTAAGAAATTTTATTTTTAAAGTGTTCAGATAGCTTTGGAATAGCAAATGCCAATTTTTTACAACTAAAAATATTCAAATCTACCTAGTTTATGGTATGAATATCCCACCTCATTGGTATGGTGGGATTTGCTCGTTGGCTGTAATTTTGCAGCAGATAAAAACAATCAAATATGAGCAACTATAAACTGACACACCTCAAAGAACTCGAATCCGAATCAATTTATATACTTCGCGAAGTAGCTGCACAGTTCGAAAAACCAGCCTTGCTCTTTTCGGGCGGAAAAGATTCGATTGTAATGGCATACCTTGCTTACAAAGCTTTTTATCCGGCTGCCATTCCATTTCCTTTCGTACATATCGACACAGGACACAATTTTGCCGAAACGCTTACTTACCGCGATGATTTAGTAAAACTGCTTGGTGCTAAGCTTATTGTAGGTTTGGTTGAAGATTCTATAGCGCAAGGAAAAGCGGTTGAAGAAAAGGGTTTTAATGCCAGTAGAAATAAGCTGCAAACAGTAACGCTACTCGATACCTTGGAGCAGCACAAATTCGATGCAGCTTTGGGGGGTGCTCGTCGCGACGAAGAAAAAGCGCGCGCCAAAGAACGTTTCTTTTCGCACCGTGATGAATTTGGACAATGGTACCCAAAAAATCAACGCCCTGAACTTTGGAATATCTTCAATGGCAAAAAACAAATGGGCGAGCATTTTAGAATTTTCCCTATCAGCAACTGGACCGAAATGGATGTATGGCAATATATTTTGCAGGAAAACATTCCGCTTCCTTCGCTGTATTACACCCACGAACGCGAAGTTTTTGAACGCGATGGAATTATTTACGCTGCCTTGCCCGAAATGCCACGTCGTGACACGGAAAAAATTGAAATCAAACAAGTTCGTTGTCGCACCATTGGTGATATAACTTGTACAGGTTTAACACTGTCGTCGGCCAATTCATTGGAAGATATTATTGACGAAATTGCAAGTTCACGCATTACCGAACGTGGTGGACGCTCCGATGACAAACGTTCTGAGGCGGCTATGGAGGACAGAAAAAAGGCGGGATATTTCTAATGTACTATTTATTCATTTACCGCTCGGCTTGCCGCTTGGCTTGCCAAGAATTTACCATTTAAGATATTTACTAATTATTCATTTACTATTTACCATTTTAAAACTCAGTATACTATTCAAATTCTTCAAATAGTAAATGGTAAATAGTCAAATAGTCAATTTAATAATATGTCAGAATCAAAAACTCATGGTTACCTCGATATGGAACTACTTCGCTTCAGTACAGCTGGAAGTGTGGACGATGGAAAAAGTACGCTTATTGGACGTTTGCTGTACGACAGCAAATCCATTTTCGAAGACCAATTACAAGCCGTAAAAGATGCCAGCAAACGATTAGGTGGTGGCGAAGAGGTAAATTTAGCGCTACTTACCGACGGATTACGTGCAGAGCGTGAACAAGGAATTACAATAGATGTGGCTTATCGCTATTTTGCCACTCCAAAACGTAAATTTATTATAGCTGATACTCCCGGACATATTGAATATACACGAAACATGGTTACGGGTGCTTCTACGGCCGATGTAGCAATTATTTTGATTGATGCCCGACATGGAATTATTGAACAAAGTAAACGCCACTCGTATATTGCTTCGCTTTTACAAATTCCAAATGTAATTGTAGCGGTAAACAAAATGGACTTGGTCGATTTTTCAGAAGATGTATTTAACACGATTAAGCAAGAATATGAGGCAATTGCACAAATTCTGAAGCTTAAAAATGTGATTTTTCTACCAATATCAGCTTTAAAAGGCGATAATGTGGTGGAAGTTTCCGAAAATACACCCTGGTTCCAGGGTCAAACTTTATTGCAATTACTCGAATCGCTGCCTGTGCGCAAGAATGAAAATAATCTGCCAGCACGTTTCCCTGTTCAGTTTGTAGTTCGTCCGTATAGCGACGATTTTCACGATTATCGTGGGTATGCAGGACGAATTTCGGGAGGTACATTCCGAGTTGGTGACGATATTACTGTATTACCATCCAAAACACAATCGAAAATTATAGCTATCGACGAAAGCACAAAATCGCTAAACGAAGCTTATACACCTCAGTCGGTTACCATTCGATTGGCCGATAATGTAGATATTAGCAGGGGTGATTTGTTGGTAAAAACCAACGAAGCACAAGCCATTGTTAATGCCAATGTATCGCTCATGGTTTGTTGGCTTAATCACCGTCCACTGAACGAAGGAGGAAAATATATTATTCGCCACGGCACTGACGAAACACGTGCAATAATTAAAAATGTGCATTACAAAGTCAACATCAACACCTTGGAGAATATTTTGGATGATAAAACAGTTAAAGTGAACGATATTGCACATATCTCAATCAAAACACTTAAACCATTGAAATACGATTCGTACAGCGAAAACCGCGTAACTGGAAGTTTGGTACTGATTGATGAAAACACCTTTGAAACTGTTGGAGCCGGAATGATTGTACATGATTTGGAAGATGAGGCATTTAGCATTTAAATTAAATTTTGAACGCAAATTACGCAAATCAACGCAAATTTTTAAATATTGAAATTACAAATTAAAAGCAAAAAAACTTTGCGATGAAAACACTAAGCAGTAAAATAAGATGACAGATATAATAAGCAAATTAAATAACAGATTTCAAAATGCAAAACCCGAAGAAGTTTTATCATTTTTCTTAAACGAATACAAAGGCAAAATTGCTTTATCATCGAGTTTGAGTATTGAAGATCAAGTATTGACAGATTTGATTGCAAAGATTGATAAATCGGCACGCATTTTTACGCTTGACACAG
>JFJP01027277.1_pt1 | contig 15155 bp, 19 predicted proteins | sample 431651 | NCBI WGS metagenome assembly JFJP01 (sample SAMN02602958, study PRJNA72255) | Microbial mat metagenome, whole genome shotgun sequencing project. | biome: fresh water; feature: sink hole; material: water; isolation source: purple microbial (photo- and chemosynthetic) mats found in...
ATATTTGATTGAGTTTTTTGTAAATCGAATGCCCGAAAATTATCGTGAACTCTAAAACGTCAGTTATAATATTTTGGTTCAATAAAATTGAGCATAATTCAGAAATCATAAGAGAAGCATTCAAAATAGAAGAATTGTCAATAGAGGTGATCTAAAAATAAAAATAAAAATAAAGAAATAAAGAAATAATTTACCTGAGTTAAAATATAAATAACTTCACAATTGATGAAATCTTTAAAATAACCAATTTTTTTATTATGAATCAAACTAATGAGGATATCAATCAATAAAGAAAGAGGCTGCTCCAAAGATCGAATATTTTCAGAGATTTTCAAATTAGTTGAATCAGGTTGCTTAATAGAAGTCAGAGCATTAGTCAAATCTTTGTTTATTTCTGACAAAATCAGTAAAATGATCTCAACTATAATTTTTTTTATCATAAATAAAAAAATATTCAAAAACCTGATTTTTCAAATTCCAAAGAAATGTGTTTTTTTACTAAATTTTTAATCGAGAAAAAAATAGTATCCTTGCAAGACTCTTTTAAAATTATGTTCGAATTAGATTCATAACTTTTCAATGTATTCCATAATTTTAGAATCAGATTTTTTTCAAAACTGACTAGATCAAGATTAAAGCAGATTCTAATGAACTATTTATTATTTGAAATAGAATTAAATTAAAATTTTGTGTTGTTTTTTATTTACCTCGAATTTTTTGTGGCAAAACAATTCGAAATCCGATTCTGAAAAATTGTTATTAACTTGGAATAATTCTTCAAAAATTTGATTTAAAAAATTCTCATTCAACCATGGAATTTCTTTCATAGGGAAGGACTCTAAATCTTTTTTTGTTTTGCTTTTTTAATATGTTTTCATGAAATAAATCAGACTTTTAAAAATTTTAATGAAAGAGTTCAGTATTGCTATCTGCATAGAATCATCTTTTTCTTCGATTTTAAGAATATTGATCAATTTTTCATCAAGGGAATCAAGCTTGTTTAGGAGAATCTGGCTCAATAATTTCTGAAAGGTCGGGGTATTCAGATTTTGATTGGTGGACCTTTTATAATCCTTTATTTTTAAAATGATATTTTTTATTTCATAATCCAAATTCCAAGTATTTTGGTTCTGATTCATTTTTTTTTTTTTAAAAATTACAAATAACTAAAAAATAAATTATTCTTAATTTTTTTTTCTTTCTCATAGGATTTTTTTATAATATTAAGAATTTAATGATAAATTTTTGCAAATAATAATTATATTTCATTATCAAAAAATTAATTAAACGAGCTTCTTTATCAAAATTCCCAAAAATTCTTTTTGTGAAATCTATGCAAAAAAAATTTAAATTTTTTTTTTCTTTCTGATATTTTGAAAACCTTCCCATCTCCATTCGTATCACATTCTTTTATGATTTGTCTCCATTGAATCTCTTCAAGTTCAATCCCTCCCATGATGGTTTCTAATTCGCTTTTCGAAATAAAACCATTTTTATCCTTTAAATAAAAAAATCAAAATTGAAAATGATCAAAGAAAAAAATAAATGAAAAGATTTTTACTTGATCAAACATTAAAAAAGCTTGTTCAATTCTCGCTTTCGACAATAATTTTTCTTTGTTCATTGAAGCAATAATAAATTCTAAAGAAAAAATGTCTTGATTAATTTTAAAAAAAATTTATACCAGTAAAATCTATGTTTCCAGATAAATTATGATCACACTCTACTATAATTTTATTGACTTCTTCTTCAGCTAAATTACGATTATTGTACAACTTCATGTAACCTCAAATAAAAATTTGATTTTCAATACTTAATTTTAATTTATTTGTTTAAAAAACCCTCTATTAATTCTTCTTTTGTTAATTTTCCATCGCCATCTTTATCAAGAGTTTCGAAATTATTTTGCAATTCTTCTTTATCCTGATTAGAAACTATTTGAGTTGCAATAAAGGACAGAACAGCTTGTTTAAATTTGCTTCTTGCCTTAAATAAACTTTCAATCCAGAATTAAAAAAATCTCTTCCTTACATAGAATCCAATAATATTTTTTAAAACTTGTGGATTTAGAGGATTACTTTCAACATTCTTTTGAATCCAAGGGTCATTAAACGCATCAACAGCAGAAATTCTCTGAGCAGGATTATAAGTCAACATTCTAATTATTAACTCTTTGGCTTCTTTAGAAATCCTCGCCCAATCCTTGGCTTTAATTTTGATTAACTCAAATAAATTGAATATTCATTACGGTTAAATGAGAACTTTCCACTTCTCACTTGATTTAAAATTTGGGTTTCCGAACTTCCAGTAAACGGAGGGTACCCACATAAAAGTATGTATAAAATAACTCCACAAGACCATACATCGCATTTTTCATCATAATTTTGATCTAATACTTCTGGAGCAATATAATAAGGCTAAATATTTAATTTTGTTGAAAAAAATAAAAATTCTTAATTATTTTTAAAAAAATACAGTTCCTAAGCGTTTTGACATTTTCGTGTTTTGATAAAATTTTCTGGATGTCCCAAAATCAATCACTTTTAAGCAGGCGTTAGGTTTTTTTGAATCCAATAATATGTTTTCTGGTTTTAAATCTCTTTGAATTTAAAGTTCAGTAAAATTTGTTTCTTATATAATTAAAATAATAACCTATGAACGATTGATTTAGAATGGCAATAAACTATAGCCCCTAATAATTGTTTCATGTAATCAGCAGCCATTTTTTCTGAAAAATAATTCATGCTTTTAATTTTATCAAACAATTCTCCTCCGCTGCAAAACCTATATAGATTATTGTTTTTATTAAAATTGGGAATGGAAAAAACTCTGTAATCAAGAAATAATGTTCTTCATCTTGAAATAATTCATATAATTTCACAATATGAGGATGATCTAAGGATTTTAAAACATTCATCTCAGCAAAAAGCCTCTCTTCATCTTCCTTGATTACAGCACTCTTTTTTATGGATTTCATCGCTCTCATCAACCCAGTAGTTCGATGAATTACAACACAAACCTTACCATAACCCCCTTTGTTTTATATTATTAAATTCAAAGTTATATCATTAAAAAAAAACCTTCTCCTAATACATTTCCTAGACTATAATTATAAATTATTGACCCTTTTTTCAAACTTATAAATATTGAAGGATCGATTTTTATTGAATTTGTTATCACAGTGGGTTGTTTATCCAATGATTTTTTCTCTAGTTTATGAATAAATTTTTAAAAAACCATGGGTTAATTTAGTTATTGCTTGTTGAAGCTGAGCACAGACCACCCATTATAAAAAAATAAAATTAATCAGTTCGAAAATTAAAAGAAAATTTTACAAATTTCAATTTTATATCAAAAATATTAAATTTGAAATAAATCTGCACAATGCTTACTTTTAAAAAAAATCAAACACTTTTCATAAACTATATTTTTTAAAAAAATTTAATAATGATTATTTATAAATTAGTTTCACAAAAAAAAGAGAAAAATAAATAATTTATTTTCTTATAAAAAAAAAATATCTGAATAAATTTATTTTAAAACTAGTAAATGAATTTGATTATTTTTTTAGGGAATATCTTAATAATTAACTTATTTTTAATTGAAGTAACTTTAACCCCCCCTCTATAATGAAAAAAAACAAATTACAGGATTTTTATCTGAGTTGTTTTTTTATATTTTTCTTTAAATTTTATTCAAAATCAATTTCTTCCTCATTATTTTTTTCTTCATCATTCTGTTTTTCTTCTTCTATTTCTTGAACTTTTTCATTCTCTATTTCAATTGGGTCATAGTTTGACAAATAAGAAATGAAAATTGAGCTTTTATCGGGTCTGTGCAAGCAGGCAAGTTTAAATAATCTTGTGAGATCTTCATTTTCCCCATGTAACTCATGTGGATTCTGCAGAAGAATCATCCCTTTCATAAACAAAAGAAGAGATAAAAGCGTGCTATTTAAAGAAAAATTCTCAAAAATAATCTCATAAGATTGATTGAATCCATTCATCGATTCTTCATCATAAGGATTCTATTTTTTGAAATTTAAAACAATTGATTTAATAAAGAAAATACCTTTGAAACACACTGAAAATGAAAGAGCAAACAAAAGAAAGTCCAATAAAGTTTTTCATTTTTACTGTCCATTAGACTTTGTAGAACAAGCAATTTATCGTTCATTTCTTCTAATTTTTCTGTCAGATTGCAATAATGGATATAAATTAAGATCAAACTAGCTTTTTTTGAAGAGGTTATTAAAATCTAAGCTCAATAAAATATATTCAATTATTTATTTATTTATTTAAATTAAATAAAGAACCTTTTCAGCTGTGTCTTTTAATATTGTGAGAAGTTCTAATTTCGAGAATTCAGATTCGGATTTATGGAACTCATTCACAGCTATGATATAAATATAAACTTCAAGGAAACTCATAGCATTTTCAAGTTTATTCAAAGTCTTTTTCACTTGCGAAGAACTGATATTTTTTTCGATTTTTTCGATTTCTAGTTTTATCAGACTTTTCAACTCTTGAATCTCTTTTAAAACTTCTTTATTTTCTTTTGCGATAAATAATTTTCTGGCAATTCCCTTCATATTTTAAAAAAAAAATGATTTTATTTATAATTAAGGATATTAAGATTACCAATATAAAAGATAGTTTTGAATTAATATCCTTAATTCCTTTGAAAACCTTCAAAAGATTTTCCACTGGGAAATCTTCTTGATCATAATTATAAAAGGCCTCAAGCAGATTATAATATTTGCTTATTTTTTGATTATATTCTGAATGATTTGTTAAAAATTTCAAATCTTCAATTATCAAATTTTCCATTTTTTGTTTAGAATCGTGAAAACTCAACAATTTTTTATTTTTTATCAATAATTTATAATGAATAATCAGTTCGAAATATAATTTCATTAGTTTTTTTATCCATTTCTTACTATTTCTTCTTTTTAAATAAATTTTGATGAAATTAGTGATTAAAACATAAAACTCATAATTGAAAACTTCATTCATTTCAAACAAACATCTGCAAAAACTGTAGAAAATATCAACAGATGGGCAATATATCATTAATTTCGCAAAGCTTTTTGTTTTATTATCCATTATTAATGATTCTCTAACGACTTTTATCAAATAATTCAAATTACTCTCGTTTTTAAACTGAAGTAATTTGTCATTTTTGAAGTAAGTTTTTTCAATAAGAGTGTTAAAAGCCAAATAAGTTTCTCGATATTTTCTTTCACAAGGGTTCATTAAAATTGATTTCTGCAAGTATTTTTTCGCATCAATGTTTTGATTTTGATTAAGTTTTTCTAAGCCTAACAGATAAATAAATTCAGGATTTTCTTGTTTTGTTTGAAGTTTGCTGGTATTTATCAAAAACGCAAAAGGCCATATTATATCATCTTCTGACACCTTCTTTTTATCAAATTGATAATTAGAAATTTCGTAAAAACAAGCTTGAATTTTTTCGTTAATTTGTGTTAATAATTGATCAGAATTCAAAGATGCTTTGATTTTCAATAAAAAATGATAATATGCTCTCAAAGAACTTTGATAATGGCATCGAATATCTAAAAGGTTTAGAATATTTCCATGCAATTTTTGAAGATCAGGGAGACTGTTTAATGAAAGCAATATTTTATCGATAAAGTCTAAATAACTGAAAGAATTTTCAGTCATTATCGTTAGATATAGGAATATTTGAATTTTAAAGAGAAATTTCGTGAATAATAGGATATTCTGTGTGAGAGAGCTCGTTTTTGCTTCTTTTGAGAAGAATTCAAAAAGATTTTTCATTTGTATTTTCAGGTCATTTTCAATATTTTCTTGCAAAGATTTAATGATTTCTGTTAAAATTGCTTTGTTTCCTGAAAGTTGATGTTTCATTGTGTTGATGAGTTCGATATTGAACTTATCATTGCTGATATTCGCATAGTTTATTTCATTTGTATCTAGATCATTTACACTTTTTTTCTCATTTAATTCTGTCAACATGAGAAAAACATTCAAAATATCCTTATGATTCTCTGAAAAATCAAGATCTTTCAAATAATTGGAAGAATCAGAAGAGGAAATTCGAAAAGAACCTTCATATTTGAAAAAAACTTTGATAATAAGATCAAGGAGAATTGCTGGTTTTGAATATTTTGATAAAAGAGAAAATGTTGTATAAGATCGAGCTTTTGAAAGGAAAAAATCTTTTATATAATGCAAATCGTGAATTGCATCAAAATTCAGATTTACAGCCGAGATTTTATTATATTCAATAGTGTTTTCTATGTAAAATATCAAACAAATACAAACCAATGACAAAAATGCGAAAGTATTTTTAGGATTTATCTCCAAGGCTTTCAAAAAGAATTTCAAGGCAGATTCGTATTTTTCATTCATTAAAAACAGAATTCCCAAAGAATTTATAGAAAAAGTGCTCTAAAAACATTTTTTCCTTTTTAAAAAAGTTAAAAATGAAATAAATACTCTTTTATCGATTTGTAAGGTCTTCAACAAAAGGGTTATTTTCAAATTGGAATCCTCTTCGATTAAGGCTTAAAAAAAGAAAAAAATGAAGAATTTTTTTGTTTTTTCATAAAATACCTAATAAATTCCAGAATTTGGTTTCTGATGAAAAAGCTAAAATTCCTAATTTTGCAAATTTCTTTGCTCGAATCTTATAACTTTAAGGAAAAAATCTGTTAATTTTATAAGTAATTCTTTTAAAAACCTTTCTAATTTCGTGAAAAGATGAGTCAAAACATTCGAATAGCAAAGGCTTTGCAAAAAACTAATCACACTGATTTTTAAATACTCATTTTTAATTGTTAAAATTCTCTTCAGAAACATAGAATTTTCTAATTTCAAATTTTCTTCATCTATTTCTTTCAAGATATTTTCAGCAGTAATCCCAGAAATTTCTTCTAAAACCTTCAAACATAATTCAATTGAGTGCAAACAAGGCTTTGAATCGAAACAAATCATCGAATAATTGATCAAAAAATCAATAGAACTCTTCAAGAAATAAAAATTTTGATAAATCAGCTTATTTTCTAAAATTAATCCACATTTCATGAATTTCTCAAATAAATCTGATAAATGCTTTGCATGAAAATTCGCTTGATGAAGGCCATTGATATTATTGACATAAGTAATATATCCTGAACAAATTTCCATTATATTCGAAAATAACTCAATGATTAAATTATTCAATTTATTGATGTTTATTTCATATTTCTCCTCATAAATTATCAGAAAAAATTTAAAAGAACAAAGAATGTGTGAAAAAGCCGAATTAAAATCGCGTTTATAATAAGAAGTCATCGCGAAATCGAGGTTTATCAATAAAGCCTCAAAGAAGTATGTATTGAAATCAAATTTTAACAACTCCTTTTTGATCATTTTTCTTTTATTGATGAAGTTTTCATCAAAATTCTCCGCGAATTGATTAATCTCCATTGATTTGTCATCTTTCAAAGAAAGATCTCTACTGAAATATTTTTTAAATGAAGAATTCTCAGAAAGCATATCAAAAGTCTCATCTTTTATCAATAAAAAGCATTCGTTCAAACATTTTTCAAAAGCAGCAATTTTCCCGATGTTTTTATTTCTAAATTAAAAAATGAATTTTTTAATTTATTTAATATTGTATTTAATTTTACATTTGTGCTAATTGAAACCAAAGCTTGAATTCATTCAATATCAACTTGCTTTTATTAAAGTAGTTTATTGATAAAATCGATGCTTCTTTATCATATATTTCATCTATAAATATTGGGTAGTCTTCCAAAAAAAACATCTTATCTTTATTGATTAAAAAAGGAATTGTTGAGGCTTTTTCATTGATATTGAAGTTTTTCAAGTTTGAAATCGAAGAATTATGGTTAGATTTTGAATTTTGAAAAATTTCCATAGATTTTAATAAGAAACTTTCAGCTTTTTCAAACTTTTTCTCATTCTAAAACACATTTTTTAATGAAGATTATGAATGAAAAATTGATTTATAAACCGAAAAATAAAGGCCTAAACTGTAGTTTAAAAAGAAAGAATCCTTAAAGTTCGGATATATTCTCAAAGCAAAATCAAATGCTTCTAACTTCGAAACTAATTTTTTTGCAAAGGGAAATTATAAATAAATGAATAATTTTTTAAAAAAACCTTTAGATAAGGCATAAAAAAGCATTTTATTCAAATTAATATCGTAATGATTAAGAATGAAAGCTTCTTTTAAATATTTCAAAGCTTCATTTCTGTTTCCATTCTATTTCAGAAAATTTAAAGCTTTTATCAGAAAAAAAATAATAACTTTCCAATAATATGAAGCCAAGCAAACATTTAATTGATAATCATCAGGGGTTAAATTATAAGCTTTGAGCCAAATATGGCAAACATCTTTTTCAACATTATTTCCATCATGGCAATTATTCAACCAATACAAGGTTCCTAATCTTTTTTGAAATTGAGAAACAATTTTCTGCTCATAAGTCGAACTGTTTAATAGTTCACAAATCTTTTCAAATCTTTGAAGCAAAATAATGAAAGCAGTGTTTTGGTTTCTTTAATTTTTTTGTCAAATAAATGTAAAATTTGTAAAAATATAATATAAATGAAAAATTTGTTAGAAAAATAATATAAATGAATAATTTGTATCAATAAAAAGAAATTAACCCAGAAAATTCAAGTGATGATAATTCCAGCCAAATATTCTCTCCATTAAAAATCAAATTGTTTTTTTCTTCTGTTAAAATCGATTTGATTAATTTGCTGAAGTTGAACTCTTCATCATATGAATACGTCAATCTGCTTATTTTCATTTGAAGCTCATAATAAATCTAAGAGGAAGTCTAAGAAAATAATTCATTTCTTAAGAATTTACCTTAAGAGTATTGATGCTATTATCATTTTTTTTCAATCTTTCTTTCAATTTTTCTTTGTTTTCAATCAATAGGCTTGTATTTGATGTAGTTTGAATTAAAAATTCCCCACAAAGCTCTTCTAATCTCAAAGTGCAAGTTATATGAGAAAGTTCTTCAATTAGTTCTTTAAACAATATGAGCAATTTTTCAGCTGCATCAATTTTTTTGTTTTTGATACACATAAAAATCTTTTATAATAATTTTTTTTCATTAATTTTTTTTCTTTCTAATACTTTTAAAGAAATTGAAATGATATAAGAATCATCAAAAACAGATATTTGATCTAAAATTTGTTGGATCTGCTTTGATTCAAAAAAACTAAACAATTCCTTGGTTTTTTCTGAATCAAACTTCATGTATTTGGCTAAAAACAATTTGCAAAACGTTAGAAAATTTCCTGCTAAAAAATATATTTCTTGTAATAAAACAAGATTTTTTGTTTTTAAGTCTTTATAATTTTTTTCATTTTCTTGTGAAATTGAGAAGGTTTCTGTGGAAAATAAACAGAGCAAGCTGTCTGCTACTAATTTAGAAAACGATTCAGAAGGAATATCGTTTAAAAACAATCCAATATGTTTCAGGAAATATTTGACAATTATGAAAGAATTCGGGAATCCATCATAAATAAATTCAAGATTTCTTTTAAATTCATCAGGTTTTGTAAAAAGCAGTTCTTTTTCATAGAATTGCAATATTTTTTCAAGGATTTCATCAATCTTTAAAAATTCTTTTTGTTTTCCGAAAGCATTTCGAAATTTTTGGAAAATCTAAAAAATTATCATTACAAATTACATTTAATATTTAATTTTATGAATTATACAATTGACTCCAAATTTTTTTCAACATAAATGCAGAAATAAATGATTGTTTCTGAAGCTTTTATTAAAAGATCAAATGGAGATTTCATATCTTCACATATTTCCACATAGCATTCTATAGCCTATTAATAAAGAAATAAAAATACAAAGAAAGATGGTTTTTTAACTTTTTTTTTCTCTTTTAATTCACAAGTCAGACTTAAAAAATTCATTTTATATTCGAAAAATTTCTGAAGTTTGTCTGGTTTGTCTAAATGCCTATTTTTATTTAAAAATCAATATAATCTCTTAATTTTATTCAAAAATCACTTCATTAGTATATTGCAAAGTTTCGGAATTATTTCACAATTTTTGAATCTATTCGTTTGTTGGTAAGCTTGATATAATCCAGTTAGAATGACAGGGTCGTCAGGTTTCATTTCATTGGCTATAGAGAGATATTCTTCTTGTTTCTGATAATTATTCAGCTCTCTATGACAAAATCCAGCCAAAAGATAAGGTTCTGTGTTTTTTCCTAGAATAAAAAAAAATGAGGAAAATTGTAATTTTCTGTATTTTTAAACCAGCAAACATTAAAATAGATTCAAGATCTGATAAAGCTCCTTTATAATCCTTGCTTTTTATTTTGTTTTTAGCGTTTATCACAAACTTAGTTATATCCATTTTTTTTTATTTTGTTTTAATTTTTAAAAAATTGCAAAAAATAAAAATAAAAAATTTCTTTTCAAAAAAAGGAAAAAGAATAGAAAAAGTTTTAAAATTCAAATTTTTTTAAAATTTAAAGATCAAAATTTAAAAGACACATTTAATCAATGAATTTTTTTTTTAAATTCCATTGTTTTAAATAGTGAGAAAGAAAAAAAAAAATTTCCTTTTTAAAAAATTTTTTATTGTTTAATTTGTATTTTTATAGTTAAACAAATTTAAATTTCAAAATAAAAAGCCAATGAACAGTAATAAAACAAACAAAGTAGATTGGGTTGACTGCCTTCAAAAATTTGTTTCATCAAAGCCTCAAAGATCTCCTCAAGAAATCGATGATGAAACTGATATTCTATTTCTGAAATACATTGAAGATGATAAAGAAAAACAGGCAAGAGAAGATCCAAGTTTGAAAAAAATTCCGAAATTTTTTCAAAAAGCTCTTTCCAACGAAAATCAACTCAATTTCAAAGTCCGACAAGAAGCCAGAACCCGTTTTTTGCATCATAAAACATCAGAAATTCTGGATAAAGAAGGTGATTTTAATATAAAATAATAACAATTTTGTTAAAATATTCGAAAAAATCAATTAGATTTAGAGAAATTATGGTTATTATTGAAAGAAAATGTTTCCCCACCAGAAGATTGCAAAGAAAGAATAAATTATAGTGCCTTTTTAAACATTGCAAACATGCTGCCTCCAAAATGCAGACATTTTTTCAGTGCTTCGACCTTTCTTAAATTCGACAGAGATGAATATGGTCGAATTGATATATTATCATTTTTTCATTGCATTGTCAGAAAAGTGAATCTCTTTCAAACAAGAATCCAAATAAGTCTATACGATTCAATAGGGTCAATCAATAAAAAATTATCAATTAGTTTATTTATATTTTTTTGTTAAATTATGAAAGAAATGGGTATTTGAGAGAAAAAGATTTAGAAAATTATATTTTCGAGCTGATTCCCACCTTTGCACAATTACAGAAACTACAAGAAAACTTCTTTCCATTCTATGTTATCACAGCAGTGAGGAAATTTTTTTTTTTCTTGGATCCGAAAAGAACAGGGAGAATCTATATCAAGGATATGTTAACCTCTCCTATTTTAGCTGAACTCTATGAATTAAGACAAGAAAAAGTCTCAAATGAAGAAGGAGCTCAAAATTGGTCTATATTTCTTGATTGAATTGTAAAAAAAATAAAAAATTACAAAGGTTTTCTGAACAATCGGCTTTGAGAGTTTATGAGAAGTATTTGAAATTAGATACAGATCATAATGGATTATTAAAGAAAAGTGAACTGGCGAAATACAGCTGGGGATTCACCAACGTTTTTATTGATAGAGTCTTCGAAGAATATCAAACTTTCGAGGGAGAAATGGATTATAAAATCTTCTTAGATTTCGTTTTGGCGATAGAAAACAAGAAAACTCCTCAATCAATGCAATATTTCTGGAAAATATTAGATGTTTATGGCAAAGGAGCTATAGATACGTTTATTATTAATATGTTTTTCAGACCTATTGTTTTAAAATTGGAATCAAAAGAGAAAATGGGATTCAATGTAGAGGATGTGAAAGATGAAATATTTGATATGGCCAAACCTACTCAGCCTTATGCAATTACCTTACAGGATTTGATCAATTGTGGGGTCGGAGATATTATCATCAGCATGCTCGTTGATGCCAAAGAGTTCTATAATTATGATCAAAGAGAATCAGGAAATATTTTGGAGGCAGATGATAATGATGAGGGCTTTTAAAAGAGAATTATTATATCAAAACTCATTTTTTTTTGTGAAAAAATCTAATATTTAATTTTATTTTTTATCGAAAAAATTAGAGAGAATCCTTGAATTTCCATTAATTCAAAACAATTTTGACTAAAACTGAACATTTAATTCATAAAACATTTGTTTTTTATTTTTTAATTAAAAACCGAAAAATGAATTTTCTCTATAAAAGAATTTGATTGTTTAATAAAAAAAATTTCAAGAAAAAATTGATAATTTAATGATTTCTTTTCGCAGTGAATTCATATCCGGAGCAATAAACTCAATTTATCATGCAGTTTCCTGGTCTAAAACTCATGATATAATCGCATATTCATGCTCTAATCAAATTTACCTCTATGACCCTTCAAATTCGAAAGTATTCGCCACTCTTCCAACCAAAGCCAAACGAGCAAATTCAGTAAAATTCCTGGAAAATTTCGATGAAACCTGCCTTTTAGTTTCAAGCGATTCCGAAGGGAATCTCACAATATGGGAATCATTTGGAAAAGTGCTTTTTTCTGAAAATTGGAGATTGAAATTCAAAGAAAAAACCTATTCTGGAATAGAAAACATCACAATTCTGAATATTTCCAAGGATTTCAGTTTGATTTTATCGCATTCGATCAATGGAGAAATCTGTTTATTTGCCTTGACAGCAGAAAAATTTGAGAAAATTGATAGTATTAATTTCGGAAATAATGTTCAAGAAACGTCGAATATGATGAAAATCGAGGAAAATCAGGTTTTGCTTTTCTTAGGAGGAGTTGATAATAAATTGCATTTGTATTATTTCTCCATAAATGATGTTCTCGAAAAAAAAACAAATATTTTCAAATATCTGCTAAGTTTAAAAGGTCATGAGAATTCAATCACTGATATAGCTCTTATAGAGCTCGAAGAGAAAGAAACACATAAAAAAAGTGCTTTGATCGCATCTTCATCAAAGGATACTTATATCAGATTATGGAGATTTGGAAAAAAATCATCAGAATCCGAAGAAATGCAGAAAAAAAAACAAGAAATAACTTTTGTGAATAAGAACAATTATAGTTTCTCGATAAATAACATAAAATACGAAGTGAATCTAGAAAGCATCCTGAACATGCATACAGAGCCTGTTTCTTCTATAAAATGGGGTAAAATCGACGGTTCCAAAGCTTTCGAGGAGAAGAATCTCCTTTTAATGTCAACTTCTTTTGATTTCTCTTTATTAATCTGGGTCAAAGACGAGAAATCCGACGTATGGATCAATAAATCCAGACTAGGTCAAATGGGAGGTAATAAAAACGCTTTTTTCGGAACATGCTTCGATGGTTCTTACAATAAAATTCTCGCATATACATATCATGGAAGTCTTTATCTTTGGAGAAAAAAAAATGAAGATTGGGTGTCAATTCCTTGTATTTCTGGACATTTTTCTCGTGTGACAGATCTGGATTGGAATAGTTCGAATGATTATTTGATAAGTTGTTCACAAGATCAATCTACAAAAGTTTTTGCCAAATGGGTTGATTTTACTGATAATTGGTATGAGGTGTCGAGGGCTCAGATACATGGATATGATATAAACTCGATAAAGAACTTGAAGATAAAGAGCGATAAAACCCAGAAATTAATCGATATTATCATATGTGGAGCTGATGAGAAGATAATTAGATTATTCGAACCAACGGCAATTATCGCGAATTTACTCAATAAAATATCGAAGAATTCTTTAAGACTCTACTTTCCTTCAATAGAAGAAGAGGAGAAATATTTGATTAAAAAACAGAATAATGAAATAGAATATCGTACTTTTACTGAAGGAGGTGCACAAGTCTTGGGTTTAATGACAAAAGCAGTAAAGCCAAACAAAGAGAAATATACGAATTATTTTGATGAAGATGATGAAGGCGTGAATCTTGAAGAAAATGAGAAAAATGAGTCAATCGGAATCCATAATTGCACTCAGCCTCCCAAGGAAGATTATTTGACAAAACACACATTATGGCCAGAAATCAATAAATTATATGGTCATGGTTATGAAATACAGACAATCACTTCGAATCATGAAGGAACTATTATCGCAAGTAGCTGTAAAAGCCAAACCTTTGAACATTCTTCGATTTTTCTATGGAATCCGAATAATTATTCCATTATTGATAAACTATCTGTGCATAATTACACTGTTGTTCAAATGGAATTCTCTCATAATGATGAATTTCTTGGGTCAGTTTCCAGAGATCGACAATTTGTTTTATTTAAAAAGAGTGAAGAAGACCCTGAAAAACCTTATAAGATTTATTTCGTGAATAAGAGCCATGCGAGAATTATTTGGAGTCTTTCTTTTAGTCATGAAAGTCAATTTTGTGTGACTGGTTCAAGGGATAAAAAATTAAAAGTGTGGAAAATACAAGAAAAATCAGTTGAACTTTTTGCAGAAAATTCTTTTGGTGAAGGGATTACAGCTTGTGCGTTTGGAGATAAATTGATTAAATGTAATAGTGAAAAAAATTATATTATATGTGTGGGGCTTGAAAACGGGAATTTGTTCTTTTTGAGATTAAAGGATAGTGGGGAAAATAAAGGAGTGATTTTTGTTTTGGGGAGCATTTGCGAATTCTTAGGACATTCGCTTACTGTTAATAGAATAAAGTTCAGAAAATGGGAACAGGAAAACAAATATCAATTGGCTTCATGCAGCGACGATCATTCTGTCAGAATCTTGGAAGTAAAGCTTGATAGTTTATGAGTTTTGTGTTAAGGAAATGAAAACTTAGAAATTGAAAATAAGTGAATAATTTTGAATTTAGAAAAAAAAATTAAAAAATAAAAAATATTTTCAAAAAAAGTGAATAATATAACCAAAATACTTTCAAAATATAGTCAATTTTTGATTATTCCCGACCTCACCCTCCTCTCCCTTTTGAATATTTTTAAGAAAATTCCATTTTGTAAATTCGTTCGGTT
>JFJP01038917.1_pt1 | contig 15154 bp, 7 predicted proteins | sample 431651 | NCBI WGS metagenome assembly JFJP01 (sample SAMN02602958, study PRJNA72255) | Microbial mat metagenome, whole genome shotgun sequencing project. | biome: fresh water; feature: sink hole; material: water; isolation source: purple microbial (photo- and chemosynthetic) mats found in...
AATGTAGGCAAATACAGAAATCGTATAAGACCCTTAGTCCTTAAAAATCAAAGAGATGCGGTGTGAGGCGTTCTTAACTTAATGACATTGGTGTCGCACCTGTGAGATTCAATTTGTATGTTCTGGCTGTTTTTCCAAAATTTACAGCTACAATGACCAATTTCTTGTTGGCTGTATCTTTGTAGGCAGTTAACATTACATCAGTTGTGGCTGTTGAATTATTTACACTTGGGATTTGTACTCTTAACATTCCGGGTTTCACAAAGAAAGAGAAGTTTCCCAATGCCCAAAGTGTTTTGGATTCTCGAACGAAACCATCATTTTTGCAATAATTAGCACTAACAGAACCATTACTGGTTCCATCGTCAACATAAACCAATCCGTCTTTGTAATCCGCACGACTTATCGCTGTCCACCATTGCCAAGAAGTAACACCTCCTACGGCAATATCAGTACTAATAATACGAGCAACCCAAAGTGCAGTTTGCATACCCAAATCTCTTCCGTGTCCTGATCCTCCTGGCAATTCGGCCGTACCTGGATTTTCTAAAACAGCATATTCAGAGGACCAAAGACTGAGTCCAGATACTGATTGAATTCGTGCAGTTGCAGCTTGTCTTGAAGATACAAGAGTCCCCAATGGCCATGCTTGCCAGTAACTGTGTGCTGAAATTGTTTTCTTTACATTGCTCAATCCAGCAATGCTTTTGGATGAATTTGACGCAAAGAAATAATCAATTTGGTTGGTTCTGCTCTCTTTTCCAAAAACTGTTTTATAGAGTGATTCATAATCTGCTGCTTCGCCAACAACAATTTGAGTGTTAAGTCCTTTGGCTAGCATTTTTGGCGATAAATTATCCTTTACAAAACTGTAGATATTGGCATTTGTAGCTGGTGATCCTTCTTGCGTTCTGCCGTCCCACTCGTATTGTGGTTCATTGAAAGGGCTAATGTAATCTATGGTCAAACCGTGAGTTGTTTTCAATTTATCAATAGCATTTACCCAAAAATCCGCTAGCTCTAGCATCTTTTCAGGTTTCAAATTGTAAAATTCTTTGGTAGAAGCGTAGGCTTTTCCATTATTGGTTAAATAAACGGGAGCACTATTGGCGAAAGCCAATAATTTTTCTACACCACGCTGTTTGGCTGCTTTCATAAACCAAATTTGACCCGCTTGTTTGTTCATATCATAAGTGATTCCGTTATTAGTAAAACATTCTGTACGTCGCCATTCATCTGAAATATCGCTAGCTGCACCTTGCTCGGCACTTCCTGCACCAAGGTTGAAACGCCACAAAGACAATCCAATTCCCTTTGGATTACCTGACGCATCCACTTCCTGACTGAATAATAAATCAGCTATTTGATTTCTTTTGTCCATCGGCCAGTTTTTTCCAATATTGTTGCAACGCCAAGCATCGGATGCTCCAAAACTCTCCATTGTTTGAAGGTTCATATCAAGATTTACATTCAAATCTCTTAGGGTTGAAATAGGTGTTGTAATCTCTTTATCTATTTCTTCGGCACAACTCGTGAATAATAAGTTGGCCAAAAGTAAAACTCCTATATAGAATTTTGCTTTATTGCTGTTTTTAAATGTCATATTAATAGTTTGGATTTTGTGATATTAAACCGCCACTTAAATCTATTTCTGATTGTGGTATTGGCCATAATAAATGTTTTGCAGGATTGAAATTGATTCCTTTATCTTGTGATTCTTTCAAATTACTGGTTTCATAAATATCCGTTGACGTCAAGTTATAATTTACAAAAGTTCCACTTGGTCCCATCAAAGTTTCAATGACACGTTTTCCTGTGTTTGGATCTTTCTGACGGCGAATGTCGTACAATCGCAAACCTTCAAACGCTAATTCTAATCGGCGTTCTTTGTAAATGTGTTTTAAAAGTGTGGGGCCAGCAACTGCTGTTTTAGCTGGCAATAGAACACGAGCTCTAATGATGTTGATGTCTGATAAAGCTGCAGTTTCATTACCTAAATGATAATTGGCTTCGGCTCTGGTCAAATACATTTCGGCTAAACGGATTAGCGGCACGTTTAAGGGTAAATGTCCTTCTCTTTTTTCTAATGCCCGACGAGTGGCAACTGGGATATAATATTTTCGACATACACGCCCTGATTTATTATCATTTAGATTGAATTTGTGAGTTGGATTAAGCACCTCATCTCCATAAGCTGCATCGCCCCATTTGGTAATGGTACTTCTGCGGCGAACCACATCATTTTCAGAAATATAGGCGTTTTCTAAATCGCTGGTTGGCATACACCAACCCCAACCGTCCAGAACATCTCTATCGCTATTGCTTGGAAAATCGGCTTTGCTTTCTCCTCTTGCTCCTGATAAAGTAGCCAAATGCCCTCCCAATTCTCTATCTTGAACTGTTGAAGATTGGGCAGCAAGAATAGATTCTACTCCATTGTGATTGTTGACATCCCATATTCTCAAGAAATTGGTTTCTAACGCATAAGGACCTTCGCTGATTATTTTGTCTGAATACAATTTAGCCTCTGCCCATTTTTCTTGAAACAAATAGACACGAGCCAGTAACGCATTTGCCGCCCATTTGTTGACCCTACCATCTCTGTTTACCGTAATGTTTTCCATTTTTGATATAGATTCTTTAAGGTCGGCCTCAATTTGAGCATAAACTTCCACCGCAGGACTTCGAGGCAGTTTCAAATCGCTTGTTCCAAGGGGTTTTGTAAATAAAGGAACTGCACCAAAGTTATTAACCAATTCATAGTAAGCATAAGCCCGAATAAACAAGGCTTCTCCCATATATTGATTTCTTTGAGATTCTGAAATTGGCGAAGCGACCATTTTATCTAAACCAATATTACAGGATTGAATAGTGTAATAATGAGCGGAAAAATGATTGTTTAAGTGCCCCATATTCTGAGGCGTAATGTTGTATTGTGCTCCAAATCGGTAATCTCTAGTGTCCTGACCTGTATTGCCCATCCAAGCATCGTCGGTTGCCATTTCGTTATTAATTCGAGGAGAAAGCAATAAATACCAACTGTTTTTATCCCCAAGCAATAATCTTTTTGTCAAATCATTCACATAAGATTCACATTCTGTGGCTGATTTAAAGTAATTATCAATGGTTTGAGTTCCTCTTTGTTCTTTTTCTATAAAATCTTCGCAGGAAACCGTGAGCAATGAAATAACGAATATCGTTACAATTATTTTTTTCATTTTATTATTTTTATTATTTTTAAAATGCAACATTTAAACCAAACAAAAATGTAGGTTGAACGGGATAATTCCATCCTCCGAATCCAGATCCTATAACATTTTCTCTACTATTTGAATCTCCTCCACCCACTTCAGGATCAACTCCTGTGTAATTAGTTATTGTCCATAAATTTTGACCTGACAAAGACAGTCTTAATTTGTCGAGCCCAAACTTGTTCAGGAAAGTGTAGCCAAGTTGAATGTTCTTCATCCTCATAAACGAGCCGTCTTCAATATAAAAAGAAGAGAAGTTTATAAAATTGAGGTTGTTGTCATCTTTGGCCAAACGAGGAATATAATTAGAAGTTCCTTCTCCGTTCCAAGCCACTTGATCTAAATTTGCCACTTTATTGGTTAAACTGGCACCATTATACAAATCGGATATGTTTTGGTTTACCAATTCATTTCCGATACTGGCATAGAAATTAGCAATTAAATCGAAGTTTTTGTATGCAAAATTCAAATTCAATCCCATTGTAAAATCTGCCCAAGGCGAACCTAATTTTGTTCGGTCTTTGTCGTCTAAAGTGCCGTCGCCATTGAGGTCTTTGAAACGAATATCACCTGCTTGTGCTTTTGGTTGTAATGGGGTTCCGTTTTCGTTGGTGTGGGAGTTCAATTCGGTTTGATTTTGAAACAAACCATCTGTAACAAATCCATAATAGTAGCCTGGTTCTTCGCCGGCTTCTGATAAAGTTCGTCCGTTGGTGGCAAATAATTTCTCACCTTCGGTTGCCAACGAAAGCATTTTGATATTCACTGTTGTAAAAGTGAAATCAGCTCCATAAGAGAAATTGTCTTTTTTATTTTTATAAGACAAAAGCAAATCAATTCCGTTGGATTTCATTGACCCCACATTAGTCCAAATTCTAGAATTGTCAGGAAAACCAGCATAAGACGGAAATTGTTTTTTGAACAACATATCGATGGTCTTTTTTTCATAATATTCCAAAGAACCAGATAGTTTGTTTTTTAATAAACTAAAATCAAGACCAAAGTTGATGTCTTCTACCGTTTCCCATTTGATGTCTTTGTTTGCTAAAGAAGATGGAAAAGAAGTAGTTAAAAAACCACTACCACTGCCATCAGGTGCGAATCCCTGCCCTATGTTTGATTCGAATACATTTGGCGGCAAACCTTGGTTACCCACTCTCCCCCATCCGGCTCTTAAACTCAAATTGCTGATTACTGGTTTGGTGTTTTCCATAAAACTCTCGTTAGAAATTCTCCAAGAGGCAGAGGCAGAGGGGAAATTGCCCCATTTATTATCGTCTTTAAATTTAGAGGAGCCATCACGTCTTATGGTTGCCATCAAATAATATTTGCTGTCATAATTATATGAAAGACGAGAGAAAAAGGACATCAAAGAGTTTGACCAAGCGCTTCCTTCGCTTTTATAGTTTTTAGTGGCTGCATTCAACTCTCTTGTCGATTTATCATTATTGGGCAATCCTTCTCCATAACCCCTAACATCTTTTCCGTTATATTCTTCCATTGAATTTGCAATCATCAAAGAGGCATTATGTTTCGTTGCAAATGTTTTTGAGTAAGTCAATGTATTTGCCCAAGTCCAATCCACAGATGTTGTTGATTTTCTTTCGATACTGTTGATTTCAGCTTTCTCGAATGCTGCATCAATAATGAAATCGGGTGTAAATTTACTCGTTACTGAATTTCCAAAATCAATAGATCCTTGTGTTCGGAATACCAAACCCTTTATAGGTTCAAATTGCAAATAAGAATTGGTGTTCAAATTGTATTGATCTGTAAAATCATCATATCGAGCCACAGCAGCAACTGGATTGTAAACAAAGGTATCCGAACGGTCATAAATACTGTAAATATTTTCTGTTCCATTCAACTCATCTGCTGGTTTATAAATAGAGGTAATAGGATCAATTTTAACAAAATCTGCCCAATTTCCTGGAGAACCATACGTTTCATAACGTGGATTCAAAGTAATTCCCATAGAAACCTTATCCGAAAATTTAAAATCGTTTGCCAATCGTATTGTAATTCTTTCATATCCGCCAACACCCAAAAAAGATTCTGATTTGAAATAATTCAAACTAGCCGCATAAGTACTTTTATCTGAACCACCAGAAACACCAATAGAAGCATTGGTTGTAGGAGACGCTTTGGTAACACCTGTTCCCCACCAATCGGTAGTTTTGCCTCTGTACTGTTCCGCATTTGGTTTGTATTCGGAATAGCCTGAATTGATATTGGCTTTGTTCATTATATCGGCATAACTCTCCGCATTTGCCATAATATAGGGATTTGTCATAATTTGGTAACCATTACTATAATCCACATTAAATTTTGGTTTTCCGCTTTTACCTTTTTTGGTAGTAATCAAAATAACACCATTGGAAGCACGAGAACCATAAATAGCACTTGCAGAGGCGTCTTTCAACACATCCATTGATTCAATTTCGTTGTTGTTCAAGAAATTAATACCTGTTCCCATCGGAATACCATCCACCACATACAGCGGATCTGTACTCAAATTTACGGTAGAAATTCCACGAATTAGCACTCGTGGTTGAGCTCCTGGTCCACCAGCTCCAGTAATTTGAACCCCAGCCACTTTTCCTTGCAATGACTCCGTTGCATTACTAACCGTCATCGTTTGGAGTTCCTTTCCTTTGATGGAAGCAATCGAAGAGGTTACATCTTTCTTTTTTACTGAAGCATAACCAATTACCACCACTTCGTCTAATGCCTTTCCTTCTTGTTCCAAAACCAAATCAACCACTAATTTGTCGCCCACTGTTACTGTTTTTGTTGTAAAACCAATGTAAGAAAATTGGAGTTGAGCCTCTTGGTTGGGAACTACAATCGAGTATTTACCGTCAAAATCAGTGGATACCCCAGTTGTTGTTCCCTTAATGGTTATATTCACTCCAGGAATCGGCAAAGCCTCCTTGTCTTTAACAGTTCCTTTGACAGTTATTTGCCCAAAAGTTACTACACTGAACAAAACAGTCATAGATAACCCTATAAATCTATATTTCATATTGAATTAATTTATTTATTAAATGTTATAATCAAAGTATAACATTGCTATTTTCTTGTGATAAAGGCACGTTCTAATTCGGTATCAAGAACTACTTTGTAAACTCCTGGTGAGGCTGGATATTTTTCATTTAAGTTGGTCCCTGGCGACATTGTAGCTATTCCATTTTTGATTAATCTCCAAGATGGATCCCACCACTGGCCCGTAAAAGTAGCCTCCATAGTTCCTGTTAGGGTTATTTCTCCAACCAATTGATAGGCATTATCAGGGTTATTAGCCAAATGCAATCCTGTTTGAAGCCAAGCATCCCAAGTGTCCCAAGTGGCATCTTTAATTCCGCCACCGCAAATACTTACAAATGTTCTTCTCAAAGAGGCATTGTCGTGCCATAATCCGTTGGCAATATTGGCATAAACAGTAGAAGATGGTGTGTATTTGACCGCTGTATAAACCAAAGTGACAGGATTAACCTTTATTTTATAGTATCCTTTGGTTGGCAAAATAATTGGAGCCGAATCAAGCCCTGCCTTTAAACTTCCTGACGCTTTATATCCAAAAAGATAAGGTCCAAAATCTGAATTTTGACCTAAGAAATAAACTTCTTTATTGTCTGCATCTGCATAATATTTGAATTCAAATTCTTGTCCGGTTTTGGTGTGGAAATACATTGGCACACCTACGGCATCTGTGGTCAGGTCGGTACCTTTGGGTTGATCACACAAATAAATAGCGGCATAATCTGTTGGATAGGCATTGTCAATCTTAAAATTGACATTTAAAGTGCCTGTGTTTGGAAGGATAAATTTATCTTTTGCAGTAATTTTTAACACATAATTTTCTGAGGTTACTGGCAAATTATAAATTTTGTTGAAAGTGTAAGATTGAGGCGAACCAGTCAATGTTACCACATCATTAATTCCAAGTGCTGCACATTCTACTTGAACGAAATCGATACCTGAATTGTCGTTAACTGTGAAATTGATTGTCATTTGACTTCCTGAAGATACCAAAATAATAGCACCCTCTTTTGGTGTATTCATTGCAATGGCAGGAGCATCAAACTCTCCATCTAAACGCAAATTAATCTCTTTTTCTATTGAATTTCCAGACACATCGGTAACAGTCAATTTGATTTTGAAAGTTTCTGAAATGCCACGATTTGCAGGAATATCAAAAAAATAACTCAAATCATAAGCTGTAAGTAAAGGATCTGTTTTAAAAGTAATTACTTTGTCTAGGGACAATTCTGGAATTTGAATTCTTACCGTTTTTAACCCCAAATCATCTACCAAAGCAGCTTTTATTTCAAATTTTTTGTTTGGAGCACCATAAATTTCTGTTGTTGCCAAAGTAAGAACTGGTTTATCCGAACTTGGAAAACTGGTTGCATTATCTTCACAGCCCCAAAAAAAGGTTGCAAAAAATCCAAGAATAAATAAAAATTTAATTTTTTTCATCTGTTTCATTTTAAGTGTATTGGTTGGTTTCTTTTTTATTCTAAAGATAGATGTTTATTTAAATGAAATGTTACCCATTTTAATCAAATTCTTCTTAATAGTTTATTGTTTTTTATTGATCACATAACTCTCTTGTTAGAATCTAGTTGAGTGAAAAAAAGTTATATTTAATCAAAATTTTCCCCAACTTCTTTTGTTCTGCAAGGCATCGAAAAGAAGAAAGGAGAAAAATAATGACCCTCTTAAAAAACAATATTTATAACTTTATTAGTTTGACACTATCAATTTTTTTGCCTTCACTATCAAAACAATTTACGATATAAACTCCAGCTTTTAAACTGCTTACATCTGTGCTTGAGTTAGTAATTGCTGTTGTCAAAACTTTGGCTCCTAAAATATTATATACCACAATAGATTTTAATTCTGGAGAAGAAAAATTCAGAACATCATTTATTGGGTTTGGATATACACTTACTCTTGATTTGAGAGATACGTTTTGATCTTTTACACTAAGGGTGTTGTTACCATTAGTAAATAATTGATTCACTTGATACATAGATAATGCTCCTTGAAAAAAAGCAATATTATCTACATAAGCTCTTACGTCTTCTACCCTAGTTGCAAAATCAGAATCTGGGTTAACATTAGTTCCGTCGAAACTGTTTCCTTTGAAAGACAATAACAGTCCAGCATTAGTCCAGTTTTGAAGGTTTTTTCCTGAATCACTATTTTTTGCAGTAAATTTCAAAACATTATCTACATATACTTTGAGATCACCAACTGTATTGACAGTAACAACCACTTTATATTCTGTATCAAAACCTATAGGCTTTTCAGTATCACTATTTGGACTTCCAAAAGTTAGTTGCCCATCCCATTCACGTATTAACATTGGTTCTAAAGTATTATTACTACCATTATGACCAATAAAAGTTAAGAAACCTAACCACCAATCTGTGTTGTCCCAAGTTCTTTTGTAGTCAAAAGCAAGAGAAAAACCGGCAGAAGGAGTGGGATTATCAAACCGTAAATAACCAAGAAAATCAATAAACAATTCTTTGCCACCACTTCCATCAGCTTGTTCTGAATTTTGAAGTGGAGGATAAGAAGTGGGAGTTGAACCGTTGTAGGCTACAACAGTATTTGAGCTATTCACATTAGTAACTCCCAAAGGCAGATTTGATAATCCTATCCCAGCTGTTTCAAAGTCAATAAAGTAATTTGCTGAACCATTAAAAGTTGTATTATTATAATAAATATCTGCTACTTCAAGCACCGAAATTTCTCTTTCGTATAATTTTACATTATCAACAAAAACTCGTGTATCTTCTGAATTTGTTGCATAATTAGTTTCTGGGGTAACATTAGTGCCATCAAAAGAATCTCCTTTAAAAGACAACAATAAACTAGTATTTGTCCAAGTGTGGAAATTTTTATTAGATGCGCTATTGGGTACAGACATTATCAAAACGTTATCTACATAAATTTTTATATCTCCACTACTATTACAAGTAACTACTATTTTTGATTCAGATTCAAGATTTTTACTCAAGGTTGGGGATTGAGTTCCTCCAAAATCAAATGTACTTTCCCAAGCTTTTTGAATTTGTATTCTTTCCAACACATTTGATCCATTGTTTCCAATTAGAGTTAAAAAACCTAACCACCAATTATAATCAACACTACTATCTCTTCTATAATCAAAAGCAATAGAAAAACCATTTACAGTATTCAAATCCAATTTTAGATAGCCGAGAAAATCCAAGAACAATTCATTTCCTCCCGAACCGTCAGATCGAACTTCATTAATAATTGGAGTGTATGATGTACCTTTTACTGTTACGGTATTATTACCATTTACATTCGTTACTCCTGCAGGCAAATTAGAAAGTGGGCTTGGACCTTCAAAATCTAAAGAAAACTTTGGTGGTGCTTGACCATAAGACATTGCTCCTATTAATAGAGCACAAACAGCAATAAAAAGATAATTTTTTTTCATGATTTTTATATTATGTTGTTAATACTGCAAAGTAATAACTAGACAAGTAGTTTCAGGAGGGGTAAATTGGAAAAAATAGGAGGTCAAATTCGTAATTCAACTGTTATTTTATTGAAAAAATACGAAATGTAAAAAAGTATTCCCCTATTTTTGAATGATGCGTAATTATTAATTTATAGAATTTACAAATTAATTTATATGGCATTGTTAGTTTAGATGAGATTTGACAACTTTTTAAAAGTTGTCAAATCTAGTTAATTGATAATATTCAAATCGGAGTTGAAAGATTTTTTGTATTTTTTGATGTATTCGGAAGGTGTTATTCCAAAGAGCTTTACAAATTGCTGTCTGAAATATTTTGGATCTTCAAAACCTACCTCAACACTTGCCTGGGCAATATTCATATTTTCAGTCAGCATTAGCATAGCCGCTCTTCGCAAACGGATGGAGCGTATAAAAGCATTTAGGGTTTGCCCTGAAATTATTTTAATTTTGGTGTAAAGTGTTCGATGACTCATTCCCATTTCAGTAGCAAAATTTTTAATCGTAAAATCACGTTTGTGAATGTTAGCCTCAATAATTGCAATACATTTTTTGAGAATTTCTTGATATTCAGCTGGGACTTTTTGGGTATTCTCTTTGAGGGTTATACTGTCTAAAAAGTAGGTTCTTAGATTACTACGGCTTTTTAAAAGCGATTCAACACGGGCAATGAGTAAATCGTCATCAAAAGGTTTGGTAATATAATCGTCGGCTCCGTCGCTAATTCCTTGTAGATGCGTTTCTGGATTTTTAGAAGCAGTCAATAATACTACTGGAATATGAGAAAGACTGCTGTTTTCTTTTATTTTTCGGCACAATTCAAGACCATCCATAACATCCATAGCAATGTCACTAATGACCAAATCAGGCATATATTTTTTAGTCAGTTTCAATCCTTCCTCTCCATTATCTGCGCTATAAAGAATATAAGTTTCCGAAAAAAGTCCTATTAAATAATTTCGCATATCGGCATTATCTTCAATAATCAATAGACTTCGCTTGTTTGTTAGTATTTCTTTTTGTAAATCATTTTCTGCTGTTTTATTGTCAGTATTTAGGATACCTTCTTCTGCTTCCTCTGCCATTAATTCTTCAACTAATGGACTCATAATAGGTGCATTAGTACTAATTTGAAAACCTTCAAAATGATTTTTGCCTTTTAAGAAAGATAATTTGAATGTACTTCCTTTTCCTATTTCACTTTTGCAACTCACAGTACCTTTGTGTTTCTCTATAAAATATCGAACAATGAAAAGCCCTATTCCAAAACCCGAACTGCCGCCAACTGTAGCTTTGGAATTAACTTGTTTGAACTTCTCGAAAATCACTTCTACATCATTTTCAGCTATTCCGTTGCCAGTATCCGAAATTTCTATACTGATGTTGGTTTCTGTTTCGGTCAATATCAGACTAATTTCGCCACTGGCTGGTGTGAATTTAAAAGCATTGGACATTAAATTAAATAAGGCTATTTCTATTTTTTCATAATCTCCTATTATTTCAATGTTATTTTCGGGTATTTGAAAAGTATAATCTATGTTTTTATCATTAGCTTGATTCACAAAACACTGAAAAACTTCAAAACAAAGATTATTGGTATTTACAATAGATAGTTTGAGATCATCTCCGTCATTTTCGGCTTTACGAAAAAGCAACAACTGATCTACTAAACTCAAAAGTCTTTTAGCATTTCTATGGGCAATGACTAAATCGCTTACAGAAGTTGAATTTCCTGTATTTCTCTCTTTGATTGTTTTTTTTAACGGATTGATAATCAATGATAATGGCGTTCTAAACTCGTGAGAAATATAGGTAAACATTGAGGATTGTTTCTCAGCAATTTCTTTTTCTTTTGTAATCTCTAATTCGGCAATTTTTACTTTATATTTTAATTTTTCCTTGTTTTTATTATATTTTATATAGCCATAAATAATTCCAGCTCCTGCCAACAAATAAATGCCATAAGCCCACCAAGTCCTGTACCAAGGCGGCAAAACAATAACCGTAACCAAGCTTATTTCTTTATTCCAACCTCCTCTAAAGTTGGTTGTTTTGACCTTAAAAGCATATTTTCCTTCTGCTAATCTTGTATAATTTGCCTTTCGGATTTGGGTAACATAACTCCATTGATCATCCCAACCCTCTAATTTGTAGGCATAATTTATTTTATCGGCATTATTAAAATCCAAAGCAACAAATCCTATTGATACCGTAGTTTGATTGTATGGTAAAACTACCTCTTTGATTTTGCCAGAATCCCAATCTGATATTAACTCATTTTTACTTTCTTCAATGGGTTGATTGTTTACTTGAAAATCGGTGAGCAACAGCTTATTCTTTTGATTAAATTCTTTTATTTGTTCAGGAAAAAAGGAGTTGAAACCATTGATTCCCCCAAAAAGGAATTCTCCAGTAGTCAATTTTATTCCCGCATTAAAACTAAATTGATTGCTTTGTAAGCCATCATTTACCGAGAAATTTCTGAATGTCCTTCCCTTTTTATCAAATCTACAGATTCCGTTGTAGGTACTCATCCATAAATTCCCTGCTTTGTCTTCTAAAATTCTTAATATTGTATTGGATGGTAAACCATCATCGGTAGTTAATCTTTTGAATTTATTGGTCTTTCTATCAAACAATAATAGCCCACCGTCTTGCGTACCCAACCATAAATTTTTGTCGTTATCTTCATAAATACATCTTATAGTGTTGCCAATGGCTATCTTCTTTTGTTTTTTAGCGCCTTTGTCTATGGCAAATAACCAACTGTAATTTCCTCCCCAAAGTATGCCATCACTGGTTTCGGTAAGACATTGCAAATTATCGATTGATTTATCATAGAGAACAAAAGCGTTTTTAGTGCGGTCAAAAATGTATAAGAAACCTTCGTTAGTGGCACTAGCCCAAATATTTCCTTTAGAATCCCGATATACCAACCATATATTCTTTTCAATCCGCTTTGTATAAGGATTGTAACACGAAAAATGACTGATAATGTTATCGGAAGTGTTTATTCGGTTGATGCCTCCAGCCCAAGTTGATAGCCAAATTTCATCCTTTTTGCCCGTTATTATACTGGTAATAAAATTGCTGTTTATTTTATGATTGTCATTGGCGGAAGCACTGTAAACGAAGTAAGTATTTGATTTTCTGTTCCAAAATTTCAAACCGGCACCATCGGTACCAATCCAGAGATTCTGCTTTTCGTCTTCACAAAAGGACAAAATAAAATTTTCGGCGGGTTCGCTATTCTTTACATTGTGTTTGATGTTTTTAAAGTATTTGGGTTTATTCCCAATCATACTGATGCCTCCACGCAAAGTACCAATCCACTTATTACCATCAACATCCTCGTGTATGCTCCATATTGAATTGCTTTTTACAAATTGTTTTCCATTGGCAAATTGGAAAGAAATCGCTTTTTGATGTTTATCCAATACTTTAAAAATGCCACATCCATCGGTAGTGGCCCATATCTCATTTTTCTTGTCTTGCAGAATATCGGTAACAGTGCAGTTAGTTTTTAAATAATTGTTGGAAAGTGAATTGGAATTGGTACTAAAAAGATAGAGCCCTTCATCTGTCCCTAACCATAAATTTCCATCCAAAGCAAGTTTCATACACTTTACCTCCATAGTGAGCGGATAAATAATTTTTAGCTTTTTCGAATGGTAATTGTATTTGCAAATACCCTCATTGGCAACATATATCCAAGAACAATTGTTTTTGGGGTCATCTTCGATAACTGTGGCATTATATCTGTATTTTTCTACTTTAATATTTTGATATTTAAGTGCTAAAGTATGACCAATAAACAATCCGTTTTCATATACTAGCAATCCAAAATTTTGGGAAGCAACCAACACCAACTCTTTTGAAACCGAACGTATTTGATGAATAACATCTTTTACTATTTGGGTTTCTTTGGCACTGTAAATATGTTCAATTGGATGAAAAATGGATGCTTTTCTATCAAAAACACAAGCACCGTTCGATCCTCCAACCCAAATATTTTTTCGGGAGTCTTCTTCTATATTATAAATAGTATTGAAAGAAAGGGAGTTTTTGTCGTTTATTCTATTTCGATATATTTTAAAATTGTATCCGTCATATCGATTCAATCCATCATAAGTGCCAAACCACATAAAACCATAACTGTCCTGATAGATTGTCAAGATTGAATTATTAGACAAACCATTGGATATGTCCAGAAATTTAACTGAATACTCTTGCGAGAAACAGTTTATAGAAACGAGAAGGACAAGATGTAATAATAATTTTTTCAAGAGGAAATTTCGCAAATATTTTTAGTAAATATAGTTTGTTCTATGGTTTAACAAAAATCCTTTTTGAAGTGATTTTCTTATTAGTCTAATACAAAACTCACACTTACATTGGCCGTAATCTCGATTTCGCCAATGGCCAAAGTTTCTCTTGGAGCTGATTCAGCATCAAATGTTGCTTTCATGGCATACATTCTGGGCTGTGGTATATAGATTTGTGAATTATCCGAAATTAATATTGCCTTGCCCACTTTTTGGTTTAAAACGGAAACAAAATCTTCGGCTTTTGATTTTGCATCTTTCATAGCCAATTTTCGAGCATCGGATTGCAATTGTAACATTTTTGAAGATTTGAATTCTACATTGTCAATTCTGTTGATACCCTCATTGACCAAACCTTCCATTAATTCATCATATTTGGATAAATCTTTCAATAAAATTTGAAGCGTTTGGGTGGCAATATAACTGTATTTCTTTTTTTCGTAATCATAATTTGGGTTCAAAGAAATGCGTTGTGTTTGGAAGTCTTCGGGGGCAATATTCAACTTTTTGACGAATTTTAATATAGCATCCATCTTTTTGTCGTTTTCTTGCTTCACATCGACTGCTTTTATTCCTTTGGTTTCAATCGAAATAGAAATTGATGCTTGATCTGGAGCAACTTTTACTTTTCCTTCGCCCGATACATTAATCATTGGAACTTGTTTTTGCTCTTGTGCATAAGTATTTGCCAAAAATATTAAGGCAAAAATTAAAATTACTTTTTTCATTTTAAAAAATTTTAAAGGTTCTACAATCTTTTGTCAAATCCTGTGCCATTTAAAATTTTCCCATTTTAGCCATAATAAAAAGAATCACAATTGGAATTGCCAAAAGCAACACCATAAAAATATTATCTTCAAGCATCGAGGGTTGTTTGATTATTGTAATCAAATAGCCACCAATGGCACCGCCAAAATGTGCTGTGTGTCCGATGTTGTCATTCTGGGCTTTCATTCCATAAATAGAGTATAACAAATAACCAATTCCAAAAAGATAAGCTGGAATGGGAATTACATAAAATAATCCCAACATCATATCGGGTTGCAATAAAATCG
>JFJP01038918.1_pt1 | contig 15153 bp, 16 predicted proteins | sample 431651 | NCBI WGS metagenome assembly JFJP01 (sample SAMN02602958, study PRJNA72255) | Microbial mat metagenome, whole genome shotgun sequencing project. | biome: fresh water; feature: sink hole; material: water; isolation source: purple microbial (photo- and chemosynthetic) mats found in...
CAGACCATAATCTTTTTCAGATACAAGTCCGCGGCTTATTATCTGGGAACGTGAGATATCCTCATCATGTTGTCCCTGCTCAGCTTTTGTTGTTGGTGTTATTATCGGTTTTTCAAACCTCTGATGTTCCTTCATCCCATCAGGTATTTTGATACCGCAGATATCTCTTGAGCCCTCCTTGTAGGTTCTCCAGGAGCTCCCTGTAAGATGAGCCCTGACTATCATTTCAACAGGAAACGGTTCACACTTGTGGCCAAAAGTCACTGTAGGATCCGGGGTGGCTATCTTCCAGTTTGGAACGATGCTGCTTGTAGCATCCAGAAACTTTGCTGCTATCTGATTCAGAACCTGTCCTTTATAAGGAATACCCTTAGGAAGTACAACATCAAAGGCAGATATCCTGTCTGAAACGATCATAAGAAGGTATTTGTCATTGATATTATAAACATCCCTGACTTTACCTTTATATATACTTTTCTGGCCCGGGAAGTTGTAATTTGAACTTAAAATAGTCTTTACCATATTTATTACTGATTAAAGGTGCATTTAATATCTTCTCCGTAAATCTTAATGTTTATCTGTTTCATTCTCTTCATTTTCATAGGCCCTTACAATTCTCTTTACAAGCTTGTGCCGGATAATGTCGCGTTCATCAAACTTGATAATTGAGATCCCTTCTATATCAGAAAGAATTCGTATTGCCTGAACCAGTCCTGATTCACTTTTCCTTGGAAGATCAATCTGAGTTGTATCGCCGGTCATGATGAACTTGGAGCTAACGCCCATTCTTGTCAGAAACATCTTCAGCTGGCTAATTGTTGCATTTTGCGCCTCATCGAGGATAACAAAAGCATTCTCCAGCGTTCTGCCCCTCATAAATGCGAGTGGAGCAATCTGCACTGTACCATCTTCAATCATTGTTTCAAGCTTTCTGGCAGGAAGCATATCATGAAGGGCATCATAAAGAGGCTGAAGATATGGATCGAGTTTTTCCTTCATATCACCGGGGAGGAACCCCAGCCTTTCACCTGCTTCCACTGCCGGACGGGTAAGAATTATCTTTTTTACCTCTCTATCCTTAAGTGCTTTAACTGCAAGTGCGATTGATGTATAAGTTTTTCCGGTACCTGCCGGCCCTTCTGCAATAATCAGATCGTTGATCTTATAATCATTAACAAGTTGCAACTGGTTCACGGTCCTGGCCCTGACAGGCTTACCGCTTGTTCCAAAAACAATTACCTGTTCAAATTCGCCATCCGAAGCAGATTTCATATGCTTCGCATCAAAAAAATATTTCTCTATATCCTGCTCATCGAGACGGTGGTATTTTTGGTAATAATCGATTATTTCATTGAATTTTTCGGCGAAGATTGTAATCTCTGTCTCCTCTCCCACACATTTAATCTCATTGCCCCGGGCCACGATCTTAATTTTTGGAAAGAAACTACGGATTTTATCAAGCAACGAATTATTTGTTCCGAAGAAGACTACAGGATCTATATCCTCAAGAAATATTGTTATCTCTGTCATTAATTATTACAAAAATTAACCTTTCGCGATATCTTTAACGCATATATCCCTGAAAGCAATAAATAGTTCATAAAAATATTGAATGAACACTACAAAGTAAGGTTATTTTTTCCTTAGAAGATTATCTTTGCTATAAGTTTTTTCATATGCCGGTAGTAACATTAACAACAGAATGGAAGCCCGATGATATCTATAACGGAATCATTAAAGGAAAGCTTAGCAGCATGTGCCCCGGAGCTGCCATTATTGATAATGCCGGCAATATTCCTCCATTTAATATTGCACAAGCATCATTCATTATAAGAAATACATATAGTAATTACCCAAAAGGTTCTGTTCATATAATATGTGTGCATTCGGAGGCACGTAAAGAGCAGGATTACCTAGTGGTTGCAGCAAAAGATCATTTTTTCATTGGAACCGACAACGGAATTTTCAACCTCATTCTCAATTCCGAACCTGACGTAGTAGTAAAAATTTTGCCTGTTGAAGGATTAGATGAACTGGAAATTTTTGCCAGAACAGCAGCACAACTTATATCAGGTAAAAAACCATCGGAACTCGGGGAACAGGTAAAATCAATCAAGGAGATTATTCCTCTGAGAGCAACCATAGACAAAGAGGTAATTATCGGGAGTATAATCTTCATTGACTCGTATGGAAATGCATTTTCAAATATTACAAGGGAAGTCTTCTACAGAGTATTTGAAAATATGGAATATAAAATACTTATTCAGAGTAATAAAAACTATACCTATCAGATCTCCGTCAAATACAGCGATGTTCCTGTAGGTGAGATGCTTGCAAGGTTCAACCAATTCGATCTGCTGGAAATCGCAATCAATGGTGCCAATGTGTCTGAGTTGCTGGGTCTTACAATAGGCTCTGTGGTCCGTATTGACCTTGCCAACAAAGCAGCTGCAGGAAACCGTTTGTTTTAATAAGAGTAACTATGCATTATAAAGATAAAAGCCTGAAAGAATTTGGCAAACTACTTGAAATAATAGATGAGCTTAGGGTAAAATGCCCATGGGACAGAAAACAGACAAATGATAGTCTCAGAAAACTGACAATAGAGGAAACCTATGAATTAGCAGATGCTATCACATCAGGCAGTGATGATGATATAAAAAAAGAATTGGGAGACCTTATGCTGCATCTTGTTTTCTACGCAAGAATTGGTGCTGAGAAAGGAATATTCACGATGGCAGATGTCCTTGAAGGTATTAACACAAAACTTATCTATAGACATCCGCATGTATTTGGTGATGTAACAGTTACAGGGGCCTCGCAGGTAGAAGAGAACTGGGAACAGCTTAAGATAAAAGAAGGTAAGGGGTACAAACCGGTACTATCAGGAGTACCTTCTTCACTGCCTGCCATAATCAAAGCGAACAGAATACAGGAGAAGGTAAGAGGTGTGGGTTTTGACTGGGAGAACCGAGAGCAGATATGGGATAAGGTACAGGAAGAGATCAGGGAGCTTAAGGAAGAGATTGATAACCGCAATACTGAAAGAATTGAATCGGAACTTGGAGATGTTCTTTTTTCAATAATAAATGCATCGCGACTATATGGAATTGACCCTGAGGCAGCTCTTGAGAAAACAAACAGGAAATTCATAAAAAGGTTTAACTATCTTGAGAAAGAGACTATTACAAAGGGAAAATCCCTGCACGACATGAGTCTTGATGAGATGAATGTTATATGGGAGGAAGCAAAAAAAGAGGATTGAACTGATTGCCCCCCGTGCCGCTAAAACTAATCTTTTTACACATCATTTTTATTAAGTTCCTGCTGTGAGAAGGAGATCCCGAGTTTTCATACAAATATTTTGTACACCAAGTGTAATGACAATATTTCCGCTCAAAAATCAATTTATTTACCCCGGCCCCAAGGGGAGTAAATTGATTTTCTTCGCTCCCCTTGGGGTCGGGGTGAACGAAGAAAATCATATTTACGGGCTCATAGACATTTTCATTAGTAATATAGCCAATAACACTAAACGTTTGTTTATCAATTATATAACTAAATATTGTCATTAGTAGTAGTAGCACCAGCGAGGGATCTCCTTCTCTCTTTCTGCAATTGATTAAAATTGAGATGTGATGTAAGATTAGATGCCTAAAATGGGTATAAATCCATCCGGATACTAGTCCTCCTTAAGGATTGTTGGGGGGCAAAACCTATAAGACAGCAACTGGTATATTATTTTTGCTGCAATAAAATCAGGCGATTTATTAACATCAGAAGGACACAGCTCCACAACATCGAAGCCAACAACATTTTTCGATCTTATCACATCGCGCAGAAAATGAAGTAATTCCATATACTCAGGGCCACCCGGCTCAGGAGTTCCTGTAGATGGCATAAGAGAGGGATCAAAAACATCAAGATCGATTGTGATATAAACATTGTCGGTCAATATGTCTTTCGCTTTAACATAAAGATTCTTATTATAGTAAAGCTCGTGTGAATAAAAGATTCTGTCTCTCTCAACATAAGGAAGTTCTCCGAGTGACATGCTTCTTATTCCAACCTGAACAATTGAAGCAAATTCCCGGGCTCTTGCCATAACACAGGCATGGTTGAATTCCGATCCTTCATATGTCTGCCTCAGATCAGCATGGGCGTCGAGCTGCAGTACCGTGAGATTAGGAAAATGCTCCGAGAATGCTTTTACTGCGCCGATAGAAACAGAATGATTTCCTCCTACCAATACAGGAAATTTTCGTTCTTTTAATAACAAAAGAGTCTTTTCATATACAGCTGCAACAAATTTTTCAGGAGTTTCTTTTTCAAGTATTGGTTCAATTGTATGGATGCCTTTCAGATGAGCTTCTGAAGAAGTTTCAACGTCATAGAACTCAAGATTGACGGAGGCTTCCATTATTGCAGCAGGCCCCTTGTCGGCACCTTTCATCCATGTACTTGTTTCGTCATAAGGTACAGGTACAATGATTATTTCTGATTGTGAATAATCATATACAACTTCATCGCCTCCGAAGTTCATAAGCTGAAGATTATTAGCGACAAATTATTTCGCTTTAGCTTTGGGAGCTGGTTTTTTCTTTTTCTTTTCAGCAACAGGTGGTTCAGCGACTGTCTTAACAGTCTCTTCTTTGTCATTCTCCTCCCTGATCAAAAGATCCAGTTTTTGAAGTGTATTATACCATTGAGCCACTTTTTTGATATCGCTGGTGTATACTTTGTCTTTTGAGTACTCGGGGAGAATTTCTTCAAACCAACTCTTAAGTTTATTGTTATCGGCTTTTGAGTCGACTGCCTGCCCTCCGTTTTCCTTTTCAAAGATAAGGTCAAACACCTTACCCAATGGCATATCTTCCTTCTCGGTAAAGATCGCAATATCCTCAAGCGAACTAACTTTGGCTGAACCAAAGGCACTGCTTCTTTTTTTTGTCTCAAGGTGTTCTACAATAATAGCATTTTTTCCCTGGGCGATAAATCTGAATAGCCCTGGTTCACCTGAAATTGCCAGAATATCTTTTAATACCATTTTTTAAATATTTGTGTACAAATTTAATTCTTGTATTGACATTATGGTTTTTATTTAAGAGTTTTTTTCACGCTTAATATCAAACCATATTCCTTTCTTTTTTTATCCTGTCGTAAGCCTCATTTACCTTCTTGAATTTTTCATCAGCTGATTTTCTGAAGTCTTCGCCAAGATGGCTGACCTTATCGGGATGATACTTCATTGCCATTCTCCTGTATGCTTTTTTAAGCTCATCATTAGAACATGATGGTTCTATTTCAAGGATTTTATAAGACGAATCTGTTTCGGGAATGAACATATTCTTTATTGACTGGAAGTCTTTTGCTGCCACGCCAAGTGCACCCGATATCTTTTCAATAAGCTCAACTTCAGCAGGATGAATTTTGGTATCTGCAACACTAAGGTTAAACAGGAGATGCAATAACTGAAGCCGCGATGAGTAATCCATGTTCTTACTTATCTGAATGCAAATATCGCGCACCGGAATATCCTGTTTAATAATATCTTTCAGAATAAGAAGAGCTTCCCTGGCTGACTCTCTGCCGAACTGACGTACAAAGAATTGTTTGACATAATCGAGTTCTGATTTAACAACATGCCCGTCTGATTTCATAACGGCAGCGACAAGCACCAGAAGGCTCATGCCAAAATCTCCCTGAGTAGTGCTGGGAGGAGCAGATTTATAAGAAGGAGTCTGTACTGTAGCACTGTCAATCACTGAGCCAACGAGAAAGCCCAACAGTCCGCCTATAGGTCCGCCCATTGCAAATCCAAGTCCTCCACCAAGCCATTTTCCAAATATTCCCATAATCAGTTACCGGACATTAATATAGTTTAAAACATCTTCATGAATTCTTATTATTGCCGGAATGATCATGTCGCTGTCTGAATTCCTTATTACATAGTCAGATTGTTTTATACGAGACTCATCATCCATCTGATTCTGTATTCGCTCAATTACCTGCTCCCGTGAAAGATTATTACGGGCAATTACCCTGCTTATTCTTTCATCAACAGGCGCAACTACAGTCGCTATTCTGTCTACCAGCCTTGAGGCCCCGCTTTCAAAAAGAATTGCTGCTTCCATTATAACATAAGGAGCGGATTGTTCCATTTCCCATGTTTTAAAATGGTCAAAAACAATAGGATGCACCAGGGAATTAACCTTCTCGAGAAGTGTTTTGTCATTAAATATCAGCGAGGCAAGTTCCATCCTGTCAAGTTCCCCATTAATGTAAAGGTTTTTCCCGGCAATCGCATTGATTTTATTGATTATACCTTTCTCGTTATCCATAATATCCTTTGCCTCCTGGTCGGCAGAAAAGAGAGGTATTCCAAGTACAGAAAAGACCCGGCATACAGAAGTTTTACCGCTACCAATGCCACCTGTTATACCAAGCTTAAAACCGGGCTTGCCGCTTTTGCTCATCTATTTTATATTGAAATGAAAGATCATTTCCGGTCGTTTTGATCACTTCTGATCACTGCAGAACTATCGTTTAATCCCTCACCTGCCCTGTTCATGGTGAAATAAAGGGTATCAGGTCTGATCGAAGTAACTTCACAACCAGTTCTCAACTGACTGGTTACACTCTTCACGATATTGGAAGTAACAATATAGTATTCAGTGGTTTTACTTCCACGTACAGGTCTATAGCTGACTTTTGAAATATCGAGTACTACAGGAGGTTTATTCCCTGTCAGTTTAAGCCGAAGTATTGAGAAGCCTGTTCCTTTAAGAAAGAGATTCATTTTCACCTGGGGATCATTAACAATTGCTCTCTCTTTAGGTGGGTTAATAAACTTAACTGAATAGCGTATATCTGTTTCAATTACTTTCCCAAGAGAATTCAGATACCAGAAAACAAATGACAAAAGAAGGAAGAACACAAAAATAATAACATCTTTATTAATGATATTAACTCCCTTCTTTGGAAGATTCTCTTTTCCTATTACGGCATCACCCTTCACTCAGGCTTATGTAAGTTTAAGATATCTATTCGTCAGCTGAAGGATCCTTCAACAAGGCATTCTTATCAACTTTAAGCTTTATATCCCCACCAACATCAATTGTTGCGTAAGTTTCCTTCACCTCGTAAACTCTTCCATAAATCCCACCTGTTGTAATAACTTTATCCCCTCTTTTCAGTGAGCTTCTGTAATTGTTCATCTCTTTCTGTTTCTTCATCTGAGGTCTGATCATAAAGAAATAGAACACAACAAAAACAAGAATAAGAGGAAGAAAGGTCACAAGTGGATTGCTCTGACCAGCTGCACCAGCCGGCTGCCCCATCAAATACAAATAAGCAAAATTGGTCATCGTTTAAAATATTAATTATTAACTACTATAAATTACTATCGGTAATAACTTCAGCTACAATCTTTAACAAAACAACGGGTACAGATGCATTAGACTTCACAGTGATCGTTTTTGTCTGCATTCCGTTTCTTCCTGAGGTGTCAAATATTACTTCGAGGGTTCCTGCTTTTCCGGAAGGTATCGGCTTTGTGTTATATTTCGGAACCGTGCAGCCACATGTAGTTGAAGCTGACGAGATTACAAGATCACTTGTGCCTGTATTTGTAAAAGTAAATGTATATCCTACTTTTTCACCTTCAGCTACGCTGCCGAAATTATGTTCATATTCCCTGAATGAGATCACAGCAGTACCTGTATCTGTCCGATGTGAATCTCCCGTATTGCCTTTACCTGCTCTATTTCCACAGTTAGATAAAATCAGTGCTGAAAAGACCAGAACTATTATAAAAACCCTGCTCATTACTTTTTAAACTGTTAAAAATTTACAAGTCAGTATCATCCGTTTTTTCGCCAACCAGACCTCTTCCAAATTTATTCAAGAGCCCATCCTCCCTGATCTCCCTGACGATATTATCGAGGATCCCATTGACAAAGTTACTGCTTTTTGAAGTACAATAGTACTTGGCTATCTCAATATACTCGTTAAGAGTCACCTTAATCGGAATTTCAGGAAATTCAAGTATCTCAGTTACTGCAAGTTGCATTACAAGAATATCCATCAGGGCAATCCTCTCAACTTCCCAGTTAGTTGTATTTTTATCTATCAGTTCCGAACATTTTTTGCTATTCAGTACAGCCTTGCGGAAAAGGATCTTGACAAATTCCTCATCTTCCTCATTTTTAAACAAAGGCATTAACTGTGTGTTCTCATCTGAATCCGCTTTAAACCTCTTTAGAGTCTTTTCAATCATGGCAGATATGTATTCCATATCATCGTTCCAGTAAATGCTCTGTTCCTCAAGACCTGACTGAAGATCTTCAGAATCAGCAAATAGGTTTGTGATAAGTCTGATTATGAATTTTTTATCAGCAATATAATTATGATTTTCCAGCTTCATATACTCAATATACTCCTCCCATACGATCATTTTATTATAAAGGATCCTGGGAATATGTTGTGAGTTAGCCCATGACAGTTTTTTTGAATCGATGTATTTATTAAAGGCAATGTTATCACGAAGTTGCAGTACAACCGGGTTGTCAACAAATCGTCTCTGGGGGTTCAGGTCCTCATGGGTAGGAATTCTTTTCTGAAGAGCCTGGTCAATCTTTTCAGAAGCAATATCAGCTACTTCAAGAACAAGTAACAACAGATAGTGATATAGATCGTAAGTCTTCCCAATGCTGAACATAAGTTCTGTCTCGGCCTGGGAAAGATTATCATCCTCCCTGCGGTTAAAAGCATAAAGAGCCATTAAAGCTTTTATACGTAGTAATCTTCTGCTTATCATTTATAAAGAACCTCAAATTTCCGCTGCAAAAATACTCTTTTTCGCTTACGCTCAAAACATCTGAGTAAAATTAAAGACACTTATTGACAAATATTTTGGGCAGTTTTGATTTGATAAAATAATTGTTACATTTGACAATACAAAAGAAAACCCTTAAACTAACTGACTTAGAAATGGAAGAAGAAGCCGGAATAAAGGAAGTCACAAACGGGATTGAAGATAAAATCATTAAGGAAGAAATTTTCACCAAAGTTGTACGAGCAGGGAAAAGAACCTATTTTTTCGATGTCAAGGCTACACGCAAAGATGATTATTACCTGACTATTACTGAAAGTAAAAAGCGTTTAGGCAAAGAGGGCAAGATCTTCTACGAAAAGCACAAAATTTTTCTGTATAAGGAAGATTTCGAGAAATTTACTGAAGGACTAAGAGATGCTATTTCCTATATCGACAGTTACCAGGCTGAATCGGCAACCCTGGGGATAGCAGATACCGGTACCCAGGACGAAATTGAAAACCTGGCCTCTGTGGAGTTTACGAACATAGAGTTTGAAGATCTTGGGAAAAAGTAATAACACTTTTATTTATCATTCCGGGATACTATCAGATGTCTGATTATATACTTCTTATAATAGGAATAGTCTTCATGATTATGGGTATCATTGGTTGCCTGGTACCCGTATTACCCGGACCACCAATCAGTTATCTTGGGATAATTTTACTTCATCTTTCACGATTTGGTCAGTTTTCACAAACAACTTTAATAATACTAGGGATAGTTGCCATTGTTGTAACTATTCTCGACTATATAGTTCCATTATGGGGGACAAAGAGATTCGGGGGCTCGAAGTATGGGATAAGGGGTGCTACAGTAGGACTGATAATAGGATTGTTTCTTGGGCCCATGGGAATAATAATTGGTCCGTTTATTGGAGCCGTTGTAGGTGAGATGATATTTAAGGATGATATGCCTTATGCCTTAAAAGCAGGGTTCGGAAGTCTGTTGGGATTCCTGACAGGTATCGGGCTCAAACTGGCAGCCTCTTTTGTTATGACATTTTATTTTGTAAAGGAGTGGATTGCCTGAAGCACAGGGCACGGGGCACGGGGCACGGAGCACAGGGTGCCGTGTGCTTTTAAGAGCCTAGTGTAGCCACCATCACTGCCTTAATAGTGTGCAGCCTGTTCTCCGCTTCATCAAATACTATAGAGTGTTCTGATTCAAAAACATCCTCAGTTACTTCCATACCGTTGAGACCAAATTTTCTGAAAATCTCTTCCCCTACTTTTGTATCCCTGTTATGAAATGCAGGAAGACAGTGCAGAAACCTTACATTTTTATTTCCTGTCTTTTCAATAACATTCATATTTACCTGGTATGGTTTTAACAGAGTTATCCTCTCCTCCCAGACAGAATCAGGCTCACCCATAGAAACCCACACATCGGTATAAAGAAAATCAGCATTTTTCACAGCCTCCTCAACACTTTCTGTTATTGTAATCCGTGCACCTGTCTCCTTAGCTATTTCACGACATTGCAGGACAAGGTCATCAGCTGGCTGACAAGCCCTTGGAGCTGCTATTCTAAAGTCAATACCCATTTTTGCCGACCCCACCATAAGTGAGTTCCCCATGTTATACCTTGCATCACCTAGATAGCAGAATACCATTTCATTAAGAGGCTTCGCTGAGTGTTCTGTCATTGTAAGAAAGTCGGCTAAAATCTGTGTGGGATGAAATTCATTTGTCAATCCGTTCCACACCGGGACACCTGCATATCTTGCAAGCTCTTCAACAATAGCCTGTCCATATCCCCTGTACTCAATTCCATCGTACATACCACCTAGTACCCTGGCAGTATCCTTCATCGATTCCTTCTGACCTATTTGTGATCCTGAAGGTCCCAGGTAGGTAACATGAGCACCCTGATCATATGCAGCCACTTCAAAGGCACACCTGGTGCGTGTGGAGGCTTTTTCAAATATTAATGCAATGTTCTTACCTTTCAGATACTGTTTCTCAACCCCTTCATATTTGGCTTTTTTCAGCCCGGCTGATAGATCAAGAAGATATTTTATCTCTTCAGGGGTAAAATCAAGCAACTTGAGAAAGTGACGGTTTTTAAGATTGATTGCCATAATATTTAATTTAATTTATTAAGGACAAAAGTATAATGCTAAAACAAGAATACAAAATTATTAACCACAGAGTGATGCTGAATGATCAAGGAGTTGCATATTTTCTGAATACTTCCCTGTCTCTTTATCGTTTGGCTCCCAGTCTCTTAGCCTCTTAGTCTCTTAGTCTCACCTTCTCCCCCTCTGTTAACGTCGGTCATCCTCATACTCCATGGTTATTTTGGAACCGTATTTCCTGTCAGACAGCTTAAATGCCTCGGTGATAACACTTTTTGAACCTCCATTTTTTATAAAGCTAAGACAAGCCCTGATCTTTGGTTCCATACTACCCTTGGTAAACTGACCATCATTAAGAAATTTTAAAGTATCAGAATAGTTTAGAAACTCTTTAACTTGCTGGTCAGGTTTCTTATAGTTAATATAAATGTATGGAACATCTGTAAGAATATAGAACTCATCTGCCCCAATCTGAGTAGCCAGAAGCGAGGATGCAAGATCTTTGTCAATCACGGCTTCAGCCGGTCGGATATCTTTTTCCCCGTCAATATAAACAGGAACTCCTCCTCCCCCTGCGGCAATAACAATGTTCCCATCCCGGACAAGTTTTTTTATTATAGACTCATTGATAACTCCGGTAGGAACAGGTGAAGGGACAACTCTTCTGTAACCGCCCTGCACCTTGACCTCTTCTCTGAAAACCCAGCCTTTTTTTGTTGTAAGTTCATCAGCCTGTTCACGTGAATAGATCTTACCAACTCTTTTCTGGGGGTCGGTAAATGCAGGATCATTCACATCCACAAGCACCTGGGTAACAAGACAAATTACATTCTTACTTATGCCATGCCTGTTAAGAACATTCCGGAACATCCTTTCTATCATATAACCTATGCCACCCTGTGAGTCGGCCACACAGATATCAATTGGCATCTGGGCAATTCCATACAGCTGCTCACCCGCATCATTACGCATCAGGATGTTTCCAACCTGCGGGCCATTACCATGAGTTATTACCAGGTCATAACCTTCATTTATCAAAAAAACAAGATTTTCAAGTGTTTCCGTTGTATTCTGCTCCTGTTCATCAATGGTACCTAACTGATCGCCTCTCAGAATTGCATTACCGCCAAGGGCTACAACTGCCAGTTTTTTTCTCATATCCCTGAAGAATAACTAAACTTTCAAAAAACTTAAATCACAAAGTACATTCTAACTCAATCTATGTCCGGAAGATGCAAAACTATTAAAATTAAGGGAATTAATAGTTTTGCAGAACGAGAATAAGGGACAAATAATACATGTTATGTAACATACTTCTTATGTCAGGACTCAGAAATATCAGTGGACGGAATTGAAGTTATAAAAAAAATACTACATTTACATAATTCATAATACCACAAGATAAGTGAGATTCAGCTATGTATTATTCATTGCAGTAATCTTGGCAATGACTGGGTACTCCTGTAAGACAAAGGGGGGTAAATATATTGATCAGGGAGAAATCCATTATAATATAGACTATAGTGGAACTATTGGAGGCGTATCGGTAGAACTTCTGCCTAAAACTTTAGTCGTGTCATTTAAGGATGATAAAATTCTTTTTGAGATGGTTTCTCCATTTGGCAATTCCGGTATTCTCAATCTCGCCAATCCTGAAAAGGAGATTTTCGATACTTACTTCAGCCTGTTCACGATTAAGTATTATTACGCTGCAGAACCGGGAGAGATGTTTCCGGGGTTTGCTGCAATGGAGGATATAGTTGTTAAAAAAACATCAAAAACATCTGAAATATGTGGATTTCATTGCAAGAACGCAGAGGTAACTTTTACGTCTGACAAGAATAAGGTAATAGATATCTGGTATACGGAGGAAATCAATGTCAAGAATTCAAATGCATCAACTCCTTTCCACCAAATAGATGGAGTGCTGATGAGCTTCTTCTTTTATCTCGGAACAACAGAACTTCATTTTACTGCAGAAACTGTGTATAACAAGGAGCTGTCTGATGAGACCTTCGAAAGAAGAGAAACTTTTAAAAGAGTCTCAAGGGAAGATATTGAAAGCCTTATAAATAAGATGATAGCAATCTAAATCACCCGGGGCTCACATTAATAAGAATCCATATTCTCCATTTTATTCTTTTTCTGTTACAGAGAACAAATTCATATCCGTTGATTTTGCTTCAGACGTAAAATTATTACCTTTGGATTGCGTTTAAAAAAGCGAAAATTGTTTTGATATAATATCAGTCAGAAATGAGCAAAGAGAAGGAAGAGGTTGGTAAAAAAAGTTCCAGGGCCGCAAAGGGATCAGAAAAGTCCAAATCTTTCTTTACTGATGAAAGAATAAGGTTTGTTACCGGAATACTCTTAACAGGATTTGCATTATACCTTCTTCTTGCGTGTGTTGCATATCTTTTCTGGTGGAAAACCGACCTGAGTCTTCCCGATTCAGATATTGTATCAGGACCAGATGTTGAGGTTAAAAACTGGTCAGGCAAGAGCGGTCATTTTCTTGCCAAAATGTTAATAGGATATGGCTTTGGCTACGGTGCCTTTTTTGTTCCCTTAATTTTCGGATCAATAGGATTATACCTTCTGAATTTTCCAAAAATCAGGCCATTTACACTTGTGGTTAAGTTTACCCTCGCGGCAATAATTCTTTCACTTATACTTGGTCTTATCTTTGGCCAGGCGAAAGGATATCTGATAAGTGGGCCGGGAGGTGCGCAGGGATATACCTTAACCAGGTGGATGAATGCTTTTATAGGGAAAATTGGAAGCGGAGTTGTTATAACCTTTATCACAATTTCCTACCTGGTTTTTGCATTAAAGGTAAAACCTTCAACATTCGGAATCGGGATCCCTGCATTCTTAAAGCACAGCAAAGCATCGGCTGACCAGCCTATTATATCAGAAAACGAGACAGTTACAGAATCTGATTCGGAAATTCAGGATAATGACCCCCTTGATGAAATTATTCCCGAAGAGGATCATGTTGAATTTGTTGTCAGAAACACAAACATCAATCCCGAACCTGACGACTTTATTGATCCTGAAGAGCAGACAGCAGAGGCTTTATTCACCGGCTCAATTATACATGATTTTGATAACGATGGTGAGGATCTCATTAATGACCAGCATAGCAGTGATGTACCGTTGAATATTACCAGGCCAGATGCCGGCGACCATTTTTCTGAACAGGAACTGGAGAAGCTCAGGGAAGATTATGATCCGCGACTCGACCTTTCAAGGTATAAGTTTCCTCCTGTATCGATTCTTAAAGAGCACAAATCAGAAAGTGCTTTTGATAACAGCGAAGTTTTTGAAAACAAGGAGAATATTATTAAAACCCTTGGTGATCATAAGATTGCAATTAAGAGTATCTCCGCCACGGTGGGGCCGACTGTTACCCTTTATGAAATTGTCCCGGAAAGAGGAGTACGCCTGGCTCGCATAAAATCGCTCGAAGATGATATCGCATTAAACCTCTCTGCCCTGGGAATAAGGATCATCGCTCCAATTCCCGGAAGGGGAACTGTGGGTATTGAGGTTCCTAATAAAAAACCGGAGATGGTGTCCATGAGGTCGCTGATAACATCAAAAGCATTCCAGGAGACTAAATTCGATATTGCCCTGGCTCTTGGCCGAACCATCACCAATGAGCCATATATTGTTGATCTCACAAAAATGCCTCACTTGCTTGTTGCCGGAGCTACCGGACAGGGTAAATCGGTAGGTATCAATGCAATTATTACTTCAATTCTATACAAAAAACATCCTGCCGAAGTCAAATTTGTGCTCATCGACCCAAAGAGAGTTGAACTGCCTCTTTATATGAAGATTGAGCGTCATTTTCTTGCCAAGCTACCTGACGAAGAGGATGCAATAATCACTGATACACAGAAAGTTATAAAAACGCTTAACTCATTATGTATCGAAATGGACAACCGGCTTGAGCTGCTGAAGGCTGCTCAGTCGCGAAATATAAAAGAGTATAATGAGAAATTTATTTCCAGAAAACTGAATCCTGAAAAAGGACATAAATACCTGCCATACATTGTTCTTATAATTGACGAATTTGCGGATCTTATAATGACTGCCGGAAGGGAAATTGAGGGCCCTATCGGACGACTTGCACAATTGGCCAGGGCAATCGGAATTCATCTGATCATTTCAACGCAAAGACCTTCAGCCAAT
>JFJP01040384.1_pt1 | contig 15153 bp, 15 predicted proteins | sample 431651 | NCBI WGS metagenome assembly JFJP01 (sample SAMN02602958, study PRJNA72255) | Microbial mat metagenome, whole genome shotgun sequencing project. | biome: fresh water; feature: sink hole; material: water; isolation source: purple microbial (photo- and chemosynthetic) mats found in...
CCAATTATTGTATAGTCTAAATTAATAATAGCTCTACCTTCCAGTTTTCCAAAAATAAAAGGTCTCATACTTGCATGAGTTGCTTCAGTTCTATGCCCTAAAGCGCAACCATTTTCAAGTAATTTATTAATAGTGACTTCCTCTCTTTGTATTAAGGTTTGTACTTCTTTCTTTTCTATTATTTTATTATTAAATACTTGTCTTAATTTTGTTCTACTTTCTGTAGTAGTTGTATATAAGGTAAGTTTTTCATCGTTTCCTCTAAAGAAATGATCTGCGGCGCTTTTTTTTTCATTTTTAATTTCTTTTGCAAAAATGTCTTCTTTCATTTTTTAATAGCTCCTTGCAGTTGGAGGGATTTGAACCCTCACGACTTTACGTCATAACCACCTCAAGGTTACATGTCTACCATTTCATCACAACTGCTTTATAAAATAAATATAACATATTTTTTATTTTTTTTATGCAAATTTATAAATATGCATTTTGAATATGCTCAAATTGATCTTTAGTAAAAATTATGAGATCAAATCTTACATTATCATCTGAATAAAATATACTAATAAAATCATCTATATTTTTCTTCTGCTTATCTGAAATGGTTAGAAAATTTATATTACCTCTATATTTCACTTCACATATTATAATTTCTTCATCTTTCTTTGCAATAATATCTATTTCTATTTTTTTATATCTATAATTTTTATATAATATTTCATATTGTTGAGAAATAAGATACTCAACTGCTTTATTTTCATAATATTTACCGATATTCATCTATTATTTTATTGCATTATTGATTATTTTATTATTACATGATAATTGAGGCAGATTATAAAAATCATTAATAATTTAGATTATTACTTAAAGTTTTAGATAATTCTAATATCTTATCATTAGATGAAGTTTTTTTATAATCTTCTATTAAATATCTTTGTCTAAAATCAATTTCTATTCCAAGATATATAGATGTTTTTGAATCAATAGTTTCAACACTTATTGTTACTTTTTATAATATTATTTAGTATTTTATCTCTTTTTAAAGGTATAGTAGTCTATATTTATGTATTATATAGAATTAGAGGCTTTTTATTAGGAGCCTCTATTTCTTTTATTTTAATTATAGGTATATCTAATTTTTTTATTTTAAATTCTATTAATGTTAATTTAATTTCAGAAAATTCTAATTCTATTTTCTGTATTTGTCTTTTATCTGTAATACTTGATTTAATTTATTATCTTGTTGTTCTTTAGAAATAAAATTATCTGTATTTAGGTTTTCTATGCTTGATATATCGTTCTTATTTGTTATTATTTCTTGTTTTTTTATTGCGAAAATACTAAAATATTTTATTTTTACATTTACAGAAATTATATAAACTTCTAAAATAACTTGTGAAATAAGATTTATTATAACTTGATTATTTTTCATTACTTCTACTTATATTTATTTATCACATAAACATACTATATTGCCAAATAATCAAGACTGCGAATACTAGGTTTAAATACATAAATTCTATTATACTTAATAACTTCATTGATATTTTTATTAAATTGTTTTATATATTGCTTAGGTTTATTTAATACTGAATTATATTTTATGTTTTGTTGTATAAATTTAATTAATCTTGAATTATGTTCTATTTTTTTGTATAAATTGATTTCTTTGATATATGATTTTATACTGTTTGTTTTCTTTATCTATTTTGTGAAGTCTTTGTATTGCAAGACAATTTTCTAAATTCTTTTTCATTGAATATTCAATAGATTTAAAACTTTTATTACTTATTTGATTAATACTTATATTACAAAAATTTATATTATTCATATTATAATTATGATATTAAAATATATATTACAATACTATCAATATATGAATGTATTTATGCCATTTAATAACGTTTTGGATTCAATTAAAGTGTTGGATAATAAAAGATTAGGTAAACAAAGAGTAGAAGGTATGCAATTAATTAATTCATATCATTCCGATAAAAAAGGATGGAAAAATCATCCAATAAGAATAATGTGGTTACCTTTTGAAAAAGCATTGAAATACTATGTAAACTGCTGTATAGAAGAATGGTGTAAGAGAGGATTTAACAATACAATGAAGTATTATGATGATTATAGTACAGAAATGCCTTGGTGGTTTTCATGGAATCAACTTAATTATTCACATCAAAGCTCTTTATTAAATAAAGACTATGATTTTTATATTAAATTTTTTGATGTAAATTTATTAATATATAATAATCATATTAATTATGGATATATTTGGATTAATCATTTAAATGAAGATCAATTGCAGAAAGCCAAAAATAATATATGGATATCTCCTTCAGAGATTTGTTTTAAATTAAATAAATAATTTATTAATACTTAGTAAAATATCGTATTCTTGATCTAAATATAGATAATCTGTATTTTCTTTTTTAGTTCCTGTGTATTTGATGAATTTAGTTTTTCTAATAATGATATATATATATTTATACTTTGTTATATTTGTATAATTAACTATTATAATTTATATTTTCTATATTTAATTATGATATAATTTTTATATTTATAATAAGAATAATCTATTAGTTAATTTTATGTACTAATTAAAATATAAGTCTTGAGATGATTTTTATATACTTGGTATTTTATTTATATTATTATTTTTATTTGATTTTATAAACCTAAATCTTATATTTCTTTTTCCTTAATACTTAAATATGTTATTATTATCTATGCGCTTGTAGCTCAATTGGATAGAGCACCAGACTACGGATTTGGAGGTTGTGAGTTCGAATCTTGTCAAGCGCTTTTAAGAACTTTTTTTTATTTTATTTCAATTTTAAGAATATTTTATGTTATGATATATTTATTGGTTGTGTAGCTCAGATGGTTAGAGCGCTTTGTTGATAACGAAGAGGTCGCGCGTTCGATCCGCGCCACTACCACACAAATAAATATATAATAAACAAAGTTATGATATTTTTTTTTAAATCTATTATATTAAAATAATCTATCAATCACATTTAGTATTACATTCAGATATATTTTCATCAATTTCGCTAATATTTTCATTAATTTTATTAATATTTTCATCAATTTCGTTTGTCATAATCAAATCTTAGATAAAAATAATTACAAAAGTATTAAATTTATATTTTTATTTTTTTATAAGTATTTATTAGATTAATTAATATAATTTATCAGTTATCATCATTTTGTTCATCACTATATTTATGATATTTTGTATTTATAATATTTTAGATATTTGGCTTTGTATTTGAGAATTATTATAATAAATATACAATTTTCTATAATTATTTTATTTATAAATGTTTTAATGAGCTGTTGCGTCTGGTATATTTTTTGTATATTTAGCTTTATTTTAGCTGTATTTTTTTTATCCCAAAGTCTGAGTTATTATCATATTTATCAAAGTCTGAGTTATTATCATATGTATCAAAGTCTAAGTTATTATCATATTTATCAAAGTCTAAGTTATTATCATATTTATCAAAGTCTGAGTTATGATCATATTTATTGTCACTCATCTCTAATAAAGGATTACTACCTATTAATTTGCGCATACTAGATATATCTTTATATGTTAAATAAGGTTGTATTTTTATTATATACTCCCTTAGATCAAGGGAAGGAAGACTAATGCTGAGCTTTTGTTTTATTAATTCCTCTTGTGCTATTAATTCCTTTTGTACTAAATTTTTTATCTTACTCTTACCGTTTACTATCCATATAAATATTGAGTCTTGTTTTTGGTTAGGTTGTTTTCCGTCTTTATTTGACTCTTGTATTGAATATAAATATATATTTAACAATAATAAGAATCTTTTTATATATTTTTCGATATGTAATAATTTAATATGATGATTTGGTAAGTTTATCTTTATGTAATAATATAAAAACAATAGATCCTCTATTGTTTTCTGATATTCTTCTATTGTTAGAAAAACTCTTGTTGTATGACATGATAATACTTTATATATCTCTGATGATCGATCCAATGTTGACAAAATAATATCGAATATTATAGATTCAATTATATTAGAATTTTTAGACTGATCAAAAAATATAAATTCAATTACTTTTGTTATTTTAAATATTGTATTTATTTCTATCGTCTTTTTTCCATGTAATATTAATGAAACTAATCTATTGACTTGAATTTTTATTTTAGGATTTTTATCATGATTTTCTTTGTTATATTCTTGTAATAGTTCTAGATATATTGTTGTTATTAAAGACTGTATTTCAGAAGTAGAAGAATTAATAACATGATATATAGACTCTTTTGGTTTTTTTTTGTCCTTATATTTTTTTTTATATCTTAAGGCTATTCCATATAAACTCATTTTGTGTATAGAATAATATATATGTGATACTTGATTATGAGAATTGGGATATTTATTTTCCATAAGTGATAATAATAATAATAAATATTTTATTATTTTATCACATTCTTCTATTGTTATATTATTTTTTGATATAAATAGCTTTATCTTTTGTTTTTTGTGAATGTTTTTTTTATGTTGTTTTTTATATCTATTTGTAAAAGGGTGTAAAATTTTTAATATTGTATCATTTGATAATAATTTTTGTGGTTCCGGTCTTGTTTGTATTATTTTTAAAGATTTATTATCACATGCTAAAAGATATTTATTTTGTTTTTTAGAATATTTATATGTACTATCTAATTTCTTACTTAATTCTGCGTCTTGATATGAATCTAGAGATCTTTTTCCAAGATAACTATTCATATATTCTTTATTGGGTACAAGTTGAGAGGATTGTTTTAACTTCTTCCAATTCCATAATTTTCTATTCTTTTCTTCTATCAACTCTTTAGATCTTTTAAAAAACTTGTTATATAGTTGTTCTTTATTACTTAAACTAATATTAGATGCATAAGTAAAGTCTATAATATATATAATAATCATAAATAATTATAATATATTTATTCTTTGTAATTTTGATTTATTTATAAGTGTGTTATATATATATATATTTGATAGATATTTTTATTAAGTAAAAGAAATTATCTTTAAATCTTAATTGGTTATAATGATTTAATATAAATATTATATCTGTATTTAAGGGGTATTTATACTAAATATTATTATGATTTTAAGATAAGATATTTATATACGGAAAGGACGCATTTAATTAATTAAATAGTCCTTATAAACTGTATATAAATTATCTTATCTTAATTATATCATAAAAACTAAAATAATAGTAATATTTCTTATATTTGATAAAAAATTGAATAATCAAATGAATAATAGAAAATATTATTTTTTTTTGATAAAAATATATATAAAAAAGCTAAAAAATATGATAGAATAATATTGATATACTCGTATGGCGGAATGGTAGACGCAACAGACTTAAAATCTGTGATCTTCGGATATGGGGGTTCGAGTCCCTCTACGAGTAGATTTATACATATAAATTATTCTTTAATATAGATTCTTTAGTTCTTTTAAATCCATCATAATTAAATGCTATATTTATAAAAAAAATAACTACCACTTTTGTATTTTGATCTATTTGAATAACACAATTAAATAACCAGATAGTAAAAGCAAAAGCAAGAGATAAAACATTATGAAAAAAAAACAAATAAATATTAAAAAATTGAGTTAAGTAACTAATAAATTGAAAGGTATTAAAAATACCTAATATATCTAAAGTAAAATTAAAGTACCATATAATTTTAAAATTAATACGAATGATATTTAATAAAAATATTTTATAGATAATATAGGAAAAAGAACAGAAGATTTGATCATGTGTATATGCTATAGAATGATAAGCATCAATATACTTATAAAAAAATATATCAAAAGTAGCTTTAATACCAGCAGAATACTTGTTTGATAAAAAACATCCAATAGAACCACTATGCTGAACTTTATTATAAAAAAAACCTAAAGAATATAAATTAAATATTTCAGGAACAGACTTAAGATATAGAAAATAACAAAGAGAAATAGCTCTATATATATTTTCTCTCCATCGTAACGAAAGATATAATCTACTATTTAAAAAATTAAAGTATACAAATTCACTAAAAGATCTACCTGTATACAAATAGAAATTTTTATAAATAAAACTTGTTCTATAAAATAAAAAAAAGATAAATCTTTCCCAATTAATAGATTTAAAGTTCATACGTAAATAAAGAGCTTTCCATGGATTTGATTTAAAATCATCAGTAAATTTTTCCCAATTAATATTAATCCAATCAAATCTTAATGAAAATAGTAAATCAGCAGCTCCAGAATAACGAAGATAATAGAACATTGCAGTGCTTTCTGAATCTTTTACCCAAGAAATTCTGAACTCAAGAGGTATAATATATTTTAAAAAAGTAGAGTTATCTGATTTTTGTTTATATTCCTTATCTAAAAATAACTCTAACATTTATTGATACTATTACATAAAAATAAATAAAATATTAATTAACTTCTTCGCAATCTATTTGAGATGTAAAAATTTTATTAACTAGATTAAATTCATCTAGCGTAAAAATAATAATATTAATTGGACTTATTTTTTTTTTCTTATCTGAATTATTTTTATCATTTTTTTCTTGATCGAGAATACAAGATCCAAATGAATGACTGTTTATATCTGGAATAATAAACAAATTACCAACTTTTATTGGTATAAAATCTTGAGGTTTTGGTGATTTATAACTAATTATATTTGTATCTATATATTTATACTCAAAGTATTGAATATAACACTGACCTTTAATTATTTCTAAAATTACCCAATAATATTTATTATTATTATTAAGTACTTTAGCTACTAATACAATATTATCATTTACAATTTTAATAGAACAAAATATATTATTTGTATTATATATTTCTTGAACTAACGATTGAAATACTTTTTTTGTTACTTGTCCATCATCTAAAGATAAATCAATAGACTTTGCATTTTCTTTTTGAGAGCATCCTCTAAATATATATATATATGTATTGCTATTTCTTAAATATATCATTGAATATAATGATAAAATAATTGAATTATCTAAATTATTAATTATAAAATCTCCATGAATATCAAAAAAAGAAATCATTTTCTTATCTATAAAACTAGGTAAACTTGAAAAATAAGAACTAAAATTTGTAATTTGGCGACTATCATATGCTGAAATAAACATATCTAATTGTATCAATTTAAGAACATCTCCATGCAAAAAATACATTAGCTTTAAGATTAAAATACGTACAAAATGATCTTGTAAGTGCTCTATTTGAACTATCACTTAATTGCTTTTTTGCAAAATAGAAAACAACTATAGGATTGCTTTTTTTTTGTGTAACATACTTAATTTTTACAGGATGCCTCTTATCTGTAATTAATCTAAGATCTACAGACATTAGCCATTTATTTAATAATGATGTTTTGAATTTACGTCCACTATCTTCTGCGCATCTATCAAGTACATTTTGTAATTTAGCAACACTATTATTTAATGAGCATATTTTTACAATAGGACTTGTTTCAAAAAAATTTAGATTATTAAGAGTATATGCTGTATCAGGATTTATAATATCTATTTTATTAATAGCTATAATTGAAAACGGTATATATTTATTAATCTGACCATAAATTATTTTATCTGTTCTTGTTAGAGGTAAAGATGCATCTAACATAAAAATTACACCAATACAGTCTTTAAGAGAAGCTTCTCTATTTTTGGTTACACTATAATCTAATGCGCTTGCGTCATTAACATATCCTGCTGTATCCATAAGTACAAACTTATTATTTTTAGTGGAATATATTTCTGATACAGAATCTCGAGTAGTTCTTAAGTTATTTTCCACTTTTACTCTCTTATATTCTAATAATTGATTAAGTAATGTTGATTTACCTACATTTGATCTACCTATTAGTGCAATAATTGGTAATTCTCTTTCCTCTTCTGTATTTAAATTAATTTTTTGTTGTAAATCATATATACCTATTTGATGAGCACATGATGTCTCTGCAAATAATTCGCCTAATAATCTAAAGTTATTATTCTTTTTTTTATCTACTTTATTTAATACTATTTTATATTCCTTTTTCTGAGATCTTAGATATTTGCAAATATTAATATCTTGATCACTAATAGGTACGGATGAATCTACAACATATAAAATTAAATCACAAGATAGTGCATATTCTCCTGATATAGAATCAAAATCTTTAACTGTATGCAATCCTACCGTATCTACCAAAGTAATATTATTAAAATGAAAAGCTAGGTAGTCAGATGTTGTATCTGGTTCATATGATGTAACAGCGAGATTTCTTTGACATAAAGAATTAAATAGAGATGACTTTCCTGCATTTGTCAATCCTAACAGGCAAATTTTTTTTTATTCATATATAATTATACTTTTATTTACTATATATTAGTATTGTTATATATATGAAAATTTAACTATTTATTATATAATAATGTATGGACAACGTCAGGATGCGCTCAACCGCAACTATATCAAAAAAAAATAATTTCTTTTTATATGTTTTTTCTATAATGAGTATAGGTATATTGCTAATTGGTGCAGTAGCATCTGGAGCTGGTATTTTTATGGTCTCTTTATTACAATCTGGTAGCTTATCTATAATAGCATTTAGAATAGTCATGATAGTATGTTTATTTGCTTCTATGCTAACTGATTATATTTTTGAATATAACATAAAATCATCAAGTCTAAGTACTTCTATGTGTTTATATGGTCTTTCTGCATTTATAACAGGTATATTTTTATCTCCAGTATATATAATTGCTTCTTATGGATATTTAGATATTGTTATTAGTGCATTTATAGGAACTATATCATTATTTATTGCATTAGGATTATTAGCTTATTTTTCAAAAAAAGATTTTACAAGTTTAGGATCTATTTTATTTGCAGGGGCAATTGCATTATTAATTGCAAGTATCGCAAATTTAGCACTTAGTTTCTTTATACCTGCAATCTCAAGTATAATGGGTGTTGGTATTTCATTCTTTTCTATTTTACTATCTTCTGGATTTATTCTATTTAACTTATCAAATTTATCAAAATTTTATGATAGTAATATAGGTAATGTTGTTGCTCTTTCTCGTATTGGATTATTAGGTGCTCATTTACTTTTAAGATTATTTGTATCTATATTTATATCTATAATTAATATTCTATTATTTGCTTCTAAGAAACGTAAAAATGACTAATTAAAACATATTTTTAAACTTATATAAAGTATTCGTATTATTATAGCTAAATTTTCACTAAATGTATATTTTAATTTTATAATTGAAATTATATTAGTAATCATAATTAGTTATAATATTTTTTTAACGATTTTGTTAAATATTTGTTAACTTTTCTAAAAAAAATCCATTATCTGTCACTTGATACTTAATATTATTTTGATCACAATAGTGAAATAATAACGCTTTAAGATTATGAACTAATTTAATATTAGTAATAATAGAATTTGAATCACAAGTAATATTATATTTAAGACTCTTATTTGTAGATAAAATATAAACAAATGATGCTAAAAAAATCGGAAAAGACTGTATATTATTATCTATTAGTTTAATATTTTTGCATATTTTTGATAAATTATGCCACATAATATGTTTATTTAAAACATCTCTATAACATACTAGTAAATCTAGTAAATACTGAATCTCATTATCATCATTATATTTAAAAGATAATGCAAATAATATATTGATTGCATCATGTAAAATATCTCCAGACATATTATATTTTTTTTTTTCAATTATATTTTTATCAATCATACAAGTTATTTTAGTGAATTCATGTACATAATTTTTATATAAATAAGATAAAAGTTAATATTATTGCAACATTCTCTTTGAAGTAAAAATATTTGTATATATGTTATAATTATAAAATGGCAAAAGCAATATTAAATAATCATTTAGAAAGAGGTTTTATCACTGCTGCAGATATTAATATTCCTTATGAAATTTTTAATAATAATTCATCTATTGGTGTTATTTTATGTCCTGGAGATCCTCTCAAATCAGGTAATATGAATGATTATATTATTAAATCATTATTTGTTGCTTTAGATGAACAGAAATATAGTGTTATGAGATTTACTTATATTAAAACTCAAATATATAAAGATGATTATCATAAGTATATTCGACAAACTTCATATTGTGTAGATGAATTTTTAGAAGTAACTGGTGTTAAATACTTAATATTTGCTGGTTTTTCTATGGGAGCAATGACTGCATTAAATGTTGCTTTAAGACGCCCAGCAGAAACAATTTGTATGATTTTATTATCTCCTGCTTTGCTACATTATGATATGTGGTCTTGGGTAATACCATTTACAAGATCTGTACTTATTTTATATGGAGAAAATGATCCTTATAGCAACACGTCTTTAATTAGCACATATACTAAATATTTAGAAACAAAAAATATGTCAGTATCTACATATCAAGTTTCAAATTGTGGATATCATTTAAATGATCTATCTATTGAAATTGTTATTAAATTTATAGCAGATTTACTTTCTAACTTATCTCTTGATAAAATAGATGAACTAAAACCTATAATACCAGATTTAGATTTAGAAGAAATTTTAGCAAATTAAATGCTATAAATTTTAGCAAATTAAATGCTATAATAATTTATGTTATTTGTATTTGCTAGATCAGATTGTCAGCCTTTAATCTATTTTAGTATAGCTACTATTTCAAGATGCCCTTTATATTTGCTTCAAAAAAAAGAAAAAATATCATCAGAAGATGTTCCTAAAGAAGATTTTCCTAAACCATCTCAAAATGTTCCTAAAGAAGATTTTCCTAAACCATCTCAACCTAAGAAAGAAGATCCTTCCACAGATGCTCCACCTATAAATCCTTCTAATAAAGAACCTGAAGATCCTTTTAATCAAAACGATTTTCCGCCTCAAGATTCTCCTAAGAAAAAAGCTCCTGATAAAAACTCATCTATAGCTCTTCCTAAAAAAAAAGCTCCTAATAAACTATCTCAAGATTTTTCTAAACAAGAAGATTCTCCTAAAATACCTTTCAAAAAAGAATATTCTTCCAAACCACCTAAAAGCAAAAAAGGTACTAGTAAAAAAACTCAAAGTAATACTTCTTTAACAACACGTTCTCTAGTAACTCCACCTCCTATAGCACAACTACCTCCAAAATATCATATACCAAATCCACCTCCTATAGTACAACCACCTCCACCTCCTATAGTACAACCACCTCCACCTCCTATAGTACAACCACCTCCACCTCCTATAGTACCCTCCATTACCTCCAGATACATCTAACTTAACAATTGATGATGAGTTATTTAAATATGCTGGTTTTTATGACAAAACACTCATAAAGATAATAGAACAATATATTTCTGTCAAGGAAGAAGATCAGAAATTGATATTTTCACTTGATATAAATAAATTGAAAGAAATATCAATGTCATATTCTGCTTTTAGGGAGTTGTTACATTATATAGTTATCATGCATATGAATAATATAGGTAAAACAACCACATTTAATAGTTTTGTAATGAAAATAGAAAATGGACCAATATATCAAGGTAAGCAAATAGAAGAAATGCCACTAGATGATAATTTTATAAAAGCTATGACTATGATACAAGATCCAGCATTAGGTATATCTTATGATTTATCAAGAAAATTTATACAGTATCAACATGTTGCAACAATTAATAAAGATTTTTTAAATATATCCAACAATATACAAGATTCGCATCTAAAAGAAATGTTCTCTATGTTGATAACAATAAAAGCTATGATTGGACCAGATGGATTTAGTGAAAATCACGACCATTTAACTGGCAATAATGGCAATTATCTCAATATAAGTAGATTCACAAATGATAAAATAGATAGAATATCTATTTTTAATAACAAACATAAAGAAATATATATCATTGCACAAAATAAAGCAGATACTCTCAATAATAATATAGATAAAAAAATAGAATCATTAGTATCTATACAAGAAATAATAATACCAAATTTTTTCCCTATATTAAAAATAAACTAATAATTTGATTAATATGATTTAAATCAGAATTTGCTTTTTGTTTAATATGTTCTGGTGTATTATCATTGAAGGTGCTCATAACTTTTGTAATTTCGTTCTTTTGAGCTAAATATTTATTATAAATATTTATATTACTAGTATCTATATAGAAGTTATAGTTTAGATAAATAATATTTGTCTCTGATTTTATACAAGGTATTTTAAATGTACTAAAATATTTATCATTTATATTATCTGATATAAAACTTGCTCCTGTAGATCTAGAAAAATTAATAGCAGCAATAATATCACAAGTATCTATAATTATAATATCTTTAGCTTCACATATCTCATATTTTATATTTGTTATAATTGGATACAATAAAAATGATAATCTTTTCCAGATATTATATAAAACTATATATAATCTAGGATCTGCTTTAACAAATTCTACTAACCAATCACATACTTCATATACTAAATTAATTACATTAAATACATTAACTTCAAAGATATTATGATAATAATTATTTATTAATTGCTGTGTTTTATTATAAAAATATCTTGAAATATCATTATCTATTTCGATTTCACTTTTATTTTTAAAATTCTCAATAAAATATGATAAATTTTTCCATTTTGTTTCAAAATTACGAGATAATTCCAAATCTTTCTCTGAAAAACAAATATTTTCATTATTTTTTATTTTTTTTAGTAAAGTTATTCTTAAGATAGTACATCTTGTGTTCTTTATTACTTCTGTTGGATCTATGCCATTACCCAGTACTTTCGACATTTTCTTATTATGTATATCCCTTACAAGTTTATGTATATATATATATGGTACCGCAACTCTGTTATATAGTAATAAAGATAACATATTCATTCTTATAATCCAAAAGAATAAAATATCATATCCAGTTACTATAAGATCAATTGTTTTATTATGAGCCAAATGCCAAAATGCAGAGGAAAACCATGTATCAAATACTTGATTAGTTTGTATCCATGTATTATCTGCTGTAATACTTACTTTTATTTCATTTTCTTTATACCATACTGGTATTTTTTGCCCCCAAGGTATCGTTCTAGATATACACCAAGGTTTAATATCACTACACCAACTATCATATAAGTTTCTCCATACTTCTGGATATATTTCTGGAGCATTTTGTCTTGCTAGTTGAGCTGCTTCTTTTAGATCAATAAACCAGTGAGCTTCAAGTAAATACTCAATTTTATGATTATTTTTTGCATGATAAGGTATAGATGATTTTATTTTTTCAATTTTATTATACGAGAATATTTTTCTTGCTTCTAATATAGAAAGTTGATCTAAATGTTTAATACTTTCATTATATATTTCTTTTATATCTATTAATCCTAGTTTATTAATACAAGATATTTTTGGTAAATTGTGCTTTTCTGCTAATTTATAATCATTAATATCATGAGCTGGAGTGATTTTTAAAATACCAGTACCAAAATTTATATCAACATAATCATCTGCTATAATAGGTATTTCTCTTTTTGATAAAGGTATTAATGCTTTTTGTCCTATATATTTCTGATATCTTTTATCATTAGGATTAACGCATAATGCAACATCTGCTATACAAGTTTCTGGTCTTGTCGTTGCTACTAATAAAATATCATTATCACATTCATATTCTAAATAATAAAGATTTGATTCTTCTTCTTTATACTCAATTTCAATATCAGAAATAGCTGTACCAATTTTTGTGTCATAACTTACTATTCGAGTATCTTGATAAATATATTTACGATTATATAACTCAATAAATGCATTTTGAACTAGATCTACATATTCATCATTAAATGTATATTGTTCCTCTGATTGTATATCTATTTCAAAAATTTTAAACTGATTATTAATATTTTCTTTACATATGTTTGCAAATGATTTCACTTCTTCAAAAGAAGCTAATACCTTATTATAATATTTAGCTGCACTTATCTGAGTAGAAATGCCACCATGATCATATCCTGCCCACAGTTTAGAATTATTACCAGTAATAGTATATTTTTTTAAAAAATAATCTGATAAAAAATGATTTAATGCATGACCTATATGCAACGATCCACTTACATTAGGTGGAGGCAATAATATATTTACTTCTTTCATGTAATATTTTATTATATTAAGAAGAGAAGTTTATCACTTTTTTATTTTCTAACCAAATATCTATTATTTGTAAGATAATATTGCGTAATCCTAAGAAAATAAAGAAAGCCAAACATGATACTACTGTTGATTTTACCCATAAGAAACATGATAAAAACATTAATAAAAATAATAATGTTTTAGATATATTTGGAGTATTACTGATAAATATATACATAGTTACTATAGGTAATAAAGAAATTGGAGTAATTTTCAATGGCGTTAAGTATAAATTAATAGGTAAATTACCAAACCAAGTTAAAATTGATGCATTATCAACTAACTTTATACTTTTAAGCCATAAAAATGAACAGTTTTGAAGTATATATATATTTACATGAGCATGATTTATTAAGGAATAGTATATCAAATATTGAAATAATATACCACTAAAATATAGTATTTGATTTTTAAATGATGGTGCATACTTTGCTTCTATTTTTGATTTAGCTATAGACTGATTACCGTATTGACTAATATATGCAATAATTTCTAGTTGCATTTTTTTATTATTAATTTTTCTTTTGATATCTTCTATTAAGGTAAAGCTAGTAATTAACAGTAATAATAAAAGATAAAATAAGTATGCAATTGAGGAGCAGTTAGTAAATTCTAACCATTTTTCAAGAGATAAAGTTATAGCTTTTGAAATAAAACTAAACATACCATAATTACGTATATAAATATTAAATCTATCTAATTCTTTATTATTATTGACAACACAAATAATATCAGTACTTGAATTTGCAAATGTAGTACTACTAATAAAATTATCAGAAGTATTTGCATAATGTTTAACTACCATATCTTCTTCTGCTATACTAACTACTACATTATTATGTGATACATAACTCATTTGAATTGATTCTGCATATTTATTTAATTTCTCTTGTTT
>JFJP01031778.1_pt1 | contig 15151 bp, 10 predicted proteins | sample 431651 | NCBI WGS metagenome assembly JFJP01 (sample SAMN02602958, study PRJNA72255) | Microbial mat metagenome, whole genome shotgun sequencing project. | biome: fresh water; feature: sink hole; material: water; isolation source: purple microbial (photo- and chemosynthetic) mats found in...
ATGAATTTGATTTGTCGATGTTTGATGAACCTGCGGCAGCAGAAGCGGTTGAAACAGAAATAGCGACAGAAGAACTCCATGTGGATGATGCGTTTGATTTGTCGATGTTTGATGAATCTGCGGTTGAAAAAGTGAGTGAAGAACCGCCTGCGAACAATGTTGAATTTGATTTGTCAATGTTCGATGAACCTGTGGCAGAAGAAGCCGTTGAAACAGTGCGTGAAGAGCCGCCTGCAAACAATGTTGAATTTGATTTATCAATGTTCGATGAACCTGTGGCAGCAGAAGCCGTTGAAACAGTGCGTGAAGAGCCGCCTGCAAACAATGTTGAATTTGATTTGTCAATGTTCGATGAACCTGTGGCAGCAGAAGCCGTTGAAACAGTGCGTGAAGAGCCGCCTGCGAACAATGTTGAATTTGATTTGTCAATGTTCGATGAACCTGTGGCAGCAGAAGCCGTTGAAATAACGGCAGAGCCAGCTGCTGAAAATAACATAGAGTTTAATGATTTATCTATGTTTGATGATGACAATAGTGTTGAATCAGAGGATTTTGATTTATCCGCATTTGAAACCGTGGATCCAGAAAAAGATGATATTAATGTAGAAATGGTGGACGCTATCATCAAGGAAGATGAGGATGCTTTTGACTTATCTTCTTTTGATATAAGTGAAAGTGATGCAGAGCAGATAACTGATTTTGATTTGACCGACGAAGAGAGTGAGGCATTTGATTTTTCATCGTTTGATGGCATTGGAGCAGATGAAAATACCTCTGATATATCAACACTTGATATTAATAGTTTAGAAAATACCTTTGAAATTGATAGCCATTCAACTGATGGGCTGACTGAAGAAGGGATACTTGATTTAGCTGATATGGATGTATTGAGTACGAAAATTGATTTAGCCAAAGCCTATATGGATATGGGCGATAAGGAAGCGGCTAAGGCGATTATTGATAAGGTGTTAGCGGAAGGAACAGAGGAACAAAAAAATACAGCTCGTGAGCTGTTAGAGGTTTTATAGTAAGGTAAGCGAAGAAAGACACGAAAATACGCTTCGTGTCTTTGGTTGAAATTTTAACGATTAAACAGTTTTAACAGTCTGATTAGGTGATTGACTCTATCAGGCGTAAGTTGTGACCAACTAAATCGCCATTGCCAATTGCCCGATGTTGTACCAGGGGTGTTCATTCTATCGTATGAGCCTAGTTCTAAAATATCCTGCATAGGAATAATAGCTAAATTAGCAACCGAGGCAAAAGCCGCCTGCATTAATGCTTGAGGCATCGGTATGGCAGGTGTTCCAAGCAATTCATAGACACGATGTTTTTCCATATCGGTTAAGCTATGATACCAACCTAATGTTGTATCATTATCATGTGTTCCCGTATAAACAACGCTATTTTGTTGATAATTATGCGGTAAATAAGGGTTAGTTGCATCATCACCAAAGGCAAATTGCAATATTTTCATGCCGGGTAAGTGAAAGCTGTTTCTTAAATCATCCACTTCTTGAGTGATAACCCCTAAATCTTCTGCTACCAATGGGATTTGTATAAACGCTGTTTTTATCGCAGACAAAAGCTTTTGCCCAGGGGCAGTGACCCATTCACCGTTGATAGCGGTTTCTTCATTGGCTGGAATTTCCCACGCCGCTTCCAACCCCCGAAAATGATCAATGCGTACAATGTCAAACATTTCTAACTGTGTCCGCATTCTTTCAATCCACCATTGAAAGCCTGTTTTTTCTAAAGAGAGCCAATCATAATGAGGATTGCCCCAGCGTTGTCCTGTGGCAGAAAAATAGTCAGGCGGAACACCTGCAACAACAGACATTTCACCTTGCGGATTTAATTTAAAAACCTCTCGATTTGCCCAAACATCCACACTGTCATAAGAGACAAAAATGGGAATATCCCCAAACATTAGTACGTCATGTTGTCTGGCAAATTCTTTTAATTCATGCCATTGCCTAAAAAAAATATATTGTTCAAATTTGACGCCATCGATGACACTTTGTAATCGCCTGTGGGCTTCTTTGATAGCCGCAGGTTGGCGTTGTTTTAAATAATCAGGCCACTGATTCCAACACCGCTGTGCAAACTCGCCTCTTAGTGCCATAAACAAAGCAAAGTCATCTAACCAATTGGCTTTTTCTTTACAAAACTGCCGAAAATCATCCTGATCTTTTTTATCGGCTAAGGCTTGAAAGCCATAAAACGATTTGGTAATCAAACATTTTTTAGTAAAGCATTCTTCACCACTACAGTCATGACAACGCTCTGTAGTTTGTAGCCAGCCTTTTTCTTTTAGCCAATCAAGGCTAATCAGGGCGGTATTCCCTGCATGAGCAGATAAGCATTGATAGGGAGAACCATCACTGTGAGGTTGACCAAGTGGTAGTGTTTGCCAAACGCGAATCCCTGCACTGTGTAAAAACTTCACAAAATGATAAGCTTCCTGCCCTAAGTCGCCTGTATGATATTTTCCAGGTAAAGACGTAATATGTAGTAAAACGCCAGCACGCCTTTGTTCTAAAAGTGTTGTCACGTTTGTAATTCCAATTGAGTGGATGATTTAGAGATTGCTATTTTTTGTCATGGATTAAAAAATCCCCCGCCCTCCTTTAAAGAGGGTTGGGTCGCATCGCGCCACCCATCGCAGGTGAACCTGAGCCTTGTGTGAAGGTTAAGGCTAAATAATCAGGGGCAGGTGCGCCTAAGAGTAAATAAAGGTTAGCTAAGTTTAAGCGAAATTGTCTTTCAAAGTCACTCACAGCCTCACTCGGGTTGTAATCGCCGAACCACCAAAACCAATCGGAGCCTTCACAAACAGCTAACTGAATTTCTGCGGCGATGAGTTGTTCATTATTTAAACGCCCCGTGGTAATAACTTTGTCAAAACTCCATTTAGCATCACCTAGCATATCCCAACCGCGATTTTTATCTTTATCACCGACCCAAGTTGAGAAAGAGCCATAGACCCAGCTACCTGCAACTAATTTTTTTAAGGGTTTAATGTCCACTTTTGCAGCTAAACAATCTGAAAAAGTGCAAAGTTCAATCGCAGGGTGATGGGCTAGCTTTTTATAGAGGGCGGTCAAAAAATAATAGCCGTTGGCAGGAAAATATTCCCACGCATTTTCACCATCCATAATAATTGAAACGACTTTTTCTTTGCCATCGGTTGCAACGTTTTCTAAATGACTGATTAGATTCATCACCGCGTCATCTGCGTGCCACTTGGAATATGTAAAGCCAATTAAGTCTGACAAGCCATCATCTCTGAAAAAACAAGCAATCTCAGTACCGTCTACTTTAAACGGATGATGGATATCCACACTTGATTGGCCAGATTGATGCAGGCTATTGTGTAAGACATTACCACCGCTCGCTGTCCATTCAAATCCAAAATCTGACAAAATTCGTAAAGTTTCGGTACTGACACTGCCTTCAGAAGGCCAGCAACCTGTGGGGGTTATGCCAAAGAAATGTTTGAAAGTTTCAATGCCTTTTTTTAAATGCCAGCGTACCCGTTTTTCACCACCCGGATAAGTATCGAGTGCAGGCAACGGCGCGTGAGGCATGGCTTCATGGGCAGATTTAATATCCAGCAGCAAAGGCATAATAGGATGCGCATAGGGCGTGACAGAAAGCTCTATACGTCTTTTTTTAGCCAAGGCTTTATAGCGATTGAGTAAGCTAGAATGAATTTCACCAATAATTTCCAGTAACTCGACTCTGTCATGTAGGGTATAACCTGAGCCTTGCTCAATCAGGCGTTTGATACGCGAATCCGATAACTTAATGGTTTCACCCATCCATGCTAAGTGATACCACACCAAAATATCGGTAATAAATTGTGAGTTCACATAATCAAGACCATCTTGATGACTTTTAAGCCATTCTGCCATTTCTACCAAGTGCAAAAAAGCAGGGTAACGCTCAATTTGTCGCTCTCGATTAGCTCGCATACAATCTGTGATTAATTTTAAGCGAGTTTGCGTGTCAGCAGGAATGCTAGGACTGACTAAGGCAGCTAACAGACTGTCCTTTATAGAAACCCTGTCATATAAATAGCCATTGATTTGCTTGGTATAATCTTCAATTTGCTCTAATAAAATCGGGGCAAAATTAACCACTGCTTTGGCTTTAGGTTCGGATTCTAAATGAGCGACCATATCGACATAATCTTTAATCACATGAAGATAAGTCCACGGTAATTGATATTCACCTGTTCTTAAGTTTCTATACTCAGGTTGGTGCATATGCCAACATAGCACTAATTTTAATTTTTTATTTTCTGACATGGTGTATTTTTTGTCCTAACATTTCTGGAGTAACAAGTACAACGCCACCTGGGCTGACATGGAATCGTTTTTCATCTTCGGCTCTATTTTCACCAATTACCGTCCCTTCAGGCACATTACAGGCTTTTTCAATAATGGCTTTGGTAATACGACAATGCCTACCAATATTAACTTCAGGTAAAATCAAGCTGTCTTTTATTTCGCTATAGGAATTGACCCGCACATTTGAAAACAATAAAGAATGCGTGACTTTAGAGCCTGAAATAACACAGCCACCTGAGACCATAGAATCGACAGCCTGTCCGCGTCTATCATCATCATCGAAAACAAATTTTGCAGGGGGGTTTTGTTCTTGATACGTCCAAATTGGCCAAGTGTTATCGTATAAATTAAGATTAGGATCAACACCAATTAATTCCATATTGGCTGACCAATACGCATCAATAGTGCCGACATCACGCCAATAACTTTGTTCACCACTTTGCAAATCTAAAAACGGATAGGCATTTACATTGTGTGTATGAATCACGTTGGGAATAATATCTTTGCCAAAATCACGGCTAGAGCCAGGGGTTTCGGCATCTTTAATCAGCTGGTCGAATAAAAAATCGGCATTAAAAATATAAATTCCCATAGAAGCTAAGGCGGTATCGGTTTTGCCTGGCATGACGGGTGGGTGTTCAGGTTTTTCTATAAACGCTTTAACACGTCTATTATTATCAATATCCATGACTCCAAATGCGGTTGCCTCTTCCAGTGAAACCTCAAGACAGCCAATAGTTAAATCCGCATTTCGTTCAATGTGATCGGCCAACATGGCGGCATAATTCATTTTGTAAATATGGTCGCCTGCCAAAACCAGAATATACTCAGGTTTACGACTGACCAAAATATCAATGTTTTGATAAATTGCATCAGCCGTGCCTTCATACCATGAGCCACATTCTAGCCGCTGTTGCGCGGGCATCAAATCAACATATTCACCAAACTCACCGCGCAAAAATCCCCAGCCTTGCTGGACATGACGAATTAAAGAATCGGCTTTATATTGGCTCAAAATACCAATTTTACGAATCCCTGAGTTGACACAATTTGACAACGGAAAATCAATAATCCGAAACTTTCCACCAAACGGCACAGCAGGCTTGGCGCGTGAGTCGGTCATCTGCATTAAGCGCGAACCACGTCCCCCTGCTAAGATTAGGGCAATCGTGTTGCGGGTTAAATCACCAATGAAGCGTTCTTGATGTTGCTTGCCTATTTCTGACATTTTTCATCCCCTTTGTGGAATTGACTATTACATTGTTAAGTTATTTTGGTAACATTCACTTCGTACTACCATCCTACTATACCGAGGCTTTGTAAAATGGACAAGCAAGCAACAAAAAAACCACTTAATTCTAATTTGTTACAAATCATTGCAGCAACCCATCACGACCCATTCTCTGTTTTAGGGCGACACATTAAAAATAATAAAACAACGATTACCGCCTTTTTACCTTATGCAGAGTCGGTACACATTGTTGGTCAAGGAGAAGCTTTAAGTCGAATTCCTGACACCGATTTTTTTGAATGTGAACTAAGTGCCACTTTTTCAGCGCAACATTATCAACTAGAAGGAATTGATAAAGAAGGAAAAAGTTTTAAATTTTACGACCCTTATGATTTTGGCACTCAGCTGCCTGCGTTTGATCAACATCTATTTGGTGAAGGTAAACATTGGCATATCTATGAAAAACTAGGGGCGCATTTGCGAACGGTTGATGACATCAACGGCGTGCATTTTGCAGTTTGGGCGCCCAATGCACAACGTGTGAGTGTAATCGGCGAATTTAATCGCTGGGATGGTCGTTGCCACCCGATGCGCAATTTAGGCGGCAGTGGCTTATGGGAAATTTTTATTCCTGATTTAAGTTCAGGTTGCTTGTACAAATTTGAAATCCTGAATCGTTCAAGTCAACAAATTTCAGTTAAAACAGACCCTTATGGGCAACAGTTTGAATTTAGACCGCAAACCGCCTCTATCGTAAAAGAAGAAAAAGCCTATCCTTGGCAAGATGGAAGCTGGATGGCACGCCGTGCAAATTATGACTGGTTACATCAACCAATGTCTATTTATGAAGTCCATTTAGGCTCATGGCGACGTGATGTACGCGGTAATTTTTTAAACTACCGTGAACTTGCGGTACAGCTTGTGAGCTATGTCAAAGAATTAGGCTTTACTCACATTGAACTGTTGCCCATCACAGAACACCCTTTAGACGTTTCTTGGGGGTATCAAACAACGGGTTATTTTGCCCCTAGTAGTCGGCATGGTACGCCTGATGATTTCCGTTTCTTTGTTGATTACTGCCATCAACAGCATATCGGCATTATTTTAGACTGGGTTCCTGCTCATTTTCCCAAAGACAGTTTTGCGCTGGCGCGTTTTGATGGTAGTGCGTTATATGAACATGAAGACCCGCGCAAGGGTGAGCATCGTGATTGGGGAACGCTGATTTACAATTACGGACGCAATGAAGTCAAAAACTTTTTACTCTCCAGTGCGATTTTTTGGCTTGAAGAGTTTCATCTGGACGGACTGCGGGTTGATGCGGTTGCCTCAATGCTTTATTTGGATTACTCGCGCGAGGAAGGGGATTGGATTCCTAATCAATACGGTGGCAATGAAAATTTAGAAGCAATTGATTTTCTGCGTGACTTAAATTCTGTCACCCATGACCAACATCCTGGCACGGTAATTATGGCAGAAGAATCAACCTCTTGGCCGCAAGTGACACGACCAACTTGGACGGGCGGTTTGGGCTTTTCCATGAAATGGAATATGGGCTGGATGCACGATATTTTAGCTTATATGAAGCAAGACCCCGTACACCGCACACATCACCATGACCAACTCACCTTTGGAATGTTGTATGCGTTCAGTGAAAATTTTGTGTTGCCTTTTTCCCATGATGAGGTCGTGCATGGCAAAGGCTCACTATTATCAAAAATGCCAGGGGATGAATGGCAGCGGTTTGCCAATTTGCGTTTGCTCTATAGCTTTATGTTTACTTATCCAGGTAAAAAATTGCTGTTTATGGGCTGTGAGTTTGGGCAAGGCACAGAATGGAATGTCAATCGGGAGTTAGACTGGTATGTGTTAGATTACCCGCTGCACCAAGGAATGAAAGCCTTAGTGCGTGATTTAAACAAACTGTACGCAAAACATGGTGCTTTATTCCAGTATGACTTTGACCATCATGGATTTGAATGGATAGATTGCCATGATGTGCAGCAATCGGTTATCTCGTATCGGCGTAAGTCTAAAAATGAGGACTTGATTATCATTTTAAACTTTACCCCTGTGCCGCGTGAGTTTTATCGGATTGGCGTACCCAAAGCTGGGAGCTACACAGAAATTTTTAACTCAGACTCAAGCTATTATGGTGGTGGTGATGTAGGCAATGGGGTGTGTATATCAGAACCTGTGCCGTGGATGAATCAAAAACATTCACTTAACTTAACCTTACCTCCGTTAGCGGCTTTAATTCTAAAATTATAATTTTAAAAACAACACCCAATTGATATGAAAAAAATACTTTTTGTAAGTAGTGAAGCGCACCCTCTTATAAAAACAGGTGGATTAGCCGATGTGAGTGGCAGTTTACCTAAAGCCTTAGCAGAATTGTCGCAAGATATTCGGTTGATTTTACCCAATTATCAACAATTAAAAACCCAAGGAGAACCCCGCTATCTTTGTACTTTGCGCGTTGATAATCAAGATGTTTCTATTTTAGAAACCCAATTACCACACAGCCATGTTAAAGTTTTATTGGTCGATTATCCGCCTTTTTTTGATTTTCCTGGCAACCCATACAATGACGTGACAGGCAATGCTTGGCCCAACAATGCAGAACGCTTTACTTTGTTTTGCAGGGTTGCAGTTGAAATAGCAATGGATAGAGCCCACTTAAACTGGAAGCCTGATGTTGTTCATTGCAACGACTGGCAAAGTGGTTTAGTGCCTGCGCTATTAAGCTTAGAAGACCATCGCCCTGCGACTGTTTTCACCATTCACAATTTAGCTTATCAAGGGTTATTTCTAGGGACAAAATACCATTCGTTGAACTTACCCAATCAACTCTGGCATCCAGATGGGTTAGAGTTTCACAGTATGTTGTCGCTGATTAAGGGCGGTTTAGTGTATGCAGACCGAATTACCACAGTCAGCCCAACCTATGCTTTGGAAATCCAAACCCCTGATTTTGGCTATGGTTTAGAAGGTTTGTTGCGGCATCGGCAGGAGGTTTTAACAGGCATTCTTAATGGGATTGATACAGAGCTATGGAATCCACAAACTGATGAGACGATTGCACAGTGTTATGGAATTGAGCAATTAGACCAAAAACGGGCTAATAAAATAGCTTTGCAGCAACGTGTGTCGTTACCTGTTAATGATCGCGTGCCTGTTTTAGGCTTGATTAGTCGCTTGGTAGAGCAAAAAGGAATTGATTTGTTATTGGATTGTTTGCCCGAAATGGTGGCAATGCCGATTCAAATTGTGATTTTAGGCAGCGGCAGTGTTAGTTTTGAGCAGCGATTACAAAACTTTGCTCATTTATATCCGCAAAAATTATCAGTTACCTTGGGCTATGATGAAAATTTAGCCCATTTAATTGAAGCAGGCGCGGATATATTCTTAATGCCGTCCCGTTTTGAGCCGTGTGGCTTAAATCAACTCTATAGTCAACGCTATGGCACGATTCCGATTGTAAGGCAAACCGGCGGTTTAGCCGATTCTGTGGTAGATGCGCTCCCTGAGAGTATTGCCAATCAAACCGCAACAGGGGTTTCTTTTCATCAAGCCAATGCAGGCGCATTAATGGAAGCGATTAAGCGGACGATTGTCTTGTTTGACCATAAAGAAACTTGGCGACATATTCAGCGGAACAGTATGCGCAAAGACTTTTCATGGCGCAACAGTGCGCAGCAATATCTGTCGCTTTATCATGAGCTTTAAATAACGCTAAAGTAGAGACGCAAAATCTTGCGTCTCTACAAGGAGTTATCTGCCAGCGTGTTAAAAAAGTTAAAAGGTTGTTTGTTGTCCAATCCGCATCTTGTAAAAAGACCGCCAGACAAAATAGAAGCCAATCAATAACATGACAACACCAACGTAAGGTGCGATGTCTCTAAACCCCTCAGAAACCGCAATTTCCATCGCGAGCAAACCGAACAGGGTGGTAAATTTAATAATCGGATTCAGTGCAACAGACGAGGTGTCTTTAAACGGGTCACCCACAGTATCGCCCACCACACACGCATCATGTAGCGGCGTGCCTTTTTCTTGTAAATCCACTTCCACTACTTTTTTCGCATTGTCCCAGCAGCCCCCCGCATTTGCCATAAAAACTGCTTGAAATAAGCCAAACACCGCTAAGGCAATTAAATAGCTGATAAATAAAGCCACCGCATTGTCGCCGCCTAAACTAGCAGGAGAAGATAAAAAGGCAAACGCTAGGGTAAAGCAAAATATCCCCACGAAAATATTAAACATTCCCGCTTGCGCATATTGGGTGCAGATTTCCACCACCCGAATGGACGCGGCAGCATCGGCTTTTTTAGGGGCATCAGGGTCAAGATTAATATGCTGTTTAATAAATTCAACCGCCCGATACGCGCCTGTTGTCACCGCTTGCATGGATGCTCCGGTGAACCAATAAATCACCGAACCCCCTAGGATAAAGCCCAGTAAAGTATAGGGATTGAGCAAGTTTAAAATGGTTTCAGGTTCAACGCCTAAGGTGTTTTTTAACATCAGAATGAGGGAAAAAATCATCGTAGTTGCCCCGACCACGGCTGTGCCGATTAACACAGGTTTGGCGGTAGCTTTAAAGGTATTGCCTGCGGCATCATTGGCTTCTAAATAATATTTGGCTTTTTCCCAATCAGGGGTAAAGGCAAAATCGCGCTCAATTTCCGCATCAATATTGGGTAAAGTTTCGATTAAAGATAATTCATAAACCGATTGCGCGTTATCGGTGACAGGGCCGTAACTGTCTACGGCAATGGTCACAGGCCCTAGCCCCAACATTCCAAATGCCACCAAGCCAAATGCAAACACTGACGGGTAAACCATCAATTCGGCTAATCCAAACGTGCTAGTAAAATAAGCAATAAACATCAACACAAAAAACACGATACCATTCCAGAACGCGCTGAAATTGCCAGCAACTAGCCCTGATAAAATCACCAAACTTGCCCCGCCTTCACGACCTGCACTGACCACTTCTTGCACATGGGTGGATTTAGGGGAAGTGAAAATTTTAGTAAATTCAGGAATTAAAGCCGCGCCCAACGTGCCACAGCTAATAATAGTGGCTAATATCCACCACAGCTGGTCGTTTTGATTTAAGTTGCCTAGCATAACAAAAGAGGCAATGTAAGTTGCAATGATGGAAAGCCCTGAGCTAAACCAAACCAAATGGGTTAAAGGCACTTCAAAGTCCATTTCTTCACGGTCACTGTATTCGATTTTGCTTAAAAAGCCATTCAAATAAAATGCCGCAACGGAGGTGATGACCGCTAAAATACGCATCACAAACAGCCAAACTAACAAGTCAGTTTGAATAGTCTCACCTGCTGTTACCGCTAATAAAATAAACGAAATCAGCGCAACCCCTGTAACCCCGTAAGTTTCAAAACCATCTGCGGTAGGCCCGACGCTATCGCCTGCATTATCGCCTGCGCAATCGGCAATCACTCCCGGGTTACGCGGGTCATCTTCACCGATTTTAAACACCACTTTCATTAAATCGGCACTAATATCGGCAATTTTAGTGAAAATTCCCCCAGCAATTCGCAACGCCGATGCACCGAGTGATTCACCAATGGCAAACCCGACAAAACACGCCCCTGCCAATTCCCTAGGCATTAATAATAAGATGGTGAGCATTAACAGCAGTTCAACACAAATCAACACCACACCAATGCTCATCCCCGCATTTAACGGAATAGTCAGTAATTTCAAAGGATTGTGTTCCAAAGCCGCAAATGCCATCCGTGCATTGGCAAGGGTATTCATCCGAATCCCAAACGCTGCCACGGCATACGAGCCTAAAATTCCAATCACTGACCAAGTGATAATTAATAGCACAGCCCCGATACCAAACAGTGCCGAGCCGTCAGTATCTTCGGCTAAAAAACTAAAATAACCTGCTTCTGCGGTGGCGGTGAATAAAAACAGCACCGCTAAAAATTTGCCTTGTTGGATTAAATAGGCGGTGCAGGTTTGATAAATCACATCGGCAATGTCCAGCATTGAGCGATGGGCAGGCAATTTTTTGACTTGGCTAAATTGATGCCAGCCGAAAACCAAGCCTAAAAGGGTAATGAGAAAGCCGACATAAAGAATGGGTTGGTCTTTTATTGCAGCGGGAATTTGCAAATCCGCTTCGCTGGCAAAGGCATGAAGCGGCGCTGCAAAGAGTAACAGACCGTTAAGCAAGTTTTTTGTTTTCGTCATAATGCTATTTCCTGTTAAGTGGTTGGGCTAGACTTAAAAATACCACATTGGAAAAAAAAAACCCATTTTCCTGACACTTTCTGTGTAATTAATGGTTGCTGCTTGCTTTTGGGTAACTGACCTTTTACTCTTAACGCCTTTCTTTTTAACCTCAGTCCTAAGCGAATTTTAAACTATGCTAGAAATCGGTAAATTTAATCAACTCACGGTGATACGCCGTGATTTAGACATTAGTCTTGATGGGGGAGAATTCGGTGATGTGGTTCTTGCCAACGAGGACGCGCCTGAAAATTGTGCTATCGGAGATGAGTTGACAGTGTTTGTTTACAGTGGTGTCAGAGGGCAATTGACCGCCACCACCCAAACACCGTTAGCGCAAGTGGATGAAATTGCTTGGCTAAAAGCGGTGGCAGTGGATGATAACGGCGGTTTTTTAGGCTGGGGCTTGGCAAAAGATTTATTCGTACCATTCAGCGAGCAACGTTATGAGATGGCGGTTGGCAAATATTATTTGGTCAAATTGTATGTAGATAATCAAAATCGGATTGCCGCGACCATGAAGTTTGAGCATTTGATTATTGAGCAGTCCTATTATTTTAAAGCAGGCGAACAAGTGGCGATTGTGATTGCGGAAAAAACCGAGCTGGGTTTTAAAGCGATTGTCAATCACAGTCATTGGGGAATGTTGTATAACAATGAGCTGTTTCAGCCGTTGCAGCGTGGGCAAAAATTGACCGCTTATATTAAACAAATTCGGGAAGATAAAAAAATTGACCTTATTTTGCAACCGCCAGGGTATGGCAAAGTGGAAGCCTTAACCGATAAAATTTTGCGTAAGCTGGCTGAAAATGACGGTTTTTTAGCCATGAGTGACAAAACTCCGCCCGAACAAATTTACGCGCTCTTTGGGGTAAGTAAAAAAGTGTTCAAGCAAGCAATTGGCGCATTGTTTAAGCAACAATTGATTAGCTTGGATAAAACCAGTATCCGGTTACGCTAGTTTAGTCACTGAAGGTGTAAAAGTACGCTATAATTTCTGTATATTAACAATTGCTAATTTACAAGGTTAAACATGACAACTTTTACACCGTATAGCGCGTTATTTGGTGGCTTTTTAATTGGACTGGCGGCTGCGATGCTGCTGTTTTTCAACGGACGGATTGCTGGTGTTTCTGGCATCACCAGTGGAGCTTTTCCCCCTTGGCAGCGCGATGGGCTGTGGCGGTTGTGTTTTTTAGCAGGACTTATCATCATGCCTGCGATATATCAAAGTACAGGGGCAAAAATAGAACTGCATATTCAAACTTCAATTCCTGTCCTGATTCTTGCAGGCTTATTAGTGGGCTATGGTACACGGCTAGGCAATGGCTGCACCAGCGGACATGGGGTTTGCGGCTTATCGCGGCTCTCGGTGCGTTCGCTTGCCGCTACATTGACCTTCATGGCAACCGCCGCTCTCACGGTGTATCTCACCCGCCATGTTTTTGGAATGGGAGCTTAACATGGCAAAAAATATAGCCGCCTTAGCAGCAGGCTTGCTGTTTGGATTGGGTTTAGTGATTTCAGGAATGATTAACCCCCAGAAAGTATTGAATTTTCTAAATTTTGCAGGTGCTTGGGATGGCAGTTTAGCCTTAGTCATGGCGGGGGCGTTGCTCACATTAGGCACATTACAACGTTTTATTTTACGCCGTCCTACCCCTTTGCTAGAGACAAAATTTTATTTGCCCACGTCAAAAATAATAGACGCGCCTTTGTTGATGGGGGCGATGTTGTTTGGTTTGGGCTGGGGGTTGGCAGGGCTGTGTCCAGGCCCTGCGATGGCGGGATTAAGTTTTGGACTCACTGAAAACATTGTTTTTGTCATCGCGATGCTAGCGGGGATGTGGTTTTTTCAGGTGTTTCACGATAAAAAATAAGTAGTAAAACAAAAGTTTTGGAATGCAAAACCTAGGTTTTGTACTCCCTCTAGCAAATAAAACGTACAAAAAATTTGGCTCACTTACTTAGCTGTTAATGAGTTGATTTTTACACAGAATTTTAGAAAATTTAGCGAGGCAATGATGAAAAGCAATACAGCAACACGGGCAAAAATCAGTATTGAAGAGTATTTGCAAGGGGAATTGGTCAGTGACATTAAGTATGAATATGTGAATGGCGAAGTGTATGCGATGGCGGGGGCAAAACGCTCGCATAATATTATCAGCATGAATTTATCAGGCTTATTGCATCAGCATTTACGCGGCACACCGTGTCAGGCATACAATTCGGATATGAAAGTGGGCATTTTAACCGACACTGATGATTATTTTTATTACCCTGATTTACAGGTCAGTTGTGAAAAAAACGCGCATGAACTTTACAACACCGAGCCGAAATTAATTATCGAAGTTTTGTCGGATTCAACCGAGCGTATAGACCGTGCGGAAAAATTTCGTGATTACCGCAAGCTGGCTAGTTTGGAAGAGTATGTGTTAGTGGCGCAAGATACAGCGCGTGTGGAAATTTATCGCCGTGCTGAAAATTGGGAGTTCGCTTTATTTACGCAAGCGGATACGTTTTGTTTACATTCAATTGAGTTAAGCTTAAACGTATCCGAAGTTTATGAAAATGTTTTTTAAAGCACAAATCCCCCTTTAGAAAAAGGGGAAGGGTTGTTTTTACCCTCTTTTTTAAATCCTCCCCAGCCCTCTAAATCCTCCCCAGCCCTCTAAATCCTCCCCAGCCCTCCTTTATGAAAGGAGGGCGTTTTTTACCCCATTTTTTTAAAGGGGGTCGCTGAAAGCGGGGGATTTATCCACCCCAGCAAAGTAAAAAAGAACTGATTGCGGGTTTTGTGGTGCGTTTGTCGCTGTTTGCAAAGCTATTTCCTACTAAAAAAGTCTAGTTATTTCGGTTAGTTATATTTGATTGCCACTATTTTGAAGTTAGCGTATAGTGGCTTATCCATTTTTTAACTAGCTGGGTTGTTGAAGGTGGATTTTCAGATAACTTTTTAATTGAGGAATGAAAAATGCCAAACTTAGGTGATACTTCTTTAAAAGCTAATCCACAATCTTTGGGAACTCTACCTGTAGATGTTACCTGGATGCAAGACCGTCTAGGCAGTACCAATCCAACTGACTGGTTTGACTTTAATTTAAGTCAATCGAGTTTATTTTCGACCCGCATTTCTTGGAATGGAAATACAGGCGCGAATTTAAAACTGTCTGTTTATAATGCAAATAATCAGCTTCTTGGAACATACAGCTCTCCCAATGCGGCATCTGTTACAAGTGGTTATGATACCAGTATTAAATATTCAGACACTGTTTTGTCGGCTGGCAACTAC
>JFJP01000047.1_pt1 | contig 15149 bp, 7 predicted proteins | sample 431651 | NCBI WGS metagenome assembly JFJP01 (sample SAMN02602958, study PRJNA72255) | Microbial mat metagenome, whole genome shotgun sequencing project. | biome: fresh water; feature: sink hole; material: water; isolation source: purple microbial (photo- and chemosynthetic) mats found in...
ACCGCGGTGAAAGACCTCAAAGGCGTCAAGATGTTCGCCTGGTCCGGGGATCCTGTCGCCGTCAAAGCCTGGGTGGCTGCGGGTTTCCAGCCAGTGGTCATTTCTTCGGTGGATATCCTGCCTTCCCTTTCCACCGGCATGATCGAAGGTTTCGGCGCCACCCCCATCGCCGCCTTCACGGCCCGCTTCTACGATGCCGCCAAATACATGCCCGACCTCTCCTGGGGCCATATGCCCGGTGGCACGGTTGTGACCAAAGCCGTATGGGATAAGATTCCGAGCGATGTTCAAGGCAAGCTGCTGGCCATCTCACGGGAAGTGGGCGCCAAGGTCAATGCAGAAGTGAAGCGCATGAGCGATGATTCCCTAGAGCAGATGAAGAAGAACGGCCTCAAGGTGATCCGCCTGAAAGACTCCGAACGCAAGGCCTGGTTCGATATGGCCGAACGCACCTGGCCCTTGGTTCGCGGTGGCATGGTGCAGGCGGCGGATTTTGACGCCGTCAAGAAGGTGCGAGATGAATTCCGCGCCCAGAAGGGCAAGAAGTGAAGGGCTTCTTCCGCAAGGCCATCCACGGATTCGAGAAGGGCTCCGTCATCATCATTCTCCTAGCCATGATGGTGCTCCCGGTGCTGGAAATGGCCTCCCGCTGGTTCCTGCATACGGGCATCCCCGGGTCCATGCTCTACACCCAGCAGCTCACGCTCTGGATCGCCTTCCTGGGTGCCCTTTTGGCCGCTGCCAGTGGCCGGCATCTCTGCCTTGCCACGGGCGACTTGATTCCCGGGGTTGCGTTCAAGCGCTTCGCAGGCACCTATGCGGCCGCACTATCCGTGGCGGTCTGCGCACTGCTGGCGGTGGCATCCGCCCGTATCGTGCAAATCGATATCGCCGTGGCCCGCTTGCTACCCGGTGGCATTCCCGAGTGGTGGAGCGAACTGGTCATGCCCGTAGCCATGGGGCTTACGGCGCTGCGCTTTGCCTGGAAGACCTCCGATAAATGGGCCTGGAAACTGGCCGCCCTTCTCCTTGGAGCCGCCTTAGTGGCCCTGGGTTTCCTGGTGAAGGATCCCCACGCCCTGTTGTGGCCGGGAGCCTTGGCGCTGCTGGTGGGTATTTTCCTCGGCACCCCCGTATTTGTGGTGATGGCGGGCCTGGCCATGCTGCTGTTCTTCGCCGATGGCACTTCCATCAGCGCCGTGCCCACGGAAACCTACCGCTTAGTGGCTTCCGCGACCCTGCCCGCCATTCCTTTGCTCACCGCCGCGGGCTATATCCTGGCCGAAGGCGGAGCCTCCAAGCGCCTCCTTCGCTTAGCCGATGCGGTGCTGGGCTGGGCACCGGGCGCCGTGGCCGTCATGGTGACCTTGGTACTGGCGGGCTTCACCGCCTTCACCGGCGGCTCAGGCGTCACCATCCTGGCTCTGGGTGGCCTGGCCCTGCCCATGATGATTTCGGAAAACTATCCGGAGGATTTCAGCCTGGGTCTCGTGACGTCATCAGGGTCCTTGGGCCTGTTGTTCCCACCCAGCCTGCCAGTAATTTTATACGCCGTGGTGGCCGCCTCCAGTGTGGAAGATCTCTTCATCGCTGGCTTTCTACCGGGCCTCCTCCTGGTGCTCGTCATGGCCTTCTATGGCCTGGGCATGGGTATCAAGCATCGGGCGCCACGCCATCCCTTCCAGCTGAAGGAAGCCTTCCGCGCACTCTGGAATGCCAAATGGGAATTGGCCATTCCCGTGATTGTGATGGCCTCGGTCTTCACGGGTTTCGCCACCATGGTCGAAGCAGCCGCTTTGGCCCTGCTCACCGCAATCATCTCCCAGGCTTTCATCTTCAAGGATCTGCATTGGCGCAAACAGCTGCCCGAGACCTTGGCCAAGAGCGGCTCCCTGGTGGGCGCCGTGTTGATTCTGCTGGGTGTGGCCATGGGCTTAACCAGCTACCTGGTGGACGCCGAAATCCCCGCCGCCGTGATCGCCTGGACCAAGCTGCACATCCAGTCCCCCGTGGTCTTTTTGCTGATGCTCAATGCCGCCCTGCTGGTACTGGGGAGTGTGCTGGAAATCTATTCCGCGATCATCATCCTGGCCCCGCTGCTGGCACCCCTAGCGCTCGCCTACGGCATCGATCCGCTGCACCTTGGCATTATTTTCCTGGCCAACATGGAATTGGGTTTCCTGTTCCCACCCATGGGCCTAAACCTGATCCTGGCATCCACGCGCTTTGGCCGCCCCTTGGCGCACCTCTACAAGGTGACCCTCCCCTTCCTGCTGATCCGCACCGCCGTGGTGATAGGGATTACCTTCCTGCCTATGCTGAGTGTTGGCGTGCTGGCCAAGGTCAAAGCGTGGCGGGCGAAGCCTACCGTTTCCACGGTGGTGCCGGAGGCTTCACCCATTCAGCCTTAGGGACATAATCGGAAAGGAAAGATAGCGGCCTCTAAGTTCAACAGGGCTGCAGTAGGGCGAACGCGCCGACTAAGGCTCTGTACGGTGTGGGATATGGCATCTGTACCTGTTCAGGAAGATTGAGGTAGCCGATTCTTTTGGTACCAATCCCTCGAATGGAGAAAGCCATGCTTAGTCAAAGCAGCAACGTTGGTTCATCCATGCATTCTAAAATGGCACTCCGCTGGCGATTCGGCATGAGAGCCGGTTTGATGGGACTCACTTTGGTTTTCTTTGCCGCGTGCGGTGGGAAATCCACCCCAACCGACCCTCCCACGCCACCCACGCCCGTGGCTCCATCAATCACCACCCAACCCCAAAATCAGTCGGTGCTTTCCGGGCAGACGGCCACCTTTACGGTGACGGCGGGTGGCACGGCGCCGCTCTCCTACCAGTGGAAGCGCGGAACCACCAACGTGGGCACCAACGCGAGCAGCTACACCACACCCGCAACAGCCACCACGGATAACAACGCCCGATTCAGCGTCGTGATCACCAATACAGCGGGGCATATCGATAGCAACGAAGCGATCCTGACGGTCACCTCCACAGTTGTTGCACCGACCATCAAGACCCAGCCCGGCAATCGTTCGGTGGCGGTGGGCCAGACGGCAACCTTCAGCGTGGAAGCCGAAGGTACGGCACCCTTCACCTACCAGTGGAAACGCGGAACCGCCAACGTGGGCAGCAACGCGGCCAATTACACCACCGCGGCGACCACGCTCACGGATAACGGCGCCAAGTTCAGCGTTGTGGTCACCAATGCGGCCGGACATATCGATAGTGCCGAAGCCACCCTGACCGTGACCGCCAGCACGACCGGCGCCACCATCGTCGATCACACCTGCACCAATCTGCCTGCGGTGCCCACGGCCTCCATCGACACCGCGAAGAGCAATCTCAAGATCGCCTATGGCCACACCAGTCACGGCAGTCAGCTCATCACCGGGATGAATGCCCTGGCCGCGAGCAGCAGCCTTTATGCCTGGAATGAGGGCGGCACCGGGGGAGCCATGAAGCTCGACGACACCGCCATGGGTGGGGATGTGGGCTACCATCCCGCTTGGGTGAATAACACCCGGGCCTACCTAGGAGCCCCCGCCGCAACCGGGCGCGGAACCCTCCATCCGGATATCAACGTCATCATCTGGTCCTGGTGTGGGCAGGCCTCGGATCGCACCCAGCAAACGATGATCGATACCTACCTGGCGCCCATGACCCTATTGGAGAGCGATTACCCCGGGATCAAATTCGTCTACATGACGGGCCACTTGGATGGCACCGGCACCAACGGCAATCTCCATCAACGCAACGAGCAAATCCGAGCCTATTGCCGAGCCAATAACAAGATTCTCTTCGACTTCGCCGATATCGAAAGCTACGACCCGAGCGGGAACGAATTCCTGAGCCGAGGGGCCGGTATCAGCGCCGATGGCTGCGCCTACACAGGTGGCAACTGGGCCGACGCTTGGCTCGCCGCCCATCCCACCGACCCACTTGCGACCCTCGCCAACGCTTGCGGTGAGTGTGCCCACAGCGAACGGTTGAACTGCATCCAGAAGGGCCGCGCGGCGTGGTGGCTCTGGGCACGATTGGCGGGGTGGAACGGGCAGTAGAACAAAATCGCAAAGGCGATTTTGTTCGTAGGGTTCGATGCAGCTCTTGGCTGTGAGGAATCGATTCAGCGCCAGAGCCCCGGCACCTGCTTGCGGCATATCTGGCAGGGTGAGCCATCGCCGCGATCAACTGAGGCGATGCCGCCCTGGGCATCCTCCATCACACATCCCGAAGTGGGGCAGTGCTCCAGTCCAAAGGTGTGTAGCACCTCGTGACGCACCACACGCCGCATGCGCTCTCGGCGAAGTTCTGAATTGGCCCCACGGGCACCAAGCCGGAACGTCGATATCACGCAGGTGCGCCCACCGAGAAGGCCCAAACCAAAGATGCCCCAATCGGGAATGGCGCCCTTGGTGGTGGAGATATCCACTTGAGTAATGCCCACTAGCTTGTGGGCTCCAGTTCCGCCCAGGCGAGCCAGAGCATCCAGCAGGCCATCGGCGCGGTAGCGATGGCGGCTCGGATAGTAGGCCGAGGCGGGCATGGGGACCGTGGGCAGCAGGATTACCTTGCAGATCATGCATGCTTCGAGATCGGTCTGAAGCTCGCGCATCAAGGTAGCATCAACGGTTCCCAAAGGTCGCAAGCCAAGGACAGGTTCGTTCGCAATTAAGGGGCCCAGGAGAAGGGATCCCAGCACCCATGTCCGCCAGCGCTGTGTTTCAAAGAAAAATCCCATGGCGCACCTTGAGCAAAGAAATCTTGAAAGAAGCGGAACTGCGAAGGATTGCGGAGGAAGGAGAATCCTCTCATGGCTGTGTATCCCTCCCCGCCAAAGCCCGTGGTACCTTGGTGAATCCACCTGGAGCGCCTATGAACACGCCTACCGAAGCCCCCAAGTCGCCGCTACGGGAAATCGTGCAGCCCTTCATCGACTTGGCGCACGCACCTCGGGCGCTGTGGGCCGTGAATTTGACGAGCTTGGTGGAAGGCTTCGTTTATTTCGGGATGCTGGCCAATCTCACGTTCTACTTCAATCAATACGGCGGATTGGGCGATAAGCAAACGGGCTGGATGGTGGGGCTGCTCACCGCAGGCATTACGATCTGCATGCTGCTCTTTGGAGGCCGCGCCGACAAATGGGGGGTGCGCCGCACCTTTCTGATTTCCATCCTGATCATGCTGGTGGGACGCAGCCTCTTGGCACTGGCGCCAGGACTTGGGCTGGCCAGTGGCGGGCTCTTCACGCCTTTCAACGCACTGGCCACCTTCGGCATTCTCTTCATCGTGCTGGGATATGGCATGTTCTACCCGGCAGGCTACGCCGCCATTCGCCAATTCACCACGCCCGCCACGGCCAGCATGGGTTTTGCAATGCTCTATGCCGTGATGAATCTGGGTGGCTGGTTGCCCACCTTCATGGCACCCGTGCGGAAGCGGTTTGAGATCAGCGGAGCGTACTGGTTTTATGTGCTCGCCAGCGCCGTGGGGCTTGTGGTGCTGTTCTTCCTCTTAAGCAAGAAAACGGAAGCAAAGGCCATCGCCGACGCCAAGGTGGCCCAGGAATCAGCAGCGCCGGTAGCTCCCTCGGAAGGCGCGATCCGCAATGCCGGCAAGGCCGAGGCAGCGCCCGCAGGGTTTTTGGCGGGCATTGCACATTGGTTAAAGAATCACCCCATCGCCGATGCCAAATTCGCGTATTTCATCTTCTGCCTGATTCCCGTGCAGACGCTCTTCGCTTACAACTACTTCATCCTGCCGCCCTATGTGAAACGGGCCTTCGCGGGAACTTGGATTGGCGACAACTACGAGGTGGCCACCCAATTCAACTCGCTGCTGATTTTCGTACTCTGCCCCATCGTGGCGGCCCTCACCGCCAAAGTGAAGGTGTACCGCATGATGATCCTGGGCACCGCCGTGATGGCGGCACCGACCTTTCTTTTGGTGCTCGGCCCCACGGTGCCGGGGCTCTTTGCGTTTCTAGTTTTAGTGGCGGTGGGTGAAGCCATGTGGCAACCGCGCTTCCTGCAATACGCCGCCGAGATCGCCCCGGAGGGCCGCACCGGCGCCTACATGGGCGTGGCCCAGTTCCCGTGGTTCCTAACCAAGATCGTAGTGCCCCTATACAGCGGTGCCGCCTTAGCCAAATGGTGTCCCGCTGAAGGTCCCGGCTCGACCGGCACCATGTGGTTGGTGTTTGGCGTGCTGGCCATGATGAGCACCGTATTACTGATCCTAGCCAAGGGCTGGTTGGGCAAGGATTTCAAGAGCAAGGCCTGATAGCCAATAGCGTTTATTTGCGGATTCAAAAGCCTTTGCGGCAAAGGGTTTCTGGGTCAAGGGCAGGATGGCCATTGCGGCGGCGTATCATGGAAAGGACTCGCTCCTTCTCAACGTCTTCCTCGAGGACCACCATGCTGAATCTCCGGCTCCCTTCCCTTGCGGTTCTGCTTGTACTGGCGGGCAACGCCTTCGCCCCGGCCGCCACGCCCGCCGTGAGAACCCACCCCGTCAAGGGCGCAAATCTCACGGGCATAGACCTCTCCGCCATGGATCGGACCCTTGCTCCCGGCGATGATTTCTACGGCTTTGCCAATGGGGCTTGGGCTCAGCGCACGGTCATTCCAGCGGATCGAGGCTCGTATGGGCTGGGAACCGAAGTGAACGAGCGCACCAATCAGCGCATCGCCGACCTTATCAAAAACGTCGCCACGGGCAAGACCAAGCCCAGCGTGGAAGCCACCAAGATCCGGGATTTCTACAGCAGCTTCATGGACGAAGCGGGCATCGAAACCCGGGGCCTAAAAGTATTGCAGCCCGCCCTGGAGCGCATTGTCCGCATTTCCAATCGTAAAGAGTTATCCCAGATCCTGGGCGATTCCCTGCGCGCCGACGTGGATGTGCTGAACGCCACCAATCTCACCACCCGCAATTTGTTGGGCCTTTGGGTAGCGCAGGATCTGAATGATCCCTCCCGCTACGTGCCCTTCCTGGTGCAGGGCGGCCTCAGCCTGCCAGACCGAGATTTCTACCTGTCCCCTGCCCCGAGCATGGAAACCATTCGGGCCAAGTATCTGACCCACATCGCCACCGTACTAAAGCTCGCCAAGATCTCGGACCCCGAAGGGAAGGCTGCGCGCATCTTCCAGTTGGAGCGCCGCATGGCGGAAGCCCACAGCAGCCGTTCAGAGACCGGCGATGTCAAAAAGGGCAACAATCCCTGGACCCGGGCGGACTTCGACACCAAGGCGCCGGGCCTGGATTGGGAGACCTATTTCACGGCCGCCGGACTAAAGGGTCAGAAGAATTTTGTGGTGTGGCAACCCAACGCGCTCATCGGCTTATCGGCGCTGGCGGGTTCCGAATCCGTAGACACCTGGAAGGATTACCTCACCTTCATGGCCTTGGATAAACACGCTTCTGTCCTCCCCAGGGCCTTCGCCGAGGAGAGCTTCGCCTTTTATGGCCAGGCCATGCAGGGCGTGCCCCAGCAGCGAGCCCGGGCCAAGCGTGGCATCGATGCCACCAGCGATGCCTTGGGCGAAATCGTGGGCAAACTCTACGTGCAACATCATTTCCCAGCGGCCGACAAGGCGCGAGTCCAGGCCATGGTCACCAATATCCTGAAGGCCTTCGAACGTCGCATCGAGGGGCTGGAATGGATGGCAGCCACCACCAAGGCCAAGGCCAAAGCGAAACTTGCGGTCATGAAGGTGGGCGTGGGCTACCCCGACAAATGGGTGGACTACAGTAAGCTCGCCATCGATGCCAAGGACATCATCGGCAACCTCGAACGCATCGAGCGGTTTGAAACCGCGCGGAATCTGCGGAAGTTGGGAAGCCCCATCGATCGTTCCGAATGGGTGATGACACCCCAGGTCGTGAACGCCGTGAATCTGCCCGCGCTGAACGCCATGAACTTTCCTGCCGGCATGCTGCAGCCGCCCTACTTCGACCCCCAGCAGCCCGAGGCCATGAACTATGGTGCCATCGGCGCCATCATCGGCCACGAAGTGAGCCATAGCTTCGATGACCAAGGCGCGCTCTTTGATTCCACGGGCAAGCTAAACAATTGGTGGACCCCGGAAGACATGGCCCACTTCCAAGCCAGTGCCGCCAAGCTGGTGACCCAATACAACGGCTATCACCCCCTGCCCGATGTGCCCGTCAACGGTCAGCTGACCCTGGGCGAAAACATCGCCGACGTGGCCGGTCTGGCCGTCTCCTTGGATGCCTTCCATCTTTCACTCAAAAAGGGCGCTGCCCCCAAGGTGCAAGGCTTCTCCGGTGATCAACAGTTCTTCCTGAGCTACGCCCAGAGCTGGCGCGAGAAGACCCGCGAACTCGTGCTGCGCCAGCAGCTCCTAACGGATGGCCACACGCCTGCCGAGTACCGCACCTATACCGTGCGCAACCTGGATGCTTGGTACGAGGCCTTTTCGGTCAAGCCCGGGCAGAAACTTCACCTCGAACCCAAGGACCGCGTAAGGATCTGGTAGCCCACTTGCCTGTTCGGAAATCGCGGTCGGCCCCGCAAGGCCTAACTCCGCATCCAAAACCTGCGCAAAGACATCGCCACGGCCACGGAGGCCTTCGATGAACGAATCAAGGGAAAAACGCCCCGGCTTGAACTCTGCCCTGACCAAAGCCGGGCAACGATCCTTGGCGTCCCTGGCGCAGACGGAAGTAGAACCCGACACAGCCCGCAAGTAGCGCCATCGCAAGCACGATTTTGTTCCGAGCTTGAATCGGACGGCCAGGGCTATCATCGTAATACGATGTCTACTCGAAAACCGGACCCACAAAAGGAGACTCCCATGCGATCCACGCTTTCGGCCCTTGCCCTTTCCTTGGTTTTTAGTGCTGCCGTAAACCTGGAAGCTGCCGAAGCTGGCTACTACCGCTTCCCCACCATCCGGGGCGAACGGGTGGTGTTCACGGCGGAGGGCGATCTCTGGTCGACCTCGCTCAAGGGCGGCCAGGCCACGCGACTCACCACCCATCCAGCGGAGGAAAACCGCCCGGCCATTTCCCTCGATGGCCGCCAAATCGCTTTCAGTGCGGCCTACGAAGGGCCCCAGGAAATCTACGTCATGCCCGTCAACGGCGGTCGGCCCCAGCGCCTGAGCTTCGATGGCGGCCCCGCGCAAGTGTTGGGCTGGACGCCCCAGGGCGAAGTGCTTTACAGCACGCAGAACGCCACGGGACCGGCCGGTCAGCGGGTTATCGTCGCAGTCCACCCCGGCACGCTGGCCCGCCGGGTGTTGCCAGTGGTCGACGCCACCGAGGCCTGCCTGGATGACACCGGCCGCACCTTGTTTTTCACGCGGCTTGGCCTGGGCGTAACCGGCGATAACGCCCGCCATTACCGCGGCGGCGCAGCGGCCGAGCTGTGGCGCTTCGACCTGGAGGGCGGCAAGGAGGCCATTAAGTTCAGCCTGGACACCCCCGCCAAACGCCCCATGTGGTGGCAGGGGCGGCTTTATTTCGTGTGTGATCGGGATGGCACGGATAACCTTTGGTCCGCCAAGGCCGATGGCAGCGAGCTTCGCCAGCTCACGCGCCATGCGGGCTGGGATGTGCGCGCCGCCAGTCTCGGCGATGGCCGCATCGTCTACCAACAGGGCGCGGATCTGCGGGTCTTCGACATCGCCCGCAACGAGGATCGGCCACTTCCCATTGAACTGACCTCCGATTTCGATCAGCAGCGGGAACGCGTGCTGCGCCGCCCGCTGGATTTCCTGAACGATGTCACCTTCGCACCCAGCGGGGAACGCGTGGTGATCACGGCCCGAGGCCAAGTGGCCGTGGCAGGATTGGGATCCGTGCGACGGGTGGAGCTGGCGCTTCCCCAAGGCAGCCGCGCCCGCAAGGCCACGCTAAGCCGCGATGGCAAATGGGTCTATGCCTTCTGCGATGCCGGTGGTGAAAGCGAACTCTGGCAGTTCCCCGCCAACGGCGGTCCCGGTGGCAAGGCCCTGACCAAGGACAAGGTGGGCCAGCGCGTGGCCCTGGAACCTTCCCCCGATGGCGCCTGGATTGCCCACACCGATAAGCCCGGCCGCCTCTACCTGCTCAATTTGGCCACGGGCGAGAACCGCCGCATCGACGAAAGCCCGGACGGAGGCTACAACGATCTCGTGTGGTCCCCCGATAGCCGCACCCTGGCCATCGTTCGACCCGACACCGATCGAAAAATGGACCAACTCCTGCTGCACAACCTGGACACGGGCAAAAACCTAACGCTCACCCGAGATAAATACGCGGCCTATTCGCCCACATTTACGCCCGATGGACGCTGGCTTTATTTCCTTTCGGACCGGAATTTCAGTGTCACCAATGGCTCGCCATGGGGCGATCGCAACATGGGCCCGCTGTTCAATCGTCGCGCCCGAATCTTTGCCCTGGCGCTTCAGGATGGCCTCCGCTTTCCCTTCAAACCTAAGAACGAATTGGACGGCACCGAATCCGAGGCAAAGGGTGGAAAGGACACCAAGGAAAGCAAGCCCGCTATCCAATGGGCTGGCCTACCTTCACGCCTCTTCCAAGTTCCCTTGCCCGGCGGCAATTACCGCGAACTGAAAACCGATGGCAAGCGCCTCTATTTCCTGGAGCGCGATGACGCCGCCGAGCCCCGCACGGCGTTGATGTCATTGGATTTCAGCAACCCAGAAGCCCAAGCCGAGCGCTTCGCTTCGGATGTGCGGGGCTATGAACTTTCGGCCGATGGCAAGAAGATCCTGCTGGTGAAGCGCGGCACCCGCGGCCTTGGTGATCTGCTGATCCTGGATTCCGGCGCCAAGGGCGCTGAAAGCCCCAAGGCCACCGTGCGCCTGGACGATTGGAATCTCTTCGTGACGCCCAAGGCCGAATGGAGGCAGATGTTCGCCGACGCTTGGCGCATGCACCGCGATCATCTCTACGATCCCCAGATGCGCGGGGTCGACTGGACCGCGATCCGCACGAAATACGAACCCCTGGTGGACCGCATCACCGACCGGGCGGAACTCAACGATCTACTGGGCCAAATGACAGGCGAAGTGGGTGCCTTGCATTCCCAGATTCGCCCCGGCGAATTGCGCCAGGCTCAGGATGGCAGCACCCCAGCCTTCCTCGGTGCGGTGCTGGAGCGGGTTGAGAACGGCTACCGCATCGCCCACATCTATCGCACCGATCCCGAACTACCCAACGAAGCCTCGCCCCTGGCGCGCCCCGAAGTGAGCGAAGGGGATGTGATCACCACGGTCAATGGTCGCCCCGCGCGCGCCACCCGAGATATCGCAGATCTTTTGCGCAACCAGGCGGGTCAGCAAACATTACTTGGAGTGGTGCGCGGCAAAGGCGAAGCCAAACAAATCGTGGTCACCCCCGTGAACGCCCAGCGTAACGGGCAATTGCGCTACACCGACTGGGAGGAAACCTGTCGCACCGCAGTCGAAGCTGCCAGCAAGGGCAGCTTGGGCTACTTGCATCTGCGCGCCATGACAGGCCCCGATCTCGAAGGCTTTGCGCGCGAGTTCTACGCCAACATCGACCGCCAGGGTCTGATCATCGATGTGCGTCGCAACAACGGCGGCAACATCGATAGCTTCATCATCGAGAAATTGCTTCGCCGCGCCTGGTCCTTCTGGACTTCGCCCGAGGGCCGAGTCTCCGGCACCAACATGCAGCAGGCCTTCCGAGGCCACCTGGTAGTGCTCATCGATGAACTCACTTACTCCGATGGCGAGACCTTCGCCGCCGCCATCAAGGCTTTGGGCTTGGCCCCGCTGGTTGGCCGCCGCACTGCTGGAGCTGGCGTCTGGCTGGGCGACCGCAACGCCTTGGTCGATGGCGGCATGGCCCGCGTGGCCGAAACCGGTCAATTCGCCACCAAGGACGGCGAATGGCTGATCGAAGGCGTGGGTGTTGCCCCCGATATCGAAGTGGTGAACCTGCCCCACGAAACCTTCCAGGGCAAAGACCGCCAGTTGGAGACGGCCATTCAGATGCTGAAGGACAAGCTGGTCAAGGAGCCCATTCCCACCCTGAAACCCAAGGCGATTCCGGCGCTGCGCAAGCCCTAGGAACCAAGAAAAAACCTAGCGGCTCGGTGAATCGATTTTTGTTTCACAGGGCCGCTAAGTGTACAAAAAGCAAAAAAAGAAACGCACCACAGAGCCACGGAGAAGAAAGAGAGCGTCAACAGGATCGGCAGGATGAACAGGGTAGGTTTTGGCGAATCGCAGTGCCCGGGCCCCGTTTGGACCGCACGCCCCGCAGAGCGGGCGGGACTGGACGCCTTGGGCTGGGAGAAGGATGCCTGCAAATCCATCCTGCCTATCCTATTTCTACGTTTTTTAGAAGCAACTTGGTCTCCCCACTTTCCATCTCATTTCTTTCTCTATTCTTCCTCCGTGCCCTCCGTCTCTCCGTGGTGAACCTTTTTTCTTCTAGCGCTGCCCCGACTACATCCTTCCACTCTGTTTTCTCTGGTCCCTCGGTCCACAGTTCACGGAATGAAACTCACCGATTCCTAACCGCCATTCGCCGATCCATGGGTTTCCCGGGGTGCGGTCGGGTCTACCTTGATCAGGTTCGCCCCAAGGAGTCCCCATGTTCCCGCCCCGCTTCGAATCGCCCCTTTCCGTTGGACGCTTGCTCATGCCAGTGGTCCTTCTCCTGGTCATTCCACAGACCGAAACGAAACTGCAGGCGCAGGAAACGGCGATCGTTTCGCTCAAGGAATTCATAACGACCGAGGTTCGCTCCCAAGGGTTCACCCTGCCGCAAAGCACCAAGGTGCATGTCTACGCCCGAGGCGGCGGGGCCAAGCGGGGAGACAACTGGCGGGACGACGGTCAGATGTTCGCCTATGGGTGGATTCTCAATGCCACTACGCGTGAAGTGGTCTGGCAAATGTCCTCGGGCAATAGCCGCCACTCCACTGTCTACAGTGTCTCGGATCAGTACATCGATCTTCCCAAGGGCAGCTATGAAGCCTATTTCAGCAACCACGGTTTTGCTCGCAATACCATTTTCTCCCGCTGGAATAACAACATCGATCGTCGGCAAATCGATCCAAACCCCAATCGTCGCAATCAGGAACGCGGCTTTTTGAGTCTGTTCGGGATGGATAGAGACTCCCAGCTCCGCATCTGGAGGGAGCGCGCCAAGAATTACGGAATGGAAATTTATACGGCCACCGCCGAAGCCCCCCAGGTGCAGACCTTCGCGGCTCCCTTGCGCTGGAAAAATATCGTGGCCGCAACCCCGACCCTTGGCGACAAGGGCCACTGGGAACAGGCCTTCGTCGTCAAAAAGCCGATCACGCTTCATATCTACGCCCTCGGCGAAGGCACCCGCAGCAACGCCATGGAAGATTTCGGTTGGATCATGGATACGAAAAGCCGCAAACGGGTTTGGGAGATGAGCAGTGACAAGGCCCAATTCGCCGGAGGCTCCACCAAGAATCTGCGCCAAGTGGAAACTATCCAGCTTCCCGCCGGGCAATACCTCGCTAGTTACTCCACCGATGATTCCCATAGCCCAGCAGACTGGAATACCGCGCCCTCTTGCGATCCGCTGATGTATGGCCTGACCCTGTCCGTGCCGAACGACGCCGACAAATCGGCCTTTGCACTCACCGAACTCAAGCCCACGGGACCGGTACTCGCGGAATTGATCCGCGTGCGCAATGACCAGGACCTAAAAACAACCTTCACGCTGAAGACCGGCCAAGCCTTGCACATCTATGCCATTGGCGAAGGCATCCGCGAGGAAATGGCCGACTTCGCTTGGATCGCAGACACCAGTGGGAAACGCGTTTGGACCATGGAAATGCAGGAAACTCGGGCCGCCGGTGGCGCCAAAAAGAACCGTCTAACCGATACCCGCATCACCCTGCCCAAGGGCACCTACACCCTGGGCTTCCAAACCGATAGTTCCCATGCTTACGGCGATTGGAATTCCAGCGCACCCACCGATGCGGAGCATTACGGTGTGACGGTGCGGAGCATCGCGGAGTAAAAGAATTCACCACGGAGGCGCGGAGAACACAGAGAAAAGAAGGATTTTTTTATCCTTTCTCCGTGTTCTCCGTGGTGATTTTATTTTCAGTTTTCACCCAACTCCGATAAGGCCGCCGAAAGTGGTGGCCCGCCGGGGCTGCTGGGATCGTGGGGCAGGCTGCCGCGCGGTGATCGAAAGTAAACGTAGGGTGTGGCATGGAGAAAATTCGATACGCGTGAAGTGTAGACATCCGCGTAGCGTTCCACCTGCCGCGCGAGGTGGCTCTTGTCGTTGCCCGCCCGGGTGAGCAACCCCCAGCGGCCGTTGGTCAGTTCCGAAGAAGCCCGCGCCAGCGGCGCAATCTCCGCGTCCAGCGTCGAAAGGCGTTCCCGGCATTCCTGAATATTGGCTTCCAGTTCCTTGGCCGTGAGATTCTGCGTCGGCCCATAGCCGCCGCGCAGACGCTGCATGGCAATGCGGGTTTGGGACAGGCGAGCCTCCAGGCCTTCCTTTTCTTCCATGCGCGCCGCCAAAACCAATTCGGCATCCTTGAAGGATTCCAACGCCGCCACTTCGGCTTCCAGTTCATGCAGCACCAGCGCCGTGCGCCAACGGAGCAGACGTTTACTCACGTGCACATCGCCAAACATGTGGTCACCCACGTAGAGAATCTGCTCCCCGGAAATGCCGAGATCCTGCTCCACCTGCACCGCGCAGCCGCCCAGGTAGGCCACGCCCGTTTTCAGAGGCCCGGTCATGGGTCGCAGCAGGCCATCCTCAGAGACCACTTCAAAGAAGGGCGCACGCTCCGTGAAGAAATCCGGCTTGCGCGCGCTGACGATCACCAGATCAAACAGCTCCCGCCACGTCATGCCTTCGGGCAGAAAACGATCGTAGGCGTACGACATCATGCGCCGCGTGAAGCTCCATTCCGAATTGGTGATCAACAACAGCTTCTTCCCCGCCGCCCGCTGATCCATCAAGGCCAGCGCGGCTTCAGGATCCAGCACCACATAGCGCTCCGGCGCCGCAGCGATTTCCTCCTTGAGTTTGCCTTCCAAGTGTTGGGCATCCACCTTGGCCCGCACCCGCCGGTAAAGATCCTCGTAGCCCTTCACTTGCGGCAGCTTGCCCTGATCCAACAACTCAACC
>JFJP01031750.1_pt1 | contig 15149 bp, 11 predicted proteins | sample 431651 | NCBI WGS metagenome assembly JFJP01 (sample SAMN02602958, study PRJNA72255) | Microbial mat metagenome, whole genome shotgun sequencing project. | biome: fresh water; feature: sink hole; material: water; isolation source: purple microbial (photo- and chemosynthetic) mats found in...
AAGAAAACAATACAACACAGACTTTTCGTTTTAAGCCAACGGCAATTGGATAATAAACCCCGCCCCTTCGGTATAATGACTGTCAATCCAAATCAGTCCGCCATGTTCTTCAATAATTTTTTTCACAATCGCCAGCCCCAACCCTGTGCCACGCACTTTAGTCGTAACATAAGGGTCAAAAATCGTTTCAATCTGCTCGGCACTAATTCCATTGCCGTGGTCGTACACACTTAATTCGACATAATCGGTAGCATTTTTTTGGACTTGGGTTAATTTAATCGCAATCACCCCACCGCTTTCCATTGCCTCTTGCGCATTTTTGAGCAAATTATGCAGCACTTGCCGAATGCTAATGGGGTCAGCCATCACCATCACTGCGCGGCTGGGAAAATCACTGCTAAAACGGATTTGTAGCGGCGCATTGTTATACAACAGCAATACATTCTGCACCAAGTCGTGCAAATTCAAATGCTCCACTTGTTTCTTGGAGGGGCGGGCATATTCTGCAAAATCATCTACCATTCGTTTCATCGCTTCAACTTGCTGCACAATCGTATTGGTGGAGCGTTGCAACATATCTGCTGAGGCAGGCTCTAACTCTTTTGCCAATTTGTGCTGCAAGCGTTCGGCGGCTAATTGAATCGGAGTCAACGGATTTTTAATTTCATGCGCCAACCGCCGCGCCACCTCGCCCCAAGCGGCATTTTTTTGGGCTTGAATTAAATTAGTTAAATCATCAAAAATCACCACCGCCCCAACGCGCTCGCCTTCTTGTGAAAATAACGGCGTACCACGGCATAATAATTCTTGTCGTCCATTTGCCCCTAAAAACGCAATGCGTTGTTGCCAAATATCATCTGCCTGTTCTATTAAGGCTTGCATGGAGTTAAACAACTCAGCTAAGGCTGAAAATTCTGTGACTAAATCTGATAAATGTTGTCCAACAAAGCAATTGCCTTGGCAATTTAAAATCCGATAAGTGGCTTGATTAATGGTGCGAATACTAAAATCGGCTTCAAAACTCATCACTCCTGCGGTCACGTTGGCAAGAATGGACTCTAAATACGCCCGCTGTTCCTCCACCTCAGAACTTGCGATGCGTGCCTCATCACGCGATTGGGCAATTCGCAATGTCATTTGATTAAACGATTCGACTAAAAATCCTAAATCATCTTGGCTCATAATGGGTAATTGCTGGGCATAATTGCCTTCGGCGACCGCTTTTGTGCCTTTCACTAATTCTTTCACAGGGGCGACAATGGTGCGAATGCTGATAAAAGCGACCCAAATGGCGGCAAGCAAACTTAAAAGTAGCACCAGTGATAACGCGAGCGAAAAACTGATTTTTAAAGAATTGCGTAAAAAACTCATTTCACGATAACGAACCGAAGCAAATTCAATGGAATCGGCCAAATCAGAAATTCGCACTGGTACTTGATATAACACTTGTAGATATTTAGGTTCTAACCCTTCAATGATAATCACCACCCGAATTGCCATCGCATCATTAGGCAAAATATCTAACGCCAGATAATCGCGCTGTTGTTTTAGCTGTAACCAAACATTTTCATCAGGTTGCGAAGGTAAAATATCACTGGGATTGATGCTGCTAAAAGCAATAATATGCTCTTGACTGGAAAATAACGTCACTTCCAACGCATCCAGCGATTCACGCATCGCATCTAATTCACCCACAATTAATTCTTCGGGTAATTCTTGCAACGAATAGCTAACCTGTTTGGTTTGGGATAAATGCCAACGCATCCGTTGGTCTAATGAACGTTGGGTTAATTCCAGCGCGTCTTCCATCGCTTTGTCGATTTCGATATTAAACCAACTGTCAATATTTTTGTGCAGAAATTGTACGGAAAAATAAAACACCAAGGTTGCAGGGGCAAGTGAAAGCAGCACAAATAGCGACACCATCCGAATGGTCAGCCGTGAACCTGCTTCTTTTTTCTTTAACTGTCGGGTTAAGGAATAAACATTAATCCCCACCAGACAAAACAGAATCACAGAGCCTGCGCTGTTAATGATAAGCAGCCACCAATACAGGTCATTAAGACGCGATGATTCTTGCGTAGCCGAACTCATTAGTTGCAAGGACACTAAAATCAGTCCAAACAGCACGATAATGAAAAGGTTAATGGGTAATTTTATTGATCGAGAGGCCATAATGTCCAATCACTGGATAAATCCCATTCTGAACTCAGATAGGCAACAGGGCGCAACGGTGGTGGTAAACTTTCTTTATCCAGTTCCAATTTGATTGCAGCGTAATAGTGTTTGTTTTTATCCAACGCGCTGACGGCAACAATTTGTAATTCCCGCAGTCGTGATAACGAATCCAACGCCGCCGCTAGCGTGGCATATTTTTTGATAAGATTGGTAGTTTCGTTTTTCACGCTATAACTATTGAGCAAGGCATGATAGCGAATTCGATACCGATAAGTGACACTTAACACGGTTTTATCTTGCAAATAACGTTCTTTTTTAAGCTCGATTTTTAAATTCCAATACAGAGGAATGCTGCTTTGAATCGCTTGTTTGGCGGCGGGGCTTAAAAAATAGTCGGCATCCAGATTGAGAATATACCAGCCTTCACGCGCTTCCAAACCGCCATTTTTAAGTTGGGTTGAAAACTCCCCCGCCGAAACGGGGCTACACACCAAGCAACTTAACAACAGCAGCCATTGCCACATGGTTTTAGCGTTTACCCAAACAGGCATAATAAAATCCATCCATTGCCAATTCACCTGTGAGAATTTGCCGTCCTGCCTGTTGAGGATGTCCCCATTGCGCAACAATTGGAATTTCAAAACTATCAGGGTGTGTGGCTAAGAACGCGCTGATTTGCCCTGCATTTTCAGCTTTTAAAATTGAGCAAGTGGCGTACAACAAAATGCCATTGGGTGCGAGCATTTGCCACGCGGCGGCGAGCATCGCTTGTTGGGTTTGCACCAAAACGTCAATATCGTCAGGGCGGCGCAATAATTTAATATCAGGATGGCGACGAATCACCCCCGTTGCTGAACACGGTGCATCTAATAAAATACGCTCAAAATAGCGACCATCCCACCATTGCTGAAAATCACATACATCAGCGGCAATTAACCGCGCCGATAGCTGTAGTCGTTGTAAGTTTTCACTCACCCGTAACAGCCGTTTTTCATCGACATCAACCGCCACTAATTCAGCCAGTTGCGGCTGATTTTCTAAGAGCGCGGCGGTTTTACCACCCGGGGCTGCACATAAATCTAAAACCCGCTGCCCCGCGCTCAATTGCAATAACGGTGCGGCAAATTGTGCGGCGGCATCTTGCACCGAAACCCAACCTGCGTAGAAATTTGGCAGTTGCTCAACACTGACAGGTTGGGCTAACTGCACGGCGGTTTCACTAAAAACCACAGGTTCAGCCGCAATGCCGTGCGTTTGCAGCAATTCACAATAGGCAGCTGGGGTGGTTTTGGTTAAATTCACCCGCAAGGTCATCGGCGGTTGTTGATTGTTTTGCGCAATAATCGCCTGACTTTCGCTTGCCCAATCCTGTTGTATCGCATTTAATAACCAAAGGGGATGGCAACTGCTGGCAAGAACATCACTATCTACTTTGGCATCAATCGCCACTTGGTCACGCAAATATTGCCGCAATACCGCATTAACCATTTGTTTTGCCCAGCTTTTTTTCCCCACTGCCGCCACCGTTTCTGATACCGCGGCATGGGGTTTTAAGCGCATGGTGCGCAATTGATATAAGCCAATCAGCAGCACCACTTTAACATCGGTGTCTTTGTTTCTTAACGGTTTATCCATTAATAAACCCAATGCAAGGTCTAAACATTGATAATCGCGCACCACCCCATAACACAACGCTTGTACAAAGGCTTTATCCTTGGGATTTGTAATGGAAGCTAACCCTGTATCTAACGCAGCGGTTAAAGATTGCCCGTCTTTTAGGACGCGGAATAAAATTTGGGTGGCGGGGATGCGTGGATTCATTGCTCTTTAAAACCTTTGACTATTAATGAGTTAAGTTGTTTGTAAAACTTGTTCGGCAACAGCACCAAAAAATTGCCGTGTTAAACTGAAAAATTGGCTAAGTTTTTGACCAGTTGGCGACAAATCAATGGCTGCTAAATCTTCAACACTCCAATTTTTATCAAGATGTTCTTCAAATAACTTTTCAAGTTCTTCGTAGTAGTGTTTTCTGCGATTGACTAAATAAGAACAATTCAAATTAAGCAAATCTCTCGTGTAAATTGCTTGTTGTTTTTCAAAATTGGTTAAATTTTCTCGTGGTTCGATTTTACCGTCTGACGAATAAACGAAATAGCGCGAACAATCGGGATTGTGGCAAGAGATAAATAAATTAGCATCATATTGGCTTAATTTCGCATGACCGCCGAACACATCTTCTTTAACTCGATTTTTTATGTCATCACTGTTTAAAGCAGAAGCCGCTAAATTGGCATAATCAAAAGTTCTTGGGGGATTTTTGCCTTTAGGTTCGACATGCTCAATGTGATAATCTAAGTCTTCTAAATCAGCACGAATTTCCGAATAGCAACATAAGCCATATTGTTCATCCAATAGTTTTTTTAACACCTTTGCTTTATGGCTACGAAAAGCTTTCCACCTACTTCTTGCTTCGTCTGGTGTTGAGGGAGGATTTTGATGTGCTTGTTGCAAGTGATAACTACCAAAACTTTCTTTTTTTTCTACCCACCTCATGCTTTTAAAATTTCCTGACGTTTGATACTACGTTGCAATTTTTGTAATTGTGGATGCCTTTCACTTAACACCGTTTTAAGTTCGCTTAACAAATCAACAGCCTCTTGCATTTGATATAAGCCTTGGTCAACTAATGCTGTTAGACGTTCAAGTTTTGATTTTTCAGGTACAGGCGGCTGTGGGTCAACGTGCATGATAGTCTGTAAAACGTCGCTGCTGATTTCCCCATACGATTCACTTATTGGCATTACAGCAACATCTTTACCATTAACATTTTTCCCTAATAAACGAATTGATTTTCGATGAATGGTTGAAAGGACTTGCGGGCTATGCGTTGTCACCATAAATTGAATATTAGGGAAAGCTTTACACAAATCACTTAAAACCGTTTGTTGCCATTTTGGATGCAGATGTAAATCAATTTCGTCAATCAACACAATCCCATTAGTTTTTTCGATTGGAGAGGGAAAATTGGGGTTAGGGTGAATTAAATGAGAGTTGAGATGAACACAACGGTAAGCAATATCGCCTATTAAACTTAACATAGCTTGTACACCATCACTTAATCGTGCAACGGGAAAAAAGTTTTTATTAGCATCAGTCATAATTAATTCACGGAGGTTTGGCTCATATTCTAAAGTATGCCAACCTACAATTGATAAACATTTATCAATTGCTCTTTGTACATGCTTAATTCTACTGGCATGATGCGGTCTTGTAGCAGGATTATAAGATGCTGTTCTTTCACCGGATAATGGAATTAGCATTCCAGGTTTAATCATTTCCTGCCTAAATTTTTCTGAGAGTTCATTACGGATTTTTTTTTCATTGTAATATTCAGCGATACTTTCCTCTATAAACCATTTTTCAAAGCTTTGATAATTTGAATTCGGATTTAAAGAATCGTAATAACCATATAACCTAGATTGTGAGTCAGTAGAGATTTTTGTATTAGCTTTATTTTGTTTTAACAATCGCCCTGTTCCATAATAAGCAATGATAGGTAAAATTACAGATTCCCTAGCCCTAACCTGTTGTTGTAATTTTTTTGCATAATCAATAAGAACTTTTGCTTTCCCAAAAGTGGTTTGCGTTTTTTTTCCTGTTAATTCTCTCGACCACTCTTCATCTTTATTATCAATAAAACCAGATGCAATTAAAGAAACAGGATATTGTGCTTCCATACTTGATACCCTACCCAGTATTTCAAGCATATAGTCATCTTCCCCGTAAAAACTAGAATCACGAGTTAATCTAGCATCTTCGGGTTTAAAGCCTTTACCCTGTCCTGTATCAAATCCCCCTATAAAGAGACTTAAGGCAACAGAAATTGCATCCAATATTGCCGTTTTACCTGCGCCATTTTCCGCAACTAATACGGTTAATTGTGAATCTAAATCCAAAGATAAAGATTCAAAACAGCGAAAATTGGTAATTTGTAAGTTTTTTAATTTCATGTTTTAACAACCTAACTGAATGCCATTTACTGGATGCGCATTTAAAAAGGCTTTGCTTTCAATGCGTTTTCCGCCGGGTAATTGTACTTCCAATAAGCGCAACACCCCCGCGCCTGTTCCAACATCAAACGTTTTGCTGGACTCTAAAATTTGTCCTGCACTTAAATGGCTTTCAGTTTCGGTTAAAATTTCAGCTCGCCAGATGCGTAATATCTCACCTTGATATAGCGTTTGTGCCACAGGCCAAGCATTTAATCCGCGAATTTGCCTATCCAATTCCACAGCCGATTTTGACCAATCTAACATCGCTTCGGTTTTTTCCAGTTTATGTGCATAAGTGACTAGACTTTCATCTTGGATTTGCGCGACAACCGTTCCCGCTTCAATTTGCCCAATCACTTTTTCCAAACCAATTGCCCCCAATTGTGCTAATTTATCATGCAAATCACTGGCGGTATCGGTAGCTTGAATGGGAAGGTATTCTTTATGCAGCATATCGCCCGCATCAAGCTGTTTGATAATCTTCATAATGGTAATACCCGTTTGGGTATCCCCTGCCATTAAAGCCCGATGAATCGGCGCAGCCCCGCGCCAACGCGGTAATAATGACCCATGAATATTAATGCAGCCCAAGCGCGGTGTATCAATGACCGCTTGCGGCAAAATCAAGCCATACGCCACCACCACCATTAAATCAGCTTGCAAGGCGCGTAATTGCGCTATGTCCGCTTCTGCTTTAAAAGACTCAGGTTGATAAACAGGCACATTTTCTGCCAACGCCAAGGTTTTTATCGGTGAAGGACGTAAAGTGCGCCCTCGTCCTGCGGGACGGTCAGGTTGGGTATAAACTGCGCCAATCTCGTGACCACTTTTTAGTAAATAGTGCAACGCAGGGACGGCAAAATCGGGCGTTCCTGCAAAAATAATTTTCATAGCTATCTCTTTTTTTCCTCTATAAGCAAGGGGAATTCCCTCCTTTGCTAAAGGAGGGTTGGGGTGGATTTTAAAATGAATACCTGATAACTTGTTTGTTTCTATTTACGCTCTAAGCGATGGATTTTTTCTAATTTATGACGAATCCGTTGCCGCTTTAAGGTAGACAGATAATCAACAAACAACTTGCCCTCTAAATGATCCATTTCATGCTGAATACACACCGCCAATAGCCCTTCGGCTGCCAATTCAAACGCTTGCCCGTCTCTATTTAAGGCACTGATTTTAACAGTTTCAGCGCGATTAACATTTTCAAAAAAACCTGGCACTGACAAACAGCCTTCCTCAGATTCTTTCACCCCATTTTTTTCAATAATGACAGGATTAATCAAACACAGCGGCGCATTTTTTTCATCACTGACATCAATCACCACAATCTGCAATTGACAATTGACCTGCGTTGCCGCAAGCCCAATCCCTTTGGCTTCATACATGGTTTCCAACATATCGGCGACCAACTGTTTAATTTTCTTATCCACCTCCTTTACTTTTTCCGCTCTCTTGCGCAACCTTTCATCAGGAAACTCCAGAATTGTTAAAATTCCCACCCAAATTCTCCCTCGTTAAATGACAAATACTGGAATTCTATCTGAATTCATCTAAACTTTATATTCACAGCTTATCCAAATTGAAAATGAATCGAGTTAAAAACATGATTTTTCGACATCTTGCAGGACTGGTTATCGCGCTTTGCCTCACTAATAGCGTACAGGCACAGAGCCTAGAGATTAATCCCCAGCATCCTGAACAATACACGGTGCAAAGAAATGATACGCTGTGGGATATTGCGGCTAAATTCTTAAAATCGCCGTGGCAGTGGCCGCTGCTGTGGCAGGGTAATAGCCAAATTAAAAATCCGAATCGGATTTATCCGGGTGATACGTTGGTTTTTTCAACCGATGGCAACACGCCTAGCCTAAGCTTATCGCGTTCTCATAGTGTTCGCAGCACAGGCACAGGGCGCGAGGTAAAACTACACCCACGCATTCGTGAAACCGTATTGGATGCGGAAATAAAAGTGATTCCAACTGATGCCATTGCGCAGTTTTTAGATTCCTCGCGGGTTGTTACCGCCAATCAGTTAAGTATCGCGCCGTATCTAATCGAATTTGCCGAAGAACATTTGATTACAGGTGCTGGCAGTCGGGTTTACGTCCGCGCTATTAACAACCCGCAAACCTTAAATTATACGTTCTTTCGCCAAGGTCAACCTTATATTCGCCCAGGCACCGATCAAGTTTTAGGCTATGAAGCCATATATGTTGCCAGCGCGGTGTTAGAAAAAGAAGGTGACCCTGCCACCTTAATGATTACCAAATCTGCACAGGAGTTGCAAATTGGCGACAGATTGTTGCCAAGTTTTGATGCAGAATCCACCTTAAATTATTTTCCTAGCTCGCCTGAAACACAAATTAATGGCAATATTATCAATGTCATTGGCGGTGTGTCGCAAATTGGGCAGCACAATGTGGTGGTGATTGACCGAGGCAAAGCCGATGGCTTGAAAGTGGGCAATGTGTTGAGTATTTATCAGCAAGGGCGGGTAGTTCAAGATACGCTGGAAGTTGAAGACAGTATGACCCAAGTCAAATTACCGAATGAATTAGCAGGGCATTTGCTGATTTTTCGCCCTTTTGAATACGTCAGTTATGCGTTGGTGATGGATGCTGTGAAAAATATCCATCTCTTAGATGCTGTACAAACCCCTTAAGCCATCATTACTACTCCAACTGAGTTGACAAGGTTAAAATATTGGCTGGCTTTATTACGCACGCCTGGTTTTGGCTGTCGCTCGTTTTTAAAAATTCTCAAAACCCATCAACCTGAACAGGTTTTTCAAGCCTCTGCACAAACCTTACGCGAGTTGGGCTTAAAAGCTTCTGTCATTCAAGCCATTGAACAATTTGACTGGCACTTAATTGCCGCTGATTTAGCTTGGTTAGAGCATCCTAATAATGAGGTGATTACCTTAGAAGACCCTTGCTATCCAACCCAATTAAAAGAAACGTATGACCCGCCGCCGTTATTGTTTTTGCGCGGCAATAAACAGCTGCTTAATCGTCCGCAACTTGCCATTGTTGGCAGTCGCAATCCTTCTGCCGTTGGTAGACAAATCGCCTTTGATTTTGCCTATAGTATGGCAAATCAAGGGTTTGTTGTGACCAGTGGCATGGCATTAGGAATTGATGCAGCAAGTCACGAAGGTGCGCTAAAAGCCACAGGACAAACCATTGCAGTAGCAGGAACAGGGCTAGACCGAGTTTATCCTGCGGTGCATAAAAAGCTAGCCACTGCGATTGTTGATTCAGGCTTAATGATTTCAGAGTTTCCACCTGGCACAGCGGCAAAAGCGGAAAACTTTCCACGCCGCAATCGGATTATCAGTGGGCTTTGTCTAGGCTTATTGGTGGTGGAAGCGGCAAAAAAAAGCGGCTCGTTAATTACCGCTCGGCTAGCTTTGGAGCAGAATCGAGAAGTTTTTGCCATTCCAGGTTCTATTCAAAATCCCTTAGCGCGTGGTTGTAATGCCCTGATTCGTGAAGGTGCGACCTTAGTTGAATCTATTGATGATATTTTGCAAGAATTACCTCATTATAATCAACGCTATAGCGTAAAACCTGCCACCGCCCAGCAGACAGAACTTGATTTAGCCCAGCAGCAATTGCTCAACTTGGTGATGTTTAGCCCAACTTCGGTGGATGAATTGGTGGAACAAAGCCAGTATTCAGCGGAGGTTATTTCCTCGATGCTGTTGATACTTGAGCTGTATGGCTATGTCAGTGCTGCGCCAGGCGGTGGATATTTGCGCACGCGATAAAACGGGTTTTAACAACAGATAACTTTTTATTTTTAATGGAGAGCCATCATGTCAGACGATACTTCCAGTCAACCCCAAAAACTTTATGCCACGCAAACCTTTGACCATGTTTCTTTAGGTCGCCCGATTCGGATTACGCTTTTTTTATTGCCGCTGTTGCTCGTAGGCTTTCTAACCGCAAGTTCTGAAGCTGGATTTTTTATTGACGCTGTGTTTGCCATTGTTTGGTGGATTCTCATCTCAGGTGTGCGAGTAGTCGCGCAATGGGAACAAGGCGTGGTGTTGCAGCTGGGAAATTTTAAAGGTTTAGCTAAAGCAGGCATTGTTTACATCATTCCGTTAATAGAATATGTGCGCTTCATTGATTTACGCACGTCAGTGTTAAACATTCCTCATCAAAAAGCCATTACCCGCGACAATGTGCCAGCTGAAATTGACAGCGTGTTATTTTTCAAAGTGCTAGAGCCTGAAACTGTGGTGGTCACCATTCAAGATTACCGGTTTGCGATTGCCCAGTTTACTCAGGGCGTATTGCGGGATGTAGTGGGCAGCTTGACTTTAGACGAACTGTTATCCGAGCGTGAACAAATTCAGAGCAAAATTCGCGAAAGCGTGGATGAAAGAGCGCGGGAATGGGGGATTCAAATCGAATCGGTGCGTTTACAGGACATTGAATTGCCCGAAGATTTAAAGCGCATGATGTCGCGGCAAGCCTCGGCAGAACGGGAAAAACGCGCCACCATTACCAAATCCGAAGGCGATAAACTGGCGGCAGTGAATCTGGCAGAAGCTGCCCAAATTATGCAAAAAATGCCGCTTGCCATGCAGTTGCGGACTTTGCAAACGTTGGACAGCTTGGGCGTGAGTCCTTCAAATACGGTCATTTTATTTCCAGCAGAATTTGGTGATGTTTTATCCAGACAACAGCAGAAATCCCCTCAAAACACCTGACACATGACACGGTTAAACAGGTGTTTTTATCGTTCCCACGCTCTGCATTGGAGCGATAAATTTTGAACTCAACAAAGCAAGTTAGGGTAAAGTAATGTGATTACCGCGTTAGCAATGGCGCGGTTTTTTTGACATAAAAAATAATAATGACACGATGCTACCCATTGAAACTTTACGAAAAAACGCCGCCAAGTTTGCCAAAGAATTTGCTAAATCCCATTATGAAATGGGCGAGGCGCAAGACTTTATCCGCGATTTATGCAAAATTTTTGGCATAAGTCACCGCCGCTTTGTGTCGTTTGAAAAGCGGGTCAAGAAATTAGGCAATCAATACGGACGGATTGACGGTTTTATCCCTGGTTTATTGCTGATTGAAATGAAGTCCGCAGGAGAGGATTTAGATAAAGCTTACAGCCAAGCCAGCGAGTATTTTCACGGCTTGAAAGATGATGAATTACCGCGTTGCGTCTTGGTGAGCGATTTTCAAAATCTGCATTTGTACAATCTGGAAACGCACACCGAGCCGTTAAAAATCAAACTTTCTGAATTGCCGCAATACATTGAGCATTTGCAATTTTTAGCAGGTTACGAACAGATAGCGGTTAAAAAAGAAGAGTCTATCAATAAAGAAGCGGCTGAAAAAATGGGCGATTTGCATGATGCAATGAAAGCCACTGGCTACGAAGGCAAAGATTTAGAAACCTATTTAGTGCGGTTGTTGTTTTGTTTATTCGCCGATGATACGGGTTTGTTTGGGGAAAACGGTAAATTTTTAAATTACCTACACAATTATACTCAAGTCGATGGTTCGGATTTAGATGCAGCTTTAACGCGCCTTTTTGACGGTTTAAATAAAAATGACACTATCCGTTCAAAGATTAGAGCTTTTCCTGAGCATTTAAAACAGTTCCCTTATATCAACGGCTCTTTGTTTGAAGGCTGTATGGCGACCTGCTATTTTGATGAGCAGATGCGTAATCTTTTACTAAACTGTGCCAAGCTGGATTGGAGTGAAATCAGTCCTGCCATTTTTGGTACTCTGTTTCAAGCCATTATGCACGATGAGGGCGATACGTCGGCTAAAAATAATAAACGCCGTGAATTGGGCGCACATTACACCTCGGAACAGAATATTTTAAAACTGATTAATCCGCTGTTTATGGATGATTTGCGGGCTGAGTTTGAAAAAATTGCCATCTTAAAACAACCTAGGGTGAAAGAGGAAAAACTAGCGGCTTTTCAGCAAAAAATCGCAGCACTAAATTTTTTTGACCCTGCCTGTGGTTGCGGTAATTTTTTAATTATTGCCTATCGGGAATTGCGCTTATTGGAATTAGAAATTATTAAAGCGCGTTGGGGCGATGACCAGATTTTACAGTTGGATGTCAGCACGCTAATTTTATGTGATGTGGATAAATTTCATGGCATTGATATTGATGAAAGTGCGGTACATATTGCAACCTTGGCAATGTGGCTGGTTGACCATCAAATGAACTTAAAGGTTTTGCAGTTGGGACATTATTACAGCCGGATTCCATTGGTGAAAAAAGCCAATATTGTTAAAGCCAATGCGCTACAAATTGCTTGGGAAGCTGTTATTCAACCTGAGCAATGCAGTTTTATGATGGGAAATCCGCCGTTTGTGGGAAGCACTTTTCAAAGCAAAGAGCAGAAAAATGATTCTGAGTTAGTTTTTAAAGCTATGAATGGTGCAGGGGTTTTAGATTATGTCGCAGCTTGGCATATTAAAGCCGCACATTATATTCAAGCCAATAAAAAAATCCCCGTTGCTTTTGTTTCGACCAACAGCTTAACGCAAGGTCAACAAGTTGCCATTTTGTGGTCAGAGTTATTAAAACTAAACGTAAAGCTGTATTTTGCTCACCGCACGTTTAAATGGAGTAATGAGGGCAAAGGCGTTGCCGCTGTGCATTGTGTGATTATGGGGTTTGGTTTGCAAGCGCCAAGTAGTTATCGTTTGTTTGATTATGCGGATGATATTACAGGGGAAGGCAAAGAAATCAAAGCTAGTCGAATTAATCCGTACTTAGTAGATGCGCCCACCGTGTTGATTGATAAGCGCAGTAAACCATTAAATCAAAACACGCCAGAAATGATTTATGGTAGCAAGCCTACTGATGGGGGTAATTTACTATTATCAGAAGAAGAGGCTGACAGTATTGAAAAAAATGACAAAATTGCTGCTAAATACATTCGCCCATTTTTAGGTGCAGATGAATTTATTAACAATCTACCGCGTTATTGCTTGTGGCTAGAAAAAAGCACAGCGAGTGAGCGAAGTCACTCACCTGAAATTCAACGCCGCATGGCTAATGTAGCTCAAATACGTTCTGAAAGCACCGACAAAGAAACATTAAAAGATGCTGATACGCCATACCTTTTTCAGAAAATTCGCCAAACTGACCAACCGTATTTATTAATTCCAAGTACCTCATCTGAACTGCGAAAATATATTCCAATCGGTTTTTTACCTGCTGATGTAATTTGTAGCAACGCTAATTTTATGTTGCCTAATGCCAGTTTGTACGATTTTGGAATGCTCTGCTCAACCATGCACAATGCTTGGATGCGAGCAGTTTGTGGTCGCTTAGAAAGTCGTTATCGTTATTCAAATACGCTTGTTTATAACAATTTTGCTTTTCTTGAAAAAATCACTCCAGCAGCAAAAAATAAAATTGAATCGGCTGCACAAGCTATTTTAGACGCACGAAAAGCCGAAGAAGATTTATGTATTCAGCAAGGGCAAAAATATTCACTGGCTGCACTGTATACAACACAAAAAGCAAGTAATATGCCTATTGATTTGCTTAAAGCACACAACGAACTGGATAAAGCCGTTGATGGAGCTTACGGCTATAAAGGTACAAAAGACGATGTCAGCCGCGTGGCTTATCTTTTTGAACTGTATCAACAGCTTACCGCGCCTTTGATGGAGAATGTGCCGATTAAAAAGGGGCGAAAAACGGCTAAAAAATCGTAAAATAATGGTGCGGAGTTTTGAGATTGTTTTTAACATTGATAGTACCTAGACTCAAGTTCTGTTTGATGTTTAACCACACGATGAGCAGAAACGGGAGTTTGGGAACGAATCAATATAAAAAGAACTACTGCATCAAAAAACCGTATTGATAAATTTTCGGTTCAATTTTTTTAGACAACACTTTTAAACTGTCTTTTAACGCATTCATTAAAATCATATATTTTTCATCCTCGCTTTTATTATTCATTTTGCCAGTGTTATTTCTGCCCTGAAAATATTCGCGAATATCGTACAACGCTGCATTCTCATTACAATCGGGTTTGGAAAGGTAATATTTCCATAATTCACGTCCAGTATTAAAAACAGCTTGTGCTTCAGGTGAAAACGTTAGCGGCTCAGTATGTAGTTTTTCTTTGCCAAATACATTACCGTTACCTGATGGCTTTAATTTTCCTTTGATAAATTGGCTCATAAAATGGCTATCGAATTTTTCGGGCGAATCAACTTCATATTCAGTAAATGGAATCCAGTGATTAATCCCGTATTTAGCTTGAATATTATGGTTAAATAAGGCATAAGCTAAACAATCATTTTGAAATGATTTGTCTTTTTCCCATTTTTTATTAGGATATAAAAATTGGTCACGGTCATTGAGCCAAGTTGCTTTAATACATTTACGCACGGCAAAATACACGGCGGCCTTAATTAAATTAGATGGATTAATTAAAAACTGACCCGCTTCAGTATTATAAGGCATTACACTATGAACAATTTGAATCATATTTTGATTTTGAAAATCATTTCCTTTAAACGGAAATTTTCCAATAATTGCAGAATCATTTTTCTCAGCCCGAAACGGTTTTATCCAGTCGTTAATATAACGGTCATTGTCATAAGCAAAAAAACTTTTCTTTTCAATAAAACTTCCTTCTTTATTATAAACATCTGTAATCGTTTTTTTAAACCGCTCTTTTTTTGCAGTATCCCAAATTAAAAAGCCAATTGGAAACTCACCTTTAACATTATCAAAAGTATTAGCTGGAACAATAAAAGAATTTTTTAGTTCTGCTAAAAATGAGTTGCGAAAATCAATAAAATGCTGACCTGTTAAAATCTTTAATTTTGAAAATTCCGCAAGAATAACGCCATCTAGTTCAAAATAAATCCGTATAAAAAATTGAGCAAAAACCTCTGAATT
>JFJP01038921.1_pt2 | contig 15148 bp, 8 predicted proteins | sample 431651 | NCBI WGS metagenome assembly JFJP01 (sample SAMN02602958, study PRJNA72255) | Microbial mat metagenome, whole genome shotgun sequencing project. | biome: fresh water; feature: sink hole; material: water; isolation source: purple microbial (photo- and chemosynthetic) mats found in...
CCCACAAACATTTCCCACCACACGCCAATGTATTTCACGGGTTTAATCCACGATACATCTTTGTACGAGCAAGGTTCGTTTAAGTTCAAAATCATTTTGGAGGCAAGTATCTCACGTGCATCGTCGCTAACAATAATCGTACGCCAAGGTGTTGTGAATGGAGTAGTTACATCGCCTTTTCCTCCCCAAGGGTCAGGAGTTAGGTGCGCACTTAATTTAAAGTTGGCAGCATCTACATTGAGTTGCATTCCGGGAAAATCAATCAAAGCCGCTTCGTGAATATTGATATATAAACCGTCTTTCGATTTGAGCATCAAAGGAGTGTAAGCCGAAACACCTTTTACAGGTACTTGTGCCAATACTTCGTGCGTTGCTTTTTTCATCAAATTTGGCATTTCAGAGATATTGCTGGTTGTGTAAGCATATTCGTTGGCATTGTAATCGCCTGGAATCCAATAGGCTTTGTGGTCGGCAACTAAATTAAACTCGGTAATTTCTTCGGCAATGGTGAAGCAATAAACTTTCTCTTGTTTTGGAAATTCGTAGCGAAAACCAAGTCCGTCGTTGAACAAGCGGAAACGAATTAACATCAATTGTCCTTCGGTTACTGTTTGAAGTTCTAACTCAGTGTGGTTATCAACAATTGTTTTGAGCTCGCCCATTATAGGTTGCCAGCTGGTATTGTTATTTGTTATTTTAGACGAAAGAATAGTGAAGTTTTTATCGAAATTTTTTGCACCATCTTTAATAGTAAAGCCAAGTTTACTTTTGCCAATAGCTTGTTTGCCTTTGTAGGTGAGTGAATAATAAGGAGTGCCCGAACCATCGAGTTCGAATTGCATCTCGAGCTGCCCGTTGGGCGAAGTTATCTTTTGAGCCGAGAGGCTTGATAACACAAATAATACAATCAGTATGAGTGATGTCCGAAAGTGTTTCATGATTATTTTCGATTTAAAATTACGATGCAAAACTATATCGAAAAAACAAATTTTGTACAGATAGTAAGTGTAAAAAGTAAACTAGAGTAGGAGCGAAAACATGTCTATTGGATTGAAAATCAGATTCTTGACGTTTTGATAGCTATGCGATTAAAGTAAGTGGTTTTTACAAGTAGAGTAAGGCGTTTTTTGCTTATTTCAGTCTAAATTTACACCATAAAGCCAATATTCTGAATTGCTGAGTTAAACTCTTCTTTGGAAACAACGGCATTATTTCTAATTTTCAGACGATAGTTGTAAACTGTTTGCGATGAATAGTGCAAAAAGGTCGCAATTTTAGTGCTATCGCTAATTCCCAAGCGCACCAATGCAAATATTCGAATTTCGGGCGTCAACAATTCACCTTGTTTGGGCACAATTTGTTTGTCGGGCAGCAATAGTTTATTAAACTCGTCGATAAAGTGCGGATAGATATTTAAAAATACCGTATCGAAACTGTGTAGAAATTCGCGCAACTCATCTTCCATCAAAGTGGCTGAATTTGTAAGCTTTAGCAGTTCTGCTCCTTTATCTTCGCGTAATTTACGGTTTACTTTTTTGCGGAAATCCTCTAATTTATCAATGTAATTTGAACACATATTAAACACATAGCCAATGTATTCCTCTTTGACGTGTGCCGATTCGTTCAAACTCTGATTAATTACATTGAGTTCCGAGTTGGCTTGTTTAAGTTGCGAGTTGAGGTCGTCGACTAAGCGTTTTGCTTTTTGGAGTTTTAAGTTTTGCTTGCGAATGTAAAAGGCACTAATTAATACTATTAGCAGCATGATAGAAATTCCCAAAACTAAGAGATAAAGCCTGTCTTGTCGGCGTTTAAGTTCCATTTCGTAACTTTCCACTATAATGGGGAAAAGCTGAGCCGTTTGCAACATGCGGAAGCGCGAATTACTAGCCGTGGATGCTTCCATCGAATATTTTATATAATGATAAGCCCGTTCGGCATCACCCTCGTGGTAAAGTAAAGTAGCAAGTTTGCGTAGCGAAATAAATTCCTTCACGCCGGCTTTCACATCATTTATCGACGAAATAATAAGGTATTTTTCCTGATTCTTTACATCTGACTTTAGACGGTAGATTTCCGAAATATTTTCGGCCAACATGGCTTTGGAATGAACATGCACGTCGGGTTTGGTCATGTAAGGGAGCAAAATTGCCAATGCCTCAGGCAGCTTATTGCTGTTTCGGAGTTTCATACTTCGCACCATTGTATAATCGAGCGTACCTGGGGCAATTACGCGCAACAAACTGTCGACATAGTTTTGCGACAAACGAGTATATTTGTCTTTTTCTGTTTTGGCAAACGAATATTCTTTGAGTTGTAAATAAGTAGCATGATGCAAATGATAGAAGTAGGTCAGTCGGTCGGGGCTAACTTGAAGATTGTTAAGTACTTCGAGTGCATCGCTGTACATGCCTGTTATGGAATAAACTTCAGCCAAATTCATTTGCGATTCGCGCAGCCATTCCGGATTATTGGCTTTTACCGACAGTGCCAATCGGCGTTTAACATAAAAAAATGCGGTATCCAAATTGTAACTTTTCAATTCCTCAAAAATACTTCCAATCAAATTGAAACTTTCCGCGGGGTTGGTCGAATTTTTAATTTTTCGTTCTAACTCCAAAATACGGATATCGCGTTCGGCAAAATACTTTTGTTTTTCGGATAATACCATATCCAACGAATCGAGAAGCGAAGCATTCTCATTGTCAGTACCATACACATTGAAAATTGACAAAAGCACAAATAGAAAGAATGAATTTCTCATGTAAGCACTATTCTAAAAAAGAGATTTAAGGGTAATAAGGGATTAACTCGCAAAACAGAATGCAAGTATACAACTAAATTTTAGTTTATTAGTCAATTTATGAAATAAAAATGTGATTTTTTATTCTCTGTAGGTAGGCGCTTTGCGATGTTTTGTGCCTTGTTCGTAGCTGTAAGCAATTTCTATCAACAGGGGCTCGCTCCATGCTCTGCCAAAAAACGAAATTCCCACCGGCATTCCGTCGATAAAACCCATTGGTAGCGAAATGTTTGGGTAGCCTGCATGTGCAGTGGGCGACGATGTCCCAAAATGAAAGCTGTCGCCATTAATCAGGTCGGTTTTCCAAGCTGGCGTTCCAGTGGGAGCCATTATGGCATCTAATTTATTATCATCCATCACTTTATCTATGCCGTTTTTTCTACTTCCTTCCATCATTTTGGCTAAAGTTTCTTTGTAAATTTCCGAATCGATGGTTGGCTTCGTCAAAGCCATTTCTAAGTACAGTTGATTAAAATATGCCAATTCTATTGTATCCTTTTTGTTGAAAGTAATTAATTCTTCCAAGTTTTTGATAACAGCATTTTGTCCCAACGATTGAAAATATTTATTCAGCCCATCTTTGTATTCCATTAGCATTATTTCGAACGATAAATTTTCTACTTCCGGCTCTTCAATTTTTTCAATCTCTATCACTTCGGCACCCTGACTTTTTATAAAGGCCACTGCTTCATTCATCAAGGTATCTACTTTATAATTAATGCCATAAGGTGCTTTATACAAACCAATTCGTTTGCCTGTCAAACTTCTTTTTTTAAGAAATGGCGTATAATCGGATACAAATTTCCCGTTGCTTTCAAGCGTTTTAGCATCGGCAGTATCTATTCCTGTTAATACGCCCAAACCAATTACAGCATCGGTAAGCGTGCGTGCCATCGGCCCTGACGTATCCTGCGTGTACGAAATTGGAATTACGCCCGAGCGACTTATCAACCCAACTGTGGGCTTAATTCCCACTATGCCATTGCTGTGCGACGGACAAACAATGGAACCATTGGTTTCGGTGCCAATGGCAATCATGCAAAGGCTTGCCGACACCGCCACAGCCGAACCCGAACTTGAACCACATGGATTGCGACTTAATTCGTACGGATTTTTTGTCTGTCCACCTACGCCGCTCCAACCGCTTGTTGATAAATGTCCTCGAAAATTTGCCCATTCGCTCAAATTCGTTTTGCCAAGAATTATTGCGCCAGCTTCGCGCAAACGTTTAGCTACATAGCTGTCTGCCAGAGGGAAAGAGTGCATCAACGCGCGCGAACCTGCGGTATTGGGCATGCGGTCGTGTGTGTCGATATTATCTTTCAACAGCACGGGCACGCCAAAAAGCGGACTTAGTGTGACGCCCGATTGCATTTGACGGTCTAAAGCTTCAGCAATTTTTAATGCATCGGGGTTCGTGATAATAATGGAATGGAGCTGCGGCCCATTTTTGTCGATACTATTTATACGTTCTAAATATGCTTTTACAACTTCTTTTATTGTAAACGACTTATTTGCATAACCTTGCTGCAATTGCGCAATAGTTAATTCCTCCAATTGTAGCGTTTTTGAGTTGATTTTTTGTGACATTAGGGCTGATATTGTTAGAAAATGAAAGGCAAGAAAAAGCATTATTGCCCCAAATTTATTTTTTGTAATCATGTTATTTAACTCTGTTTTTTATTTGAAAAACAATATTATTGGTATTATAACAATAGGATTAGTAAATGGTTTAGTATTTCCAACTACAGTAAGTTCATAGCCTTTAGAGTATCGTTTCATATAGAGATATTACGTATATATTACGTATATATAATGCACATAATATGTATATATTATGTAAAACGATATCATAATACGTAATATATACATAATATATACGTAATATTGTCATTTTATAAACATCTTATTTGTAAATGAATATGCAATGAACGTTGCATGTATCAACTTATTTCACTTCAATATCTCCGATAGGTATCGGGGGCGAGGTAGTGAGAAATTAGTTGTAGAGAGATTAGATGAATAGGGACGATGACGAAGTGATTTGGTGAAGCTGCGGTTATTTTAATATTGTTTTTCGTTTACGAACTTTCGGTTTGAGCATTTCACCAACGCCCAAAATTAACCATTCTAAATTGATTTCAGGATAGCAACGACAAATTTCAGCGCACTTATCACTACCCATAGATCCTTTTTTGTCTAAATAACCATTTGAAATGCCAGTTTCCTTATAAAAACGATATTTACTAATCGATTTACTGTCAAGGAAATACAAAACTCGTTCTCTTATTGTCATAATATTTTTTTATCAAAAAAGTTTTATTTATAACAAAACTATTTTTTATTAGAACTTATTCTCCTATATTTGCAGAGCCTAATGAATTAATGAAAAATAACGTTCTGTATAAATAAACAAACGATGTTTTTCAAAAAGTTAGAATGTGTGGTTAAAATGTAAAGATGTCCCATAAGAGACATTTAGTGCAAATGTACACAATTAAAACTTATGAACAAAATATCAAACGAAAATCCAATTTTATCAGCCTTAGTAGAGCCTCCTCGGCATGGCTACATAAACGCTTTGGCAAAACAGTGCAATTGCAGTCGCAAAACAGTATCAAGAGCCTTATTCGAGGGTAAAAGTGGTCCAAAATCGGACTTGGTTATCGAAGCATTTAACCAACTTTACAGAAACAAATTACCGGGAGGTAAAAATTTGTTGGAATAAATTATAATCGGCGTTGTTTACACTAATCTTTTTAAAAAAATTTCAAGCCATCAACAACCCGATGAATTTAAAAATTCGCAGGCATTGTTGATGGTTTTTTTATGCAAAAATATTAAAACACAATGAATATTTCCTGCTAAAATAATGATTAAATAATGTTTAGCTGTTTTTTATTTTAATATCCAATTCATGAATATTAATTTTTGCAGTAGGATACTATTTATAACTTTGTGTGTATTTAAAAATTTTGGTTTATTAAACATTTATATTTATCAACTTTAAAATCATGTTTTTTATGACAAAAATTTCTACTCTTCTAGTTGCTGCTATTGTAGCGGCAATTTCGATTAATGCTTTTGCACAAGTGAATAACTATCGAATGTGTTCCCAAATGCAGATTGATGAAATTGAAACAAGCGACCAAACAATTGAATCGCATCGACTCGAGTCGGCACAATTCAAAGTCAACCAAAGCCCAAATGCAAATGGATTAGTCCTTGCAAGTGATTTTAAGTATAATTCAAACAATCAACTTGTCGAAAGGTCAACTTATAAATTTGATAAAGTGGGCAGACAAATCGAAAAGATAACATACATAATTAACGATTACAGTAAATCGTGGATGGGCGACAAAGATCAATGGATTGTCTACTCTATCACAAAACTGGGATATGACCCAACCGACAGCCGACAAGTTGGTGCAAGGCAAATAAGCAATGAGTCCTATTATTTGGATACAAATACGGGCATTTTGAGAGGCTCATCGCGCTGGACACGAACCTATTCTGAATATACAAACATAATTTCTGCTTACGAAAGCTATAGTTGGAATACTACTACAAACGAATGGAAGGGTTCGTTTAAATATGAATGTACTTATAACTTAAATGGCAACATACTAAGCGAAGAAGAAATACCTTTTGATTGGAATAGCACAGACAAAACCTGGACAAAATCAACAAACAAAAAAAATATATATAAGTACATCAAAAATGCAGCTTCGTGGTTACAATTCGAATACAAAGAATATACATTCACGAATGGTCGATTTGAAGTTTCTTTCGAACAAACACTTGACATAAACATTTCTGCAAATAGCTTTAACAGCTATATAACTAAAACTCTTGAAGGTAATCAATTAGTAAACGCTATAAAATTAGTTAATATTTTCAATACTAATAACCGAATTAAACAAACAGAGAACTACAACTGGATTAACAATCAATGGGTTCTAACAATCAAAGATACCTACGAATACACAACGCCCGATAGCATTCGAACACAAACTACCTATTATACAGCTGCTTATTATACATATAACATCTTAGCACTGCCAACACTTTGCGAAAATCAAAGTTTATATCCAGTACGAAAAACGATTTTCAAAAAACATCCTATATCCAATAATCTCGAAATTTCGTATTCATACAATTGGACAAATTGCGGTTGGGCTCCCACCGGAACTAAATATATATATACGTTTGATAATTCAGGAACAAAAAGCTTAACTTTATTTAGATGCACAACTAACAATGGTACTGATTGGACTGGCTGCCGCAATTATTCTTACGAGTATAATAGTAAAGGAATGCTAACAGTTTATACATCAAAACCAGATGGAAATGCATCGAGTTATAAGTCTGAATTGATATATCTTGCTGATACGATAAAAGCAACGGAAATCTATTACAAAACAGTGGATTTGAATAACGACAACCTAATTGCTGATACTGAATGGGTATTTGATGGACAACGAACGTACAAATATAATCTTGCTTCAGAAGGTGATTCGTTGCATCTAAATGTAGAGCAAAACGCTTCGCTCAAAATATTCGATTTATCTTCCATCAAAAAGCTAAAAGTAACAGGGCCAATTAATTGCGAAGATTTAAGTTATATCACAAAACTATCTTGGGATTCGTTGGAAATGGCAGACCTTTCGGATGCTACCTTTGCTGGGGACTCATTGAAAAGTGATTGCTTTGATGATGAAATTCGTTTGCTAAAACTTATTTTACCAAAAACATTAAAAACAATTGTAAATGGTGCGATAAGAAGTGGGGATGATGAAGATGAAGATAGTAAATCACTAAAAGAATTAACGATTTACCCTTCAATAGAAAAAATTGAAAATGGTGCATTCTACATTATGAACCTCGAAAAAGTGACAATGCCATCTGCATTTTTCGATAAACTTTACACTTTTACAGCCATACCCGGCATAAACGATGTGTACAAGTCGACACTTAAATCCATTACTTTCAACGATCAATCGGGTAAAATCCAAGATGCTGTTTGTTACAATTTGCCACAATTACAGCATGTTACAATACTCGATGGCGTTACCGAAATTGGCAATAACGCTTTCAAAAGTTGTGGTATGTTGCGCGAAGTGAATTTCCCTGCTACGCTGCAAAAGATTGGCTACAATGCGTTCTGGGGCTGTAACGAACTGACTTCGCTTACATTGCCCGAAGGTTTAAAAACGATTGATTACAGTGCATTTTGGGGATGTAGTGGTGTAACGGCAATCAACATGCCATCGTCGCTAATCAGCATTTCGCAAAATGCATTCTGGGGTTGTAGCGCAGTAAGCAGCATGAATGTGGCGGCACAAACGCCCCCTATGTTGGGCAACAATGCTTTACAAGGAGTACCTCGAGATGCAAATATAACTGTACCCGAAATTGGTTTCAGTGCCTACAAAGCAGCGCCACAATGGAAAGAGTTTTTCAATATGAAAACCGATGTGGCTAAAAATGAACTCAAAAATATTGTGCTTTCGAGTGCAAACGGATTATTAATGCTTCAAAATTTACCCCAGAATATTACTGTTAATATATATAGTACTACTGGTGCAAAATTGATGCAAATTACGCCTAATTCGAATAGCGAAACTATTGAACTTGCCAAAGGCGCTTATTTGTTGCAAATTGGCAATCAACGTTTTAAAACCATAGTAAACTAATTTTCTTCATTGTTTATAATCAATTTGATTATCCCGATTGGAATGCGATGTGAATCGCGTTCCAATTACTTCATTTTAAAAGTCTTTATTCTTTTATCTAAATTAAACACATTTTTTAAAAAACAAATATCAATCAATTAATTAATTTTATTTTTATGAGAAAACTAATTTTTACAGCAGCAATGGTCGTATTTACCATGCTAAGTTTCACTTCGTGTGAAGAAATGATTGTTTCGAGCGATCAAACAATTGATCTGGCTCCCAAGGCTACCCTTTCGGGAAATGTATTGGCTGAGTTAAACATGCAAAGTGCAGGTTTCGAAACAGTTCCAGCTGGTACCGAACTTTTTGTTGAAGTGAGTTATGCTGACATTAATGCTGCATCGGACGGCAAATGGATGGATACCATTCAAGTAAGTGCCGATGGCAAATATAGCGTACAAGTACCTGCTGATGCCAATGGAGTAACAGTGTCGATTTTGCCTTTTGCATTTGTTGCCGACCAAACGCAAGCTTACGGCTCGATGGTTACAAAAGTAACTAAAACATATTCGGTTACTGCAGCTATATCAAAAAGCATTGCAAGCGGACAATCGATTTTGATGGACGTTACTTACGACAAAATTACGGCGGCTCCATCGTTTGTCGACAAAGTAAAAATCACGGGTGAGTTTACAGCCAACCTCGACCAACAATTGGGAGGTAACGAAAATGTACCGAATGGAACGGTTATTAGTTTTTACAACGCGTCATGGAAAGATTCTGCTGTAGTAACCAACGGAAAATACAGCATCGCCGTACCAAAATCAACCGCATTGAACGTAAAATCGAAATTTACTTATTCGAAAAAAGTGTGGAACGAAACAACAAACACTTACAGCAATGTAAATTACGAATACAAATACGAAACGCTCCGTACCTTTAGCACCATGGACGAAGAGGTTAATATCGTTGCTGCGAGCTCCGGCGAAGGAACAGATTTAACTGTTTATCCTATCGTTAGCGTAGTTTCTGGAACAGCAGTGGCTGATTTGGACGAAAACTTTAACGCAATCGAAAATATGCCGAATGGTACTGTTATTAAATTCTGGACAGAAACATCTCCAATTTGGGGAATTAATGTAACTGTTTCGGCTGGTCAATATACGGTAAATGCACCAAAAGATCAAGCTGTATACTATTCGACTAAATTCAACTACGCAAAAAATGTAGAGATGATTGATCCAAAAACTAGTTCAAGGGTTTATGTAAAAGAAGATTATCAGTATACAAAAACCGGATCTACTATGTTTTCAAATGACAAAGATTCTTTGAATCTTTCGGCTGGTACTGGTGTAAGTATAAACCCAACCTACATCATTAGTGGTAAAGCGTTGGTCGAACTCGATGATACAAAAGCTGGTTTGGAAAACATCCCTGATAACGTTCAAATTAAATACTATTACCCAAATTCGAATGGAAGTATTATTAATAGAAGTATATTTGGTGGACTTTATTCTATTAGTGTACCAAAAGGCAGAAATGTGTCTTTTTCGGGAACATTTATAGCAATCCAAAAAGTAGGTGCTACAAATCTAACAAAAACATTTACTATTGCCGGCTCTTTCACTGCCGATGGCACTAAAACAGTGGACGTAATAGCAACCGTTAATTAAACCACAAACCATGAGAACAATTTATAAAATTGCATTAATGCTGCTTGCACTCGTATCGATGCAAGTGGCTACAGCCCAAAATGATAGCGTAAAAACGGATGTCGTTGAAGCACCCAAAGTACTCAACAGTTATTTGCCCCAAAAAGGCAACTTTGCTGTCGGTGCTAGTGCTACGCCAATATTCGATTACGTTGGGAATTTGTTTAACGGTACTGCCGACAATGAACTCGACTTGTCTACACCTGTTATTTACGCCAAGTATTATCTGACCGATAATACAGCATTGAGAACTGTGTTGGCTATAAATAGCTCGTCGAAAAGTCAGCTATTTTATGTCCAAGACGATGCCGCCAAGTTTGCAAACCCGCTAAGCAATGCGCAAGTTACCGACAACAAAACCGACAAGGTAAATGAGTATTATTTATCGCTGGGCTTGCAAAAATTTATCGGACAGCATCGTTTGCGTGGTTTTTATGGAGCACAGTTATTTGTAGAATCGGCCAAAAACAAGTCGACTTATGAGTACGGAAACCCCATGACAAGCCTTAACCCTACGCCTTCGGCAAGTTTTGGATACGTTGGTGGCGAGCGCAAACTGAGCGAACTTACTAACAATGATTTTTTGGTTGGCGCTGGTGGAATTGCTGGTTTTGAATACTATATTGCACCACGTCTCTGCATTGGTGGCGAAGTGAGTCTGAATTTTATATACACTCAAAATTTACAGACCTACCAACAGTCCGAAAAAATATCGAGCAACAAAGTAGTTGCCGTTGACAAAGCACTGACAGCTGGTGGGCACGAATTTAGCTTTCAAACACTAAGCTTTAGTCCTGGCTCGCTACAACATGTGGGACTGTACGTAATGTTGCATTTCTAGCTATTTATTAACCACAAAAGGACACAAAAGTAACAGAAAAGTAAGAAAAGTGAAATTGTTAAATACTAAAAAATCTATTCAGCGCAGACCGCCTCTTGCCCCCCTCTCCTCAAGGAGAGGGGCTGGGGGTGAGGTAAAAAGGAGTGAGTATGAAAAATTAGGTTTATGAGTATTATTCAAACTAATCTCTATTGTTTCTATTGTGGTTCAAAAAAAATCTTATCAAAAAGCTTGTTGCAGAAATGCAGCAAGCTTATTTCGATTTTAATAGACCCTTTTTTGTAGCAATTACTGCTACAAGCTGTCGTAAAAACTCTAATCATTTTAATTAATTTATTCCGTTTATTTTTTTAATTCAAATTACAACCATGGCATTAATTTACATCGATGGTGTGATGTTCGACGAACAATCAACCACCTTACTACACTGCCCCTCAACAACAACGGGCGTTTACAAAGTTCCTAAAACAGTAACCAAAATTGGCATTCAAGCCTTCTACGGCTGTTCACGTTTACTTTCGGTCCATTTACCAGCACATCTCACAGCAATTAATATGTTAGCTTTCGAAGGTTGTTGGCATTTACATTCTATCTGCATACCCGAATCGGTAACAAGTATTGGCTACCGCGCATTTGCCAAGTGTCCGGAGCTGCGCACCATCCAATTAGAGCACGAAACACCGCTGCAATGTAGCACCAATTGCGATATTTTTAAAAATACCGACATCACTAAATGTACACTCATAGTGCCCTTAGGGAGCCGCCAGGCCTATCTAAACTCACCCGTATGGCGCGACTTTGGCAACATAGTGGAAATAGACCAAGCCAAAGAAAAATTGTGCGACAAAGAAAAACGCAAAATTGTAGGGATAGCGAAGTGAGAAAGAGAATGATTACAGGGCTTGTGCCCCTATAATTATTAAAGCTACGTAGTGGCGAAATAGTTATAGAAGAATGATTTGTAGAAATTAGAGTACACATTTTGAAATATAAACAAATTTCCAATATAAACAATTTACAAAAAAAAAAGTATGAGAAAAATTAGTTTTATGGTGATTATGGTCATCTTATTTTCATTTTCGTTATCAGCACAAACTACATTAGTAGATGCAAATTTTGCAACTTTTAATAATGATGCTTTAGTCGGTCAAAACGGCTGGCAACAATATAATATTGCTTCAACTGAGCCATTAATGGTTAATTCAGGGGCAGTTATAATTGCAGGATCAAGACTTGTCGACAATCAGGATGCTGTATATCCATTTGCAAGTGTGATTCAACAACCTGCATCGGGTACTACAATTGTGTATATAGACGCAGTGCTTACTGTATCGTCAGCTGGTATTTCAAACCCATCTTATTTTTTAGCGTTAAATGGTCTTACCACAACAACATCAACAGGCAACTTTCAAAGTGCACGTCTTGCTGCTATTCAAAATGCGGATGGGTTTGTATTTGGAACAAGAGTAACTGGACAAACTGGATACCCTTATGCTTATGGTATGACAAAATTAAGCTTTGGCTCAAAATATGCTGTAAGACTTGCTATAGAAATGAATGCTGGCAATGCAAATGATATTGTGAAACTTTATGTTGGAACTAGTTTTAACAACTTACAACTTCAATCAACAGCCGCTTATAATACTGGCACAGTTGCCGATCCTACATTTGGAGGTATTTTAATTTCTCAGTATGGAAGTGCAACTGTACCTGAAGCCGGAGCAGCAATCGAAAGTGTAAAGGTTTATACAGTATCTGAAATCACCACATCGACAGACCAACTCACTGGTTTTCTGTATGCTCCTGGCAATGGACCATCGGCACAGCAAGAGTTTACGGTGGGTGGTATTGGTTTAACATCAGGCATTACAGTTACTGCTCCTACAAGCTACGAAATATCAGCACTTCCGGGTGTTGATTTTGCTAGTACTGAATCTATGACTATTCCAGCCAGTAGTGGTTCAGTTAGTCCTTTGACACTTTATGTTCGCTTAAAATCAGGATTAACCGAAAATACTTATACGGGAAATATTACAGTAAGTTCCACAGGTTTTACAACCAAAAATATTGCACTTACAGGAAAAGTAGAGGCGCCTCCTTCAGTAGTTAGTTTATCAACAGATCTGTTAGATGCCTTTCAGTATTATTATGGAAGTGGGCCATCAACCGAAAAACCATTTACATTAAGTGGAAGTGGGTTAACAAGTGGAATTGCAATTTCAGTACCAGCAAGTTTCGAAATTTCGGCATTGTCAGGTGCTTCGTTTAGTGGTACAAACAGTGTTACCATTCCTCATACAAATGGGAATATAAATAACTTAGTACTTTATGTCCGTATGAAATCGGGATTAGCAGTTAGCGCTTATTCTGGTAATATTACATTTACAACCAATGGAACTACCTCAAAATCATTGGCACTAAGTGGTAGTGTTGATGCTGCTCCAGTAGTGCTAAACAAATCAACTTCTTTGCTTAGTGGATTCACTTATGGTTTTGGCAATGGTCCATCAACTAGTCAAACATTTACCATTAGCGGAACAGGACTTACTGGAAGTGTAACACTTACAGCTCCAACAAATTATGAATTATCGTCGGATTTTGCGGTTTCATTTTCGAATAGCGTTTCATTTACACCTTCGGGAGGTGCACTAACTTCGAAAACCATTTATGTACGATTAAAATCAGGTTTAAATGCTACAACATATAGTGGTAGCATTTCAATTTCAACTACAGGTGCAACAACGCAAACTATTAATTTAAGTGGTAGCGTTACTTTGCCAGCAGGCATAAGCATTTCAACTACAAGCATTTCGGGCCTTAACTACGAAGCTGAAAGTGGACCTTCGGCAATAAATTCCTTTGTGGTTTATGGTGGTTCGTTAATTTCAATGATAATTGTCACGGCACCTGCAAATTTTGAAATATCCACTTCGGGAGGTGTTGATTTTAGTGCAACAGGACAAATTCTATTACAACATTCGAATGGCTTAGTAAATGCTGTAACAATATACGTTCGTTTGAAAGCTAGTTTGGATGTAAATGATTATTCGGGTAATATAACCCTATCATCTTCTGGACAAACAAGTAAAAGTATTGCGCTTTCAGGTAGTGTTTCAATGCCTGCAAATGTTTCTCAAGATAATAACTATTATGAGTCAAGAAATAATTTAAGTTTTAGAAACCGATGGTTGAATTCCAGAAATTTAGGAAATTATGTAAATGCTCCCGATTTAATTGCACCATTAAATGAGGCACGTGGTATGGCAGTAAAGGATGGTAAAATGTTATTTATTGATCGGCCAAACAAACAAATAGTTAGAGTGTCTGGTTCGACAGGGGCAAAAATGGCTCCAGTTGTATTAAATAGCACAATTTTTAGTGACCCCTTGATTGGTGTACTTCCATACAATGATATAAAAGTAGATAATGCTGGAAATGTATTGATAGGAAACGGACTATCAACTGGGTCTGAGCAATTCCAAATATGGAAAGTAAATTTGACTGATGGCACAGGTTCGCTGGTTATTAATCAGAGTAGTTTGGTTACTTTATTCCCGAGCATATCTCCAATAAAGTTTGAGTATTTTAATGTCTGGGGCGATGTAAATACCAATGCAGTGATATATGCAGCAAACTCTTCAATGCATGTATTTAAATGGATAATTACTAATGGCATTGCAGGAGCGCCCGTAGCAATAAAAATTTCAAATCAAAAAGACTTACTCACTCTAACTAGTTTCAGCAATAATGCTCAAATTTTCCCAGTTGATAATAGTAAATTTTATATTGATGCAGCTGGTACATACCCCGTTTTATGTGATGATTTAGGAAATGTTCATGATGGATTTAACTCAAATATTAATAATTTAATTGATTCTACTACTTTTGGTGGCCAAAAAATCACATTGAACAAAACATTTAATGGAATGAAAGAATTCAAAGTTGGAAATGAGTATTTTATGATAACTTCAGCGACAAATAACTCAATGTCACCTCCTAATGGGCTTTGTCCTTCCACCTTCCGTTTATTCAAATTTGCCGATGCTAATAAATCATTTGCTACTATGGATTATTTATGGACATTCCCACAAAATGGTATGGGTACAGCATCTAA
>JFJP01059079.1_pt1 | contig 15147 bp, 11 predicted proteins | sample 431651 | NCBI WGS metagenome assembly JFJP01 (sample SAMN02602958, study PRJNA72255) | Microbial mat metagenome, whole genome shotgun sequencing project. | biome: fresh water; feature: sink hole; material: water; isolation source: purple microbial (photo- and chemosynthetic) mats found in...
CGGGGCCTCGAATTTGATGATGAACTGGGGGATGCCGGCCTTGGGGAAGAGGCTGAAGCCTATGGAGGGGATCAGAGCCAGCGAGGCGGTGAAGAGGATGGCCGCTGCGGCGATGGTCGTGACGCGGTGTTGCATGGCCCAATGGAGCAGAGGTCGGTAGGAGACGTGGATGCCTTTCTGGAGGAGTTGGAGCAGGCGGTTGCCCTCCGGGTGGGCCTCGTCGCGCATGAAGCGGCTTGCGAGGAAAGGGATGATCGTCAGCGCGACGAAGAGGGAGGCCAGCACGGTGAACTCCACGGCGAGGGGCAGGGAGCGGATGAAAAGGCCCGGGCCGCCCGGCAGCATGAGCAGCGGAAGAAAGGCGAAGAGTAGCGTAGCGGTGGTGCCCACGACAGCCACCGTGATCTGCCTCGTGGCCTGGATCGCGGCCTCCTGAGGGGAATAGCCAAGACGGCGGAAACGGGCGATGTTTTCGACGACCACGATGGAATCGTCGACGAGCAGACCGAGCGCGATGACAAAGCCGACGATGGAGAGCTGGTTGAGCGTGTGGCCTGCGACCTCGAGAGCGGCGACGCCCATCGCGAGCGAGAGCGGGATGGAGAGCATCACGAGTAGCGCGGCGCGCCAGCCCAGGGGCGCGACGGTGAGAGAAACCAGGGCGATGGCGATGAGCAGGTCCCACTTGAGGCGTCCGAGGCGGCGGTCGATGTTTTCGGCCTGCACAAATCCCGTGTGCAGTTTGACGTCCGCAGGCAGGTCTTCGGAAAAGGAGGCCAGCACCTTTTGAAGACCCGAGGTGACCTTGGAAATGCTCTGCCCATTCTGGGATTGCACGGTGACGAAGACGGCGCGCTCACCCTTGAAGCGGCCGAGGTGGGAGGGCTCCTCATAGTCCCAGCGGACCTCGGCGATGTCGCGCAGGCGCACCAGGGCGGAACCGTTGCCCGCGACGGGGGTGGCGGCCACTTCCTCGACGGAGACATAGCTGCCGCTTGTCTTGACGGTGAAACGGCGACTGCCCACGTCGGCGGCACCGCCTGGAATGTTTATGTTGGCGGCATTGATGGCGGCGATGATGCGGTCGAGAGGCAGGGCGAGGCGGGAGACCTTGTCCATGTCGAGGGTGATGCGGACCTGCTTGTCGGGGTAGGCCCATTTCTGGACCTTGCGCACGCCAGAGACCACTTCCAGGCGCTTGCGCAGGGATTCGGCGAGATCCTGCAGGCGGGCGTAGGAGGCGTCAGCGGAGACGAGGGCGACCTGCAGGATGGCGACGTCGCTCGTCTGCTGGTGGCGCGTCTCGAAGTAAGAGATGCTGGAGGGGAGGGTGGGACGGACCTGGTTGACCTGGCGCAGGACGTCGTCGTAGCGGCGGTCGACATCGATTCCGTATTTGAACTCCACATACACCGTGACGACGCCGTCGCGTATCATGGTCTGGAGCTTTGTGATGTCCTCGAGCTCCTTGAGGGAGTCCTCGAGCGGGCGCGCGATGAGGCGCTCGAGGTCCGCGGGGTTGGCCCCGGGATTGACGGCGGTGACGGAGTAGCCCGGGAAGGAGAGCGGCGGGTCCTCCGTGCGCGGGATGCTGGACAGCGAGGTGAAGCCGACTGCGATGAGCAGGAAGAAGACGACAATGGTGAACTGGAAGTTCTTGACCGCGAATTCGGTGAGTTTCATGGGCGGCCTTGCTCAGGGTTTGCGGGTGGAGTCGATGACGGCGCGGCCGTCGCTGAGGAATTCGGCGCCTGTGGTGACGACGCGGGAGCCCTCCGGAAGGGGGCTGCGCAGGTAGGCTTTCTCGGCGGAAATCTCCACAACTTCGACGGGTGTGCGTTTCACGGAATGGCCGTCTGCGGAGAGCAGGAAGACGGAGGCGCTGCCGGCGCGACCCTCGATGAGGGAGGCCAGGGGTACGGCGGTGCGGGCGGGCACGGGGCGGGGCTGGAGACGGGCGTGGATGAGGAAGCCGCTGCGAGCGCCCGCAGGTGGCGGCTGCGAGAGGCGCAACTCGATCTCGACGGTGCGTGTGGCGAGGTCCGTGGTGTCGGCGATCTGGGCCACGGTGGCGGGGACGGGGGGCTGTTCTTCGCCAATCTGCACGGAGGCGGAGTCGCCCAAATGCAGGCGCAGCACCTCGGATTCGGTGACGGCGACTCGGGCGATCCAGCCTTCGCCATCAGCGGCGAAGGAAAGGATGGGCCTGCCGGCGGCAGCGAGTTCGCCCGGTTCAGCGAGGCGCCTGAGGATGACTCCGGGAGCGGTGGCGGTGATGACCGAGTGTTCGCGGTTAAAGGTGGCGGCGCGCAGGGCGGCGGAGGCGAGCTCAAGGCCGGTGCGGGCATCCTGGAGGTTTTCAAGCGTGGCCACGCGGTCCGCATGGAGGGCCTCGACGCGGGCGAGGTCTCGGCGCGCCTTTTCCAGGCTGCTTGAGGCCTGGGAGACCTGGGCGTCAATCTCTTCGAGGCTCAGGCGGGCGAGTACCTGACCCTTGGATACGGCATCACCCGCGCGCACAGCGATGGCGGCGATCAGGCCTCCCGTCTTGAAGGAGAGAGTGACTTCGAGGCGGCGGCTGAGCACACCGGAGGTGTTTACAGGGAGGGCCTCGTCCGTGAGCACGGCAGGCTCTGACTCGACAACAAGAGGCTTGAGAACGGCCTGTTCGACGGGCTTGGAGGGCGAGCAGGCGCCGAGCAGCAAGGCGAAGAGTGAAAAGCTGGCGCAAAGGAAAGCGCGATGAAGGGAGGCGAGGGATTTCATGGGAGGACGGTTCAGAAAAGGGGACTAAGGGCGGCGGCCTGGTCGAAGCGTGCGGCGGCGATGCAGAGCTGGGCGCGGGTGATGGCATAGTTCAGCTCTGCGGAGGTGAGGGTGTTGCGGGCGTCGAGCACGGTGAGCTGGATCGCGAGCCCCTCGGCTTCCCGGCGGGCGACAAGCTCGTAGGTCGCGCGGGCGGCCTGTCTGCGGAGACGGGCGGCTTCGAGGCCGCTTTGGGCGGTGATGAAGGTGTTGCGAGCCTGACGCAGCTGGAGTTCGAGTTGCAGACGGGTCTCCGAGAGGCGGCGTTCGGCCTGACGCTGGTCGATGCGCGCCTGGGCGGTATCGCTTTTGCGCTGGGAGCCGTCGAAGAGGTTCCAGTCGAGCACGACAGAGCCCATGGTGTAGTTGCGACCCGGGCCCGAGCGGTAGTTTTCACCCTGGATGCCACCCTCCAGGGCGAGGCCGAGCGTGGGCAGGCGGCGGGACTGCACGGCAGCGGCGGACTGAGATGCGGCCAGCCTTGCCTGCTCGAGGGCGATAAGTTCCTCGCGGCCGGTGATGCTGCCGGAGGAGGCGTCGGCCGCAATCAAGGTGTTGGCGAAGGCCTCGCCGGTGGATTCATCGAGCGGCTCGATTGGCGTGCCGAGGGGGCGGTTCAGGAGGAAATTCAGGTAGGCGGCAGCGGCGTCCTCGTCACGACGAGCCTCCTGCACTTGCTGGGTTACGGCGGCAAATTCCGCCTGGGCGCGCAAGGCATTATCCTCGGTCAACTTTCCGTTGGAGACGAGGCTGCGATTGACCCGCAGGGATTCACCCACCAGGGCGAGGGCCGAGTCATAGATGGCGATGGCGGAGCGGGCCTGTTCGTGGCGGAAAAAGGCTTCGTGGACCTCGGCGCGCAACTGGCGGCGGAAGGCTGCGAGCTGCGCCTGGCGGGCCGCGAGGCCTGCGCGGGCGGCCCGGGCCCCGTGGGAAATCTCGGGGCGGAAGAGAGGCTGGGTGAGGCGCAGGGCCGTCTGCTGTTCGCGTTCACGCAGCAGGGAGAAGGACTGGTTGGGGATGGTGGCGAAGCGCGGGGGCTGGCCCTGGGCGGCGAGCAGCTGGTTGAGGGTGGCGTAGGCGGGGTTCATGAGGTCGCCCACCGGCAGATCGATGGTGCGGCCGCCGCTTGCCAGGCTGTAGCGTGCGGAGAGGTCGAGGCGAGGGAGCAGGGCGCTGCGCGCAGCGGCGAGTTGGGCGGAGGCTCTCTCCACTTCGAGGCCCTCGCCGGCCAGGGCGAGGTTGGAGGTGGCGGCCTCGCGGGCGAGCTGTTCGATGGCAGCGGGGGCGGCGGGCCAGGGTGTGGGGCCGGCGGCGAGGAGGCCGAGCGGGAGAGCGAGTGCGAAGAGGGCTATGGACCGGAGCATTTGCTGACGCTTTGTCAGCGTTGACAGTTTGTCAAGAGTGGACTTGGAAGAGGGAGGTGGGGATGGACGAGGTGAACTTGGTGGACAGAGTGGACCTGAGGAAGGCAGAGGACTGTGGGAGGTGTCGGAGGTGGGATATTATTTTGCCTGCAGGCTGCGGCGGACGAGGTCGAGGCCGAAGTCGGGCAGTCTGGCGAAGGAGGGGCCCAGGTTTTTCTCGAGGGTTTCCTGTTTGGCGTTCGTGATCTGGATGAGCCCGTGGGTGAGGCCCCAGAGGCAGACCGCCACCTTGGCCGGGTCGCCGACGTCGCGGCGGATGGAGCCATCGCGCAGGCCCTTGCGGAGGGAGGAGACGAGCAGGCCCATGACCGTCTCGTATTGGCGTTCGCATTCGTTGAGGAGAGGGTGTTCCTCCCCTGTATCCTTGGACTTGCTGGACTCGGCGTGGGCAAGGAGGTCGAAGTGGGGTCCGTCGTCTCGGGCGAAGTCGACGTAGGCTCGGCCAATGGACACGATCTGATCGAGGCCGCTATCGGCGGGGCGCAGGGCTGCGAGGAAGCGCGCGTGCATCCGTGCGGAGGCGAGAAGGGTGGCCTCCATGAAGAGCGTCTCCATGTCGGTGAAATAAAAATACACGAGGGGGCGGCTCAGGCGCGCCTTGCGGGCGATGTCGCCAAAGGTGACGTTCGCGATGCCGCGCTCGGCAAACAGTTTGACGGCCGAGGCGAGGATGGCTGACCTGCGGGTGGCGCGCTCCGGGGAGACCCTGCGCTTTTTAGGCTTCTTGAGCATGCACCCATGGCTACAGACTTCTGACAATTTGTCAAATAGGTGGCAAGGAACTCAGGGAGGGGTGCCTTCGAGATAGCAGGTGCTGGAACACTTCCCGGAGGCATCACCGGTTAGGAAAGGAGAAAGCTGTTCGAGCTCAGCAAAATCGTAGGAGGCATCGCCCACCCAGACCTGGCTGAGGAAGCCTGAGTCAGCGGCACCGACCGCCACGCCCTCATTGGGTCCGGGGTGCAGCGCGAGGCTCCAGCCCCCTGCGCGCTGTAAGCGGAGTGTCTGTGGGAAGCACCCCGCCTTCGCGCCTTTGGGTGTGCCTGTGGTGAAGACGCCAAAATCCCCCTGTTCGGAGTATGCCGGATGGCCGACAAACCCCTTTGTTCCGTAGCCGTCCATCGACACGCTGACAAGTCCAGCGGGGCGCTCCGCAGAGACACGTCGTAGCACGGAAATGGATGCGGGTGTTTCAATCGGGAAGACATGCATGCCGTAATAGAGGCGTCCGTCGTCCGCCCACGAGACCGTGCAGCGCAGGCGCGTGCCCTCCCAGGCGTAGCTGCGCACCAGGGCTGGGTAATCGGGGCTGGTTCGGGGGTGTTGCAGCAGGAGAAGGCCGCCATTGGTCTCGATGCTGGCGGCTGGGGAGAACTCCCAGTCCGCAAGGGGAGGCCAGACCCAGCGGACCTGGGGGCCGAGCCAGAAACGGTGGCCTCCCCAGTTGGAAGCGCGGGTTCCCTGTTCTGGCTGTGAGACTTGAGGCGGGCAGGAAAGCAGATTGAGGCTGCCGTCAGCCTCACCAAAATAGAGCAGGCGTGAACGTGCCTCGGATACAAGCGCCTTGAGGCGCCCGTTGACCGATTCCCAGGCCAGCCCACCCTGGAAACGCGTTTCCGTCCAGCCTGCTGGGGGAGGGTTGAGGATGGAGGCCAAGGGGGGTGTAGGTGGGATGGGTTCGTGCACGGTGGTGTTGTTCTCGAGTTTGGCGAAGAGCCTGTTGTTGAGGCGGTGGCGGACCTTTGATCAGCGCTTGTAACACGGCCGATGACGCGCGCCGATGGCCTGGTCAGCACCGAGCCAGCCCTTGATTTCAGATAAAGTCGTGCGCAGAAGTTGGAAGAAAAAATGACGGACTATGTGATGAAAGGACGTGTTTCATTGGGAGAGTACGAAGACGACAGCCGTGCGGGCGGGGATGCTGAGGGTGCCGGTGGAGGGATTGAAGCAGGCTTGTTTTGCGAGGGGATCGGCGGCCTCGGCTGAGGCCTGCACAGGGTGGAGGGACCAGGGTTTGGAGGCTTCCGAGGGAAGGGAGATGCTCCGGGTCGTGGTGTCGGCGTTGATGGCGTAGAGCAGTTCCGCGAAAGCGGCACCCGGGTAGCCTCGTCCATCGAGGTGTCCGATCATGACGCTGTTCTGAGCTGCGGGGCCGGTATTCAGGAGTCGGAGACGCTTCCTTACGTCGGCGGAGCTTCGCAGGCGCAGGAGGCTTGTGCTTTGCCGGATGCGAAGCAGATCGAGGGTGGCCTCGAAAGTGAAGCGGATGTCCTCCGGGGCGGGAGCTATCTGTTTGGCGCGGGCGAGCAGGGGGCGCATCTGGGGCCAGCTTTCCTTGTTGTCCCAGGAGGGAGGCAGACCGGTGCCGAAGTGGTTGCTGCGCAGGGTCCAGTCGAGGCGGTTGAAGGCATCCCCGGAATTAAAACTGTTTCGATCAAGGGACTTGCTGCGGAGGATTTCCTGCCCTGCGTGCAGGTAGGCGATGCCCTGGCTGAAAAGCACCAGTGCGCTGCCCAGGACCTGGACGCGCGCCCGATCGGAGCGGGAGGTGTCGGGCGGGAGGCGCAGGGTGTTGTTGTCGAAAAGGGTCTGGTTGTCGTGGTTCTCGACGTAGTTGACGACTTCGCCCGGCTCGGCGACGTAGCCGGCGGGCTGGTCTCCGTAGGCGAATTGCGAGAGCGGGCGCGTCGCTCCATCCGAGCCCTGAAGCTCGTAGTCGCGCAGGCTGCCGGCGAGTCCCACGCGTATCAGGTCGGCGGCTACAGCGAGCCTCGCTGCGGTGTCGGCTCCGGTGTCCTTGCCGTTTGGCGCGTAGTGCAGGCCATTGAGCCAGCCCTGTTTGAAGAGGCCTTCGCCGCTGTCGCCAGCCCGGCCGCCGCGTGCGGCGTCGCGCAGGCGGTCGCTGAAGGTGCCGATGCCGCTGTGCTGGAGGCTGAGTTGGGAGGCCTGGACGAAGCGGGCGCCGTTCTGGACTTCGCCAAAGTTCCAGCCTTCGCCGAGGAGGGCGATATGGCGTCCCGTCGCGGCGTTTACGGCAGTCTGGACTCGCTCCAGGAGTGCTCTGGGCTGATGCCCCATGAGGTCGAAGCGGAAGGAGTCTATGTGGTAGTCGCGAGCCCAGACGGTGGTGGAGTCGAGCACGAGTTTGGCCATCAGGGCGTTTTCGGAGGCAGTGTTGGAATTGCAGGTCGAGGCCTCGACTTTGCCGCTCGCGTTGAGGCGGTGGTAATAGCCCGGCACGATGCGGTCGAGGACTGACTTGCGGTCCTGGCCGTCGGCCATGGTGTGATTGTAGACCACATCCATCCCCACGCGCAGGCCGATGCTGTGAAGACTCCGGATCATGGCGCGCATTTCGCGGATGCGGGCGTAGGCTGCGTCGGGATCGCTGGCGAAGCCTCCCTCGGGGGCCGTGTAGTGCCAGGGGTCGTAACCCCAGTTGAAGGCGTCCTGTTCACGCAGGGGGGCGATCGCGGCCTGCACCTCGGGGCTGTCGGGTGCGGCGAGGGGAAGCAGGGGGCTGAGGGCGCCGCGCTCGGGCACCGAGGCGAGGTCATAGACAGGCAGCAGATGCACGTCGGTGAGGCCTGCGGCCGCGAGTTTGCGCAGGTGGCGCATACCGGCGCTTTCTCTGTGGGTGAAGGCGAGGAACTTTCCCCGGTGTGCGGCGGGCACCGTGGTGTCGTCGCGCGAGAAGTCGCGCACATGCAGTTCGTAAATCACCAGGTCGGTGGGAGCCTTCACCGTTTCGGGGCCTTTGTCGGTGGACCAGCCCTCGGGTTGCGCGGCGGGGTCATTGAGGTCCACGATGGCGCTGAGGCGCGAATCGGCGCACAGGGAAAGCGAGTAGGGGTCCGTGACGTGGTTGCGCACGAGGCCCAGGCCGGGCACGAAGACCTCGACCAGATAGAGGTAGAAGCTGCCGCGCAGATCCTCCTTCAAGGCGAGGCTCCAGGAGCCGCTGGCGGCGTCGAATTGCAGCGGCAGGGTCGCGCGGGCGCCAGCGCCGGGCCTGTCGAAGAGCTGCACACGCACGGCGCGGGCCGTGGGGGCCCAGAGCCTGAAGGAAACGCCGCCGGCGGAGGGTTTCGCCCCGTAGTCGAGGGCGGAGGCCTTCTCGGCGTACAGTGCGTCGAGCGCGCCCGCCAGCTGGGTGCCGGTGGCGGCAAGCACGCGCCCCTGGGCGTCCTCGGCCACGGCCAGGACCTGGGCACGCAGGAGGGAGGGCAGTTTTTCTGTATCGGTTTCTTTGAGACGCCAGATGGCGCCGCCCACATGGGAGAAGCGTGCGGCATCTGGCAGTCCGGGTGCTTCAGCGGCTTCGAGTTCAAGGGCGATGCCTGAGCCGCTTGCGATCTTTCCGGGAGACGCGCGCAGGTCGGCCTCATCGGAGCCCAGGAGGCGCACCCGGGTGGTGCCTGCCGGGACCTGCCAGCGCAGGTGCCGCGCATCGAGCCAGGCGGCGAGCGCCTCGGAGGGAGCCTCTGGGCTGGCAGGCCGAAGGGTCTCGCAGACCGGCTCCAGCGCCACGCTCGTTGTGACGGTGGCTCCAGGAAGGGAGCAAACCCAGCTGGTGCCCAATAGCAGGAGGGCAATAAGGACGAGATGAACTTGCATGGTTTTGCCTGCTTTTGGTGGTGGATTCGCTCTATTCAACCCATTTACTGTAACTAAAATACTGATACAGAGGAAGTCCCTCTGTTCCAATGTGTCTTCAGGTTCAGTGACCGGACGTGGGGCGCAGCGTGGTTGCGCCGGATTTGCTGCGGCGGTCGCGCACCATCAGCCACAGCACAGCGGAGATCGCGAGCGAGGCGGCACTGATGAGGAAGATCACGCGTTTGTCGCCCGCGTCCCGGATGACCGAGCCCAGGTACCAGCTCACGAAGAGTTGCGGAAGCACGATTGAGAGGTTGAAGACTCCCATGAACAGGCCCATGCGCCGCTGGTTGGCCAGTTCGCTCATGATGGCGAAGGGGATGCTCACGATGGAGCCCCAGCCGATGCCTGCAGCGATCATGCAAAGGTAGAGGCCGAGGGGCGTGCTGACCTTGAAGGCGATCGTCGCGTAGGCGAGCGCCATGATGAGGCAGGCGAGGCCGTGGACGCGGACGCGACCGATTCTTTTTGCTAAAGGTTCGAGCACCAGGGCGGGAAGGAGGAAACTCACCGTGCTCAGGATGGCAAAGGCGATGCTGATCGTGTGACCGGATTCCCGGTTGATGACCTCCTGGGCTGTGTCCGGCGCGAACATCTTCTGCTGGATGAAGGCGATGATGTAGACGAACATCGTCTGCACGCCCACCCAGGCAAAGCCGTTGGCGAGGTAGACGCGCCAGAGCTGTCCCCAGTCGGTCGGACGAGCCTCAGTCGCGGCGGTGGCCTCTGCAGACTTCGGGTCGGAGGGTTTTGGTGCGTCGGTCAGCGTGCGAGATTCCTCGATGAAGAAGGGTGGCAGTACCGAGAAGAGGAGGACGAGGATGGCTCCTGCATAGATCAACACGTAGTTGCCCAGGAAGGCGCCCACCAGATAAGCCACCACGCCGAAGAAACCCGAGATCGTCTGCATCCAGGTGTAGCCCTTGGTGCGTGCGTCGCCCTCGGGCGTGACGTCGGCTATGATGGAGCGGGTGGGGTTGAAACTGATGTTGATGGCGAGGTCCAGAGAGAGCGCAATGAAGGTGGCCACGATGAGCAGGTTGCCGATGCCCAGGGCTCCGGCGATCTTGTCGATGTTGGGAAGGGCCAGGAGCATGAGGGAGGCGAGCACGCCACCGACCACGATGAAGGGCCTCCTGCGGCCGCCCCATATCCAGACCTTGTCGCTGATCAGGCCGATGATGACCTGACCGAAGATGCCGGCGAGCGGACCAGCCGCCCAGACCAGACCGACCTGGTGGATGTCGAGGTTATACTTGGTCGTGAGAATCCAGCTAAGCGCTGAAATCTGCACGGACAGGGCAAAGCCCATCGCGGTCGAGGGCAGACTGAGCAGTGCGTAGAAGGATTTTGAGAGCCTGGATTGTATGGCGAGCATGGTGCAGGGGTTCCTTGGAATGCTGAGGCGGGGAATTGGCCAAAAGACGGGGGAGGCCTATTACCTGGATGCTTCAGCCGCAGAGGGGAACGGGTTCAGGGGCTGTTGTGTGGGGGTGGTTTCGGCCAAGCTGCCTTCGGGAGAGAGGCGTGTCAACGCCTTGCGCCGGAATCAAAGACTCCCCCCGCGCGTGAATTAGGCGTGTTGCAATAGTTGGCAGCTTTGGTGCGCGGGTTCGCCTCGCTGGTGGGCCTTGGCGCAAGGACCGTACCGTCAGATTCCTCAAGGACCCAGATACTGGGGGCTTAGAAGGGATCGGACGAGCGTGGCGAGTGCCTCGTGCCCGCCGACATTGCCAGGGAATATGACGTAGGCCAGCCCGGGCCATTTGCTTTCCGGACCGGTCCTCCAGACAGGGACTCCGGGGAGGGCCTGGCCGATCACGATTGCCCGACGTATCTGCAGTGCATCGGTCGCCAGATCGCTGGAGGTGATGCCGCCTTTGGCGATGAACCAGGCAGGCCTGACAGAAAGCGATCTTACGAGCTCGACGAGAGCGGAGGAGATCTGGCTGCCAATGTGCAGACTGGCACCCGGGTCGGATCCCGTGATCAGGGTGCGGCTTGTGTGCAGTGCGACCGAGTGTCCGCACGAGATGGCGCACTCCACGGCTTCACGGGCGCGGACAACCTCCGCTTCGCGAATGGCAGGATCCAGCAACGACGGGACGGCAATCTCCACACGGACCAGGTCAGGCACTGCGGCGAAAAGCCTCTCCAGCTGTGCCGTGGTCTTGCCCACGTAGGAGCCTGCCGCGAGCAGGCCGCCTTGTCGTGAGGCGGAGCTGCGAATCTCGTCCGGAGAAAGGAGGCTGCGCGGAGCCAGTGCTGAGAAACTGGATACGAAGTCGGCGGCGGTGCGAAACAGGAAGCGGCGCGAGCGCAGACGGGTGTCGGCCAGGACATGTGTCAGTACGGCAAGGTCGCCATGCGCGGCGGCGTTTACGATCACAAGAGATCCGACTGGCATGGAGGCAAGACGTCCCGCGAGGGAATCCAACTGCGCGCCCCGGAGTTCCTCAAGTGAGATTGAAAGGACCTCCGACGCCTGAATGCGCCCGTCGGACTTCTCCTCTGCCCATTCCCTCAAGTTCGAATGCTGGTAGCCAAAGGCGGCGTCGCGGGCGAATTCGGTTTCCGCGGCAGGGACCAGCCGATCGCCTTCGGCGACATAATGGATGTCATTGAGCGTGTAGCGGCCGCCATGAAAAAAGGCCGGGATGAGGAAGGTGGCATCCACGCCACCGAGTGCTGCGGCCAGGGCATCGGTCTCCGCGGGAAAGTGGCCGCGCAGGGTCGAATCGCTGCGCGAAACAACCACATAGTCCTTGCCCGTCGCCAGACTGGCGGCGCGAAGGGCTTCTCCGATCCTGCGATTGACAGCAATGGCGGCCTCGGCGGGCAGGGCGCGAGTATTGGTCAGCAGGAATACGGCTGGAGCCGGATCGCGCAGCTCCGATGCGAGTGAATCCTCGTCCCAATGGGTGAGGACGGGGATTCCATGGACGGTCTGTGTACCTGTGGGGTCGTCGTCTAGGACGATGAGTTTCGCGTGGGCACGGCGCGGCGGAAGCTCGGGCGCGGGAGGGAGCTTTGAGAAGGTCTGGGCCAGGTCGATGGCAGGCACGGGGTTCAGGGTGGTTGGATCTTGTTGGCTGGGCTTTCCGCAAGCACAGGTGTCGTGGCATTGATCCGGCGCTGTCGTTCTCAGGTTGTAAGTAATTCTCGGATACGAAGGAAGCCGCATTCGGCGCTTGTGAAAACAGGGATGCCGAAGTCGCGCTCCGCCTGCGGGTGCTCAAGGATGAACACCGCCATGGAGAGCTGCGCCAGGACGACCGAATCGATGCGCCTGCGGCGTTGGGCGGCGCGGATGGCCGCCGCCACAAGGGCGTTGTGGCGGGCGATGGCGCCCGCACCAAGGTGATCAAAGGCCTTCTCTATTGTGGCTCCCTCGAAAGTGAAGGCCTTCTTCATGCGGCGGGCCGTCTCCGTCAGAAGGGCCTGGGTGCTGGTGACGGTGGGGCCGTGGGTGGCTATGACAAGGATGCGTCCGCCGCGGGCCACTGCGGCTTCCATCATGGGTTCGTCGATCTGCACGACAGGCACGCCGCTTTTGGCAACGGCACGGCGTACGGTGCCGACGGCTCGGTTCATGGTGGAGCAGGTGAGAAGCAGGGCGTCCGGGTTACAGAGCTCGATCGTGGTCTTGGCCAGCCGGGAAAAAGCGCGGATGTTGCGCGTCGGCGGACAGGGTTCCCCCGCGTGATGCGCTCGCATGAAGGAGAGCTGGGTGGCGTCGGAGCCGACGTTGACGAGCTTCACTCCGGGCAGCAGCGTGCGACCGAACCAGGTACCCCATAGCGAGACCCAATTGGAGCCGTTGAGCAGTGCAAGGGTCTTGCCTGTCAGCGCTGGCGGCCCGGCCTCGGGGGCGAGGCTCGGTGTCCCCGTCAGCTTCATGTAGTCGCTGAAAAGCCTCACGGGATCGGCGACGCGGGGGCGGCGCGGGGTGGATGCGCTCATGAGGAGCAACGACGTTTGCGCTGCACCAGGGCGGCGGCACGCAGGGCCATTGCTCTTGGGGTGAGCTGATAGTGGCGCAGCAGGTCCTGCAAAGGCCCCGCCTCGAAAACGTCATCGCCCAGACCCATGGTCTCGAGATGGACTGGGTATTCGCGGGCAAGGGTCTCGGCGACCGCGCCGCCGAAGCCGCCGTAAATGCGGTGGTTCTCGATCGTGAGGAGGGCACCGGTTTGTTTCGCGAGTCTCACGACAAGTTCATCATCCATGGGTTTTATGGAAGGCAGGTGGGCGACGGCGGCGGAGATGCCCTGGCGATCCAGCAAATCCGCAGCGGCGAGGGCGATGGCGGTCATGAAGCCGGTGCCCAGAAGGGCGATGTCCTTGCCCTCGCGCAGCAGATGGCCCCGACCGAACTCGAACTGATGGTCTGCGTTGAACAGTTCTGGTGCATTGACTTTTGAGACGCGGAAATAGACGGGTCCTGGAGTTTTGACCATGGCGCGCATCATCGAGGCCAGTTCGCGGTTGTCGCCCGGATCCAATACCTTGATGTGTGGCAGTGACCGCATGACGGCCAGATCCTCGGCGCAATTATGGGAGGGTCCGCACTCGGTGGCAGTCATGCCGCAGTAGGAGCCGGCGATCTTCACATCCAGCTTAGGGTAGGCGATGTTCACATAGACCTGGTCGAGTGCCTTGCGCGTGGCGAAGGCTGCAAACGTGGAAGGAAAGGTGATGTAGCCCTGAGCGGCCAAGCCGGCGGCGACACCAAAGAGATTGGCCTCGGCAATGCCGCACTGGATGAAGCGATCGGGATACCTCTGCTTGAAGAGAACCGTGCGTGCCGAGGTGTTCAGATCGGCGTCCAGGACGAGCAGGTTTTTGTGCACAGCGCCAAGCTCCACGAGGGTCTCTCCGAAGACTTCCCGGAGGTTTATTTTTGAATAGGAGATTTTCATGCTCAGGGGGGCGCTTCAGGTGGCCAGATCCGCCGTGATGACGGCTTCAAGGCCGCCATCTTTGGGTGAGGTCAGGGGGCGGGAAAATTTTTCGCTGCGCTTGTAGGTGTGGTTCAGGTCGGCGAGAAAGGCCTCCGCCTGGGAGGGGCTGGGAGCATGGGTGTGCCAGTGGTAGTTGAATTCCGCATCGCGCAGGCCACGGCCCTTGCAGGTGTGGGCGATCACAACGACGGGGCGACCCCGCATTTCGAGGTATTTGGCGCGGTGAAAGGCAAGGCAGATCTCGATCGGGTCGTGCCCGTCGCATTCAAGCGTCGTCCACCCGAAGGAGCGGAACTTGTCCTGCAGGGGATCAATGGCCATGAGTTCCGAAAGCTTTCCCTTGGCCATAACCTTGTTGTAGTCCACAATCGCGATGAGGTTATCCAGGCGGTAGTGGGCGGCGGACATTGCCGCCTCCCAGATCTGGCCTTCATTGCATTCGCCATCGCCCAAGAGGCAATAGACGCGCGAGGCAAAGTTGTCGGCTTGGCGCAGCCCCAGGGCGATGCCCGTGGCGTAGGAGAGGCCGGTGCCGAGGGATCCACCCGAGTATTCGATGCCCGGGCACTGTCCGCGCTGGGTATGACCGTCAAGGCCATCAAGGCGGCAGTAGGAGAAGAGGCGCTCAAGCGGGAAAAAACCACGTTGGGCGAGGGTGGCGTAGAGTGCCGGCGAAGTGTGGGCCTTGGAGAGAATAAACCGGTCGCGTAGCGGGTCGGTCGGATTGGCCGGGTCGATGTTCAGGATGCCACCGTAGAGGCAGGCGAGAAGTTCCGCCTCGGAAAAGGAACCACCCAGATGGCCCCAGCCTGCATGGGTGATGAACTCCAGGCAGAGTCGCCGGGTGTGAAACGCCGTGTCGGCGAACTCACTCAACTGCAACGCTGAGGGGTGTTTGATTTCTTGCATGGTGAAAAGGGAGGGTAGTCTGAAAGGTCCATGAGTTGGACGGCTGGGGCAAAGCGTGACTCGTTCATGTGGTTGAACTGGCTCCAAACCTCAACCGCTGAGAGGAGTTTTATGCCAGATACCATGATGTTCGTCTGTTTCGCTCCGGGCAAATCATTGCGGACGTTTGAGCCTGGGCCAGACTACATCGAGTTCTCCTATATGGGCGGGTGGGTTGACGCCGTAATTGCAGGCGTGGTCAATGTCCGCGAAATCGCTGCCGTTAAGACCGGGGGCGCAGGCGATATAGGTGGTCTTGATAATGTTCTTCTTCATGGGAGGGATCGGCGGCGGTCGGATAGCCAGCGGCTCGCGAATAATCCCAGACTGACCGTTTCGTTCAT
>JFJP01034787.1_pt1 | contig 15146 bp, 12 predicted proteins | sample 431651 | NCBI WGS metagenome assembly JFJP01 (sample SAMN02602958, study PRJNA72255) | Microbial mat metagenome, whole genome shotgun sequencing project. | biome: fresh water; feature: sink hole; material: water; isolation source: purple microbial (photo- and chemosynthetic) mats found in...
CCACAGCTATGTCGATATCGGATATTTCCGAGAACCGCCTGCGGTCAAGGAGCGAGCCCCACTGCCAGATCCGCAGGTAGCCGTACTCCTTTTCAAGCATCGTTATCACGCTGCGGGCTTCAGCCCAGGCGTCCTCGAAACGCTGGTCCAGAGAAGCTTCCCGTTGGCGCGCTTTCTGCTCCAGAAACCGGCGTGCGTCTTGCGGATCTACAGAAAAAACGGTGTCCATGGACACTGCAATGCTCCTCTTAAACCGGGGGTAGCTGGAACCTTAGGCATCTATTAAGGATACCACCCATTTGCTGTATATGCGATAGGGCATTCTGGATATCCTGATTATTGACAGCAATCAATGGCACAACTAAACTAATACAAACAATTACTCCAAAATAAAGGGTGATACTTCAGTGTAATGCCAGGAGGCTTGGACATGAATCAAAATCCCCTGGAATCACACAACGTTGATGGTTCTTCACCGGAAACCGGGATTTTACAGGAACTCTCCCGGAGCAGGGCCGAACTAAAGGCCATCTATGATGCCGCGCCCGTGATGATGTGCGTCATCGATGAAAACCGCCGCGTCCTGTTTGCCAATCCAGCTTTTACCCGATTTACTGGAGTATCCGAAGAAAAACTGCTCGGGGGCAGTGCGTGCGGTGTGTTTGGCTGCATCAATGCCCTTGAAGACCCTCGTGGCTGCGGATTTGGTTCGCAATGCCCGGCCTGCACCTTGCTTGAAGCCATCGAAGACACCTTTGCATCGGGCGTTGGCCATCAAAACATCGAGTATTCCACCACCATATTACATGACACCAGGAGTACGGACGTATACATGCTGGGATCAACTGCCCTCATTGCTTCCAGTGAGCAACGCCGGCTGATTCTGTGCCTCATTGATGTTACAGACAGGACCAAAGCCGAGTTGAAGGTCCAGTCTTTGCTGCACGAGAAGGCAATCCTACTCAAGGAAGCGCATCACCGGATAAAAAACAATATGAACATGATCAAGAGCCTGCTCAGCTTGCAGGCTATGCAGGAAGACGAAGGTGCGTGCAAAGACGCGCTAAACACGGCAGCAGGCCGGGTGCACAGCATGATGGTGTTATACGACAAGCTGTACCAAGCCGAGCACCAGCATGAGCTCAGCATCAACATTTTCCTCGAGCCATTGGTCAAGGAAATACTGAACACCTTTGACCAGGTCCCGGCTATAAAAAGCGATATCCACATCGAAGAAATTACCATCAAGGCGCAGTTGCTTGCTCCCCTCGCCATTATCGTCAACGAACTGATAACCAATTCAATCAAGCATGCCTTCAAGACGGTACCAGAGCCCAGAATCAGCTTGACCGCGACTAAACAAGTAAAAACGGTAATAATCGAATACAGGGACAACGGTCCAGGCCTGACTGCAGAAGGCGTAAAAAACAGTCGGGCTGGTTTCGGTATGCAGCTGATAGAAATGCTGGTTGATCAAGTCAATGGAAACATGGAAATCAAGCACAGCGACGAGACTAAAATCATCGTGCGCTTTGACGTGTAAAGGTATGGGGTTGGTGCAGATGCACATGGTCGTGAAGTCACTCAGGTCTACGGACAACAACCTTGAACAGGTTTCCGTCCCTATCGTCGGTAAAATCTATGTGCGGCCATGCCTTGAGTGTGCGGTTGATGCCGCTACCCAGGCCGCGGTACGGTAGCAGCTTGCTTGCATGGCTTGCCAGTATGGGATTTCGTATGTTCGAGTTGCCGTTCTTGATGTTCTCCACGGTAAGGTTGTTGGGCAAATGCCCGGGACTTATGATCTCTATGCGCTTGGCAAATACGAATATGCGTACCGGCGCCGAGATAAAATAATCACGGTGTATCAGTGCATTGGCGACAAGCTCCTCGAAGACAATGCGCGGTATTTCGGGGTCGCCCTCAGTGTTGATTCCTTTGTCACCCTGAACGTGCCGCAGGTTGCGTAGTATGAATGCCAGCGAGGTCCGGTACTGATCCTGCAGAGTGCCTGGTATGTCCTGGCTATCGTCATAGCGGTCGATATCGACACTGCTCCCGGGATAGGCTACTGCCTTTACTATGTAGACAGGAAGCCGGTACGAAGGAAACCTGGCAAACAGGAGTGTACCAGCTACATTCAGCTCTTCTTCAGTGCATAGATTCATGTTTCGCAGGATGCGCCAGAGCCCCTCCGGACCCTGATTCTGATCAAATGGATCGCCGAATACCTTCTCATAGAATGGACCGAAGACGCTTGTATCCACATCCTGCACACTGGTTCCCCGCACAGGTATCTCGTCACCGTGCATCAACCCGGCATTCTGGAACATACGCTGTATCTCTTCCCTGGAAGTGGCCCGGCATTTGTCTGCTCCGGACTTGATCCAGATTGCACCGTCCTTGTCCATGTATGGCTTGCCAGCACCTTCCAGCACGGATATCATCACGACGGTGCCAGCGTGAGTACCAATATTTTCAGATACTGGATTGACTGCGGGCCTGACACCCTTGGAGGCAGCATTGGATAGATGTTGGTTCAAGGTCCTTACTTCAGCCGGAGAAAGACCCCGGATGGAGCCATCATCCCTGACCCCGACAAAAAGTGTTCCCCCCGACCCATTCGAGAAGGCCACCAGTTCTGCAGTCAGGCTCTCGGTATTGGTAACCAGCTCCTTGAACTGGGTCCGGGAGTCCTCACCCAGATAAATCCTGGCTGCCAACTCGGCTTCCGTCATTCCACATCCTCCCTTTAGCAGTTTCGTTCCAGTATACGACAATACTCCATACTTATCGCGCGGATACCAGCCAAGTTTCCAGCCTATGGCCAGAATACGCTCTTATTCATACGTCCGGAGTCAACAGCGCCAGCATCTCTTCATTCAGGTACAGCCACTGTCCCGGGAGGAGGTGAAGATCGTCGAGCAGAAGCCGGCCTATGGCCACCCGTGTCAGTGCGGCGCAGTGGTTTCCGGCCGCGGCTAGCATGCGTTTTACCTGGTGGTACTTGCCCTGCTCCAAAACAATTTCAATGGTGTATTGGTCAAGGGCAACACACGAAACAGCCTTGAGCGGTTCTGGTTCGTCGATGAGCTGGACGCCGGATCCGAGGGCAGACAACAGTTCTTCCGTCACGGGGCGGGCTGTGGTAGCACGGTAGACTTTTGGTACATGCCGTTTTGGAGAAGACTGCGCGTGGATGAAAGCTCCGTCATCGGACAACAGGAGAAGCCCCGTAGTATCGTGGTCCAGGCGTCCGACAGGCTGCAAGTCCCTCTCCATGAACTGGGGAGGAAAGAGCGTCAGGACCGAATCGTGGTGGCTTGGCCTGCGCGAACACTCGATGTCAACCGGTTTGTTGAGCGCCAGGTACAGCTTCTCCCTGTACAGCCAGCTCTGGCCGTGTACGCTGAACTCGAGCGCAGTTGTATCGTAAGCATGGTCATACTCTGTGGCCGCCAGTCCGCCAACATGGACGTACCCTTCTGCTATCATATTCCGGCATTCCTTGCGCGAACCGAAACCTTGTGATTGCAATATTTTATCGAGGGTCAACATGACAATCAGTGTAGCCGCAAGCATTGTGGACTGTCAAAAGCCGGATGCAATCGCCTGAACATGAAGCCATATCGAGGTCAAGCGTTCATTACTGCCCCAGCTTTACCGTAGAACCCCTGATGATCAGTTTTGTCGGAATAATCACAGTCTGCTCGAAAAGGTTCTCGCCCCGTATGATGCTGAGCAGCATCCGCGCACTGTCTTCACCCATCTTGTACTTGTTTACATGAACAGTTGTAAGTGGAGGTTTGAGGAGGGAGACGAAGTCAATATCATCAAAACTGACCAGTGAATATTTTTTTGGAATTTCGATGCCCCTTTCCTGCAGTACCTTGAGAACTCCGAGCATCATGAGGTCGCAAAAGGTAAATATTGCCGTATATTGGAGCTGTTCGATGCAGATACTCTTCATTTCATTGCAGGCTGCATCTACATTCGGTTCACTGGTGCGTATCAATGAATCATCCAGCTGTATGCCGTTGTCGAGGAGGGCTGCAACATAACCGTCATACCGTTCCTGTGCGCTTGAAATGTACTTGGGGGCGTTTATGAACAATATACGGGTATGGCCTAGACGGACCAGATGCTCGATCGCAGAATATGCACCCTGCTTGTCGTCAATGACCACATTTGGAACCTTATGATTGGAAAAGTGTCTGCCCATGAGTACGAACGGAATACCGGAATCCTGTATCAGCGAGATATCCTGGTCTTTGGACTGTGTAGGAGTAAGAATGATGCCGGCAACCTTGCGCTCAAGCATCATTTCAACGGCGCCCCTCTCCTGGGCATAGTCTTCATTGGTATTGCAGAGGATAAGGGTGTAGCGGTGTTGCCAGAGCAGATTCTGGACACCGCGCACAACCTGGGCAAAAAAAGGGTTGGCATTATCCGTTATGACTAGTCCGATGGTACGGTCCTTTTCACTCTGAGGTCTGGAGGGAACGCCATTTTCGTATTCGTACCCGACATCCTGGGCTGTCTTGATGATAAGCTGTCGGGTTTTTTCGTTTATTCCCGGTTTATAGGAGAGCGCACGGGAAACCGTGTTTATGGAAACACCTACAGTTCCGGCAATATCTTTCATGCTAGCTTTTTTTTTGGGTCGCATGGCGCCAGTTGACTCCTGATACAAGATTATATAACCTAAACCACATTTTTAGTCAACATAATTCTTAGTATTTTAATTTTCTATCCATCAATAACATTGTAATGCTGTTATTCATCAGGATATTTGACAATATTACTACCAGTATGATATAAAGTTATTTAACTTAATATGTCCATACCATAGCGTCATCGATGAAAAGGAGCCTTTGATGTCCGATACAAGCGCAATTGTCCATGCTGCCTACCGCCTGAAAACTGTTGTTCCAGCCTTCAATATCCCGTATCTGCCAATGATGGAGCCGGTTACTCGAGCCCTCGTCGACGCCAAGGCTTTTGGGCTTATCCAGGTAGCCCGCCTTGAATGGGAGAAATTCGAGTCCAGAAGCCTGGAAGCCATCCACGAAGAGTATCAGAAATATAAAAACGAGCAATTCATGCGCCTGCACCTGGACCACGTGCCAGTGATAGACGAGGATGACCTGAGGGTCGACTATATGTCGATCATCAAAAGGGCGCTGGCGGCCGGATATCAATCGGTGATGGTAGACGGTTCACGACTTGATCTGCAGGGAAACATCGACGCAACCCGGATGGTGGTTGCCATGGCGCACGGTCTCGGGGTGCCGGTAGAAGCCGAACTTGGGTCTGTACTGGGGCACGAGGCCGGGCCGTTACCACCGTACGAGGAGCTCTTAAAAAGCGGTCTGGGTTTTACCAGTGCCGACGATGCAGCGCGTTTTGTTGCGGAGACCAAGGTAGACTGGCTTTCCGTGTCCATTGGAAATATCCACGGAGCGATAAGCAAGGCTTCACGCAACCAGGCAAAACTCGAGGCGCGCCTGGACATTCCGCGGCTTTCAGAGATTTCCACGCGTGTGGGAATACCATTGGTCCTGCACGGTGGCTCTGGCATAAAGCTTTCGTTCATCCACGAGGGCATACAAAACGGCATCGCAAAAATCAACATAGGTACCGCCATACGTAAACCCTATGAAGAAGCAATTGACCGCAAGTCCAATGACGGTCTGGAGGCAGTATACAGGGCTACAAGGGAAGAACTGGCCAACCTGAAGCTGGAAGGAACAGCAGCAAGGCTTCTCGGGGCAACAGGCGTCGGAAGAAGTTCATGAGCCTACTGGGTATCGATATAGGCACTACCAACCTCAAGGCTGCCGCCTTCTCAGAGGATGGAGTGCTTCTAGCCCAGGCGTCCCGTGAGTACCCTACCCTCCGACAGGCTCCTGGCCGGGCAGAACTGGATTCAACGGCCGTCTATGCAGCTACACAATCCGTGATTCGTGAAGTAGCCACTGCTACCTCCCGTGACCCGGTAACGGCAATGGCTTTCAGCGGCATGGGAGAGGCAATGACGCCGGTATCCGCAGACAGGCGGATACTTGGAAACGCGATCATTGCGGTTGCCGATTCCCGTGGCGCGGAATACGTGGAGTCTTTGGTGCGGAAACTGGGCAAAGAAAACCTGTACAGCATCAATCCCAATATACCCACCGCCAATTATTCCTACCCCAAGCTCGCATGGCTACGCGACAATAACCGGGAACTGTTTGACCAGACAGATAAGTTTGTCCTCTTTGACGGGTTGTTTTTCCACCTCTGTGGACTTGATGCCCAGACGAGTTATTCCCACGCCAACCGCACCATGCTTTTTGACCTGAGACAGGAGCGCTGGTCGGATACACTTTTACAGGCCACGGGTATGGAATGCTCAAAGCTACCAGAGACCCTACCGACGGGAACCATCACCGGCATGCTACCGGCCGCCGCCGCCAGAGACCTTGGGCTGCCCCCTGGTGTCGTCTGCGTGGTCGGGGCGCACGACCAGTGCAGCAATGCCTTGGGTGCGGGCATCAGCACCCCAGGCAGGGCTGTTTGTGGCATAGGTACTGTAGAGTGCGTGGCGCCGATTTATGGTTCTATCCCCGACATGTCAAGGATGCTCGGTTTTGGCCTCAACATCGAGCATGCTGCCATTCCGGGGCAGTACACTTCCTTCATTTACAACCAGGGAGGCAGCCTGGTAAAGTGGTACCGCAATACCTTCGCAAAAGCCGAAATGCTCCTTCTGAAACCGGAAGAAGATATCTATGCTTTGCTCAATAAAGAAATGCCCTCTGACCCTACACGATTGCTCGTCCTCCCCTACTGGGAACCGACTGGCGCTCCTGGCTTCATTTCCGATGTTGCCGGTACAATAGCCGGGCTAACAATGGAAACCAGCCGGGGTGACATACTGAAAGGCATTCTTGAGTGCGAAACCTTCTATTTTCTGGACAGCCTTGAAACGCTTGAAAGCCTGGGCATCGATACAAAGTATTTCGTAGCTACCGGTGGCGGTTCCCGATCGGATGCCTGGTTACAGATAAAAGCGGACATATTCGGGGTGCCCTTCGAACGTTGCACCTTCCCTGAAGCGGGCGTACTCGGTGCCGTCATGATAGCCGCAACCGCAACCGGTGTGACTAAAAATTATCAGGAAGCAGTGCAACGCTTTGTGAAGCCTGGCTTAGTATTCCATCCGGAACCCGGACGACATTCATTCTATCAGGAAAAATACGGACATTACAAACAGCTTTTTACCAGGCTCAAAGATATTCTGGCCTGGACATCCAGATAATAAAAACGGACGCATACCATCCCGTAGCACGCTCCGGAATGGTGTACGTCCGCATTACTTTATTTTTACAGTACCGTAACCGTATAGCCTAGATAATTCTGGAACGCTTCACGCATGGCTTCCACATGGTTTCCTGGAGTCAGGCTGACATGGTGTCGATGGCCATTCCTGCCTATCCATTGCAGGACACGCTGCAGATCCGCAAACTCCGCTACACCCGCACAGCCAAAGAACCCGTTGGGAATGGTATCCTCGGTCATCCTGGCATGACCCAGGTAATATTCAAGGTGACCGTCCACGGTAATCATGCTGCCGTAGGTGAAGTCCATAGGTTTGATGCGCCCCTGGTTGCAGCCAAAACCTTTGCCGGTTCCGATGGAATTGGAAAGAATGGGATGGTCGGAGATGACGCCTTTTTTTACCATCAGCTTTTCCGGAACATTGCCGCAGTGGAACAGGATACATTTATTGGGGTCATCACCATAATTGTTGTTCCAGTCAAGGATGCTTGTTGGTTCACCCGACGCCGCGCCAAGGGCAAACATGGTCACCGCGTTGGCGACGTCCACTTCGCACGCAACGGGAATGCCTCTGTCTGCAAGTTCACCGGTAACAAGGCATGGAGAAATGCCGTACTTTTCCTGCAATTCCGTCCAGCAACGGATAGCCATGGCTCCGAGGTCAAACTCATCCACTATCTGGTCAAGCACCACTCCCAGCCTGGTGACGTTCTCCAGGGCTTTTTCGGGTGCAAACTGCCAGTCGGAAATGGTCGACAGGCGCTCTCTTTTTGCCTTGGCGATATTGGAATTCAGGTCGACCCCATCCAGTCGTTTGAACACGTCGGAGAGGTCCATGGTCTCAACCGTGATCCCGTACTTCTGCATGGCCATCTCGTCGTAACGAACGGTCTTAAACGGTGTCGTCCTTGCCCCGATGGCTCCTACTGAAAGATGCTTCATGCCACCGGCGACCCGACATATGCGCGCAAACTCGTGAAGATTGGCTCTGAACTCCGTGGATAATGGATGAGCCGTGTGCGGGGGTAGATTGGTAAATTTGATGCCGTACTGTTTGAATACATCCATGATGGACAATTTTCCGCAGAACGAGTCGCGCCTGGTCGCCGGGGTCATTTTATCCATCTCGTCAGGATACGCCTGTATCAGGATTGGAACATCGATATCACGCAAAGCCAGTGAAGCTCCGTTCTCGTCACCAAAGTTTGGAAGACAGACGATCACTCCATCGAACTTTCCCTTGTTGGCGTACAGAAAGGCTGCGAATTTACGGGCTTCGTCCGCGGTTTCTATCCCTCCTGCATTGGTAGCCTCCGCCTCGAGCATCAGCGCTCCGTAGCCTTCTTCCTTGAGGACCTGAGCCATCTCGATACGAGCCGAGTGAATGAGCTTGGCTGGAAAAAATGTTCGATTACCAAACAATACGGCAAACACCTGGGTACCTGCTTTTGTGCTGGAATTGTTATCTGACATTGATGATCTCCTTCTCTATCAAACTACATAAACAAAATCGACTAACCGGAAGGGCTTGCATTCCCGCCATCATCGCAGTTTTTTCTTTCTTGATTTTATCTGATTGGCAAGGACGGCAATGACAATGAATATTCCGGTTATCACCTTCTGCATGAATGGGTATACCCCCAGTAAATTAAAGATATTCTGAATCATGCTGATGAAGAATCCACCGCCAATCGCTCCGACTATGCTTCCATACCCACCCATCAGGTTGGCCCCGCCGATAACCGCTGCTGCTACCACGTCAAGTTCCAGATCCTGTCCAATTCCGGGATACGAAGAGCGTATGCGGGCACACAGGATGATGCCTGCCAGAGCGGCCAGACAACCATTGATGAGGTACACTGAAAACTTGTATTTTTTAATACTTATTCCTGCCATGCTGCTCGATAGCTCATTTCCACCGATCGCGAGGATACGGCCACCGTATACGGTTTTCCTGAGCACGTAATGAAACACCAGGGTAAGGAAAATCAGTATGATAACCGGGACGGGTAGTCCCAGGAAAATTCCATTTCCCAGATAATCAAATTTTAGCGGAAAGTCTCCAATGCTGCCCGCAGTCAGGGCAAAAGCCAAACCGGATCCTATACCCATCATGCCAAAGGTAGCGATGAATGCGGGCACACCAACCCAGCTTATCAAGACACCGTTGAATACCCCACTGGCAACACCGGTAAGGAAAGCCAGGATGACAGCCGCCCACATACTGTTGGTGGAGCGCCATACCACGCCAAAAACCGCGCTGACAAGTGAAATCACGCTTCCGACTGAAAGATCTATTCCACCGGTTATGATCACCAAAGTCATTCCGATTGCCAGAAGTCCTATTATGGAAGCCTGTCTGGCGATGTTCATAAAATTCAGGATTCCGAAGAAGTATGGCGACAACAGGGAAAACAGGATGGCAAAAACCAGTACCCATAACCAGACACCCAAAGTCTTTTCCACTGTGCGGAATAACCTGGCAAAGGATCCGATACCATTCCAGGGATGAGCTTCGTTTGGCATCTTCATCCAGCCTTTCTCTTGCTTTTTTGCCATTGATCAAGGATTACCGCAGCAACAATCAGGAAACCCAGGATGGGTTTCATATAGGCAACGGGGATATCAAGGATATTGATGCCGTTTTGGACTTCCGCCATGAATATGGCCCCGAGGATGGAACCGGCAATTCCGCCAACCCCTCCCCTGAGTGAAGTACCACCGATGACCACAGCTCCGATAGCGTATAATTCATAACCCAGGCCAGCATCGGGGTGGGCCTGGTTGCTGCGGCCGGCAAGCGTTATGGCGGCGATGGCGGCAAAAAGCCCGTTGAGCGCATACACCGCCAGAATGGTCTTTGCAACGTTGACACCCGAGAACCGGGCTGTTTCCTTGTTGCCACCGATCGCAAATATTTTCATACCAAAGGTTGTACGGGTCAGCACCAGCGAACCGATGATTCCAAGAACCAGCATGATCAGTACCGGAAGAGGCAAGCCCAGAACATTCCCCTGCCCGATGAAAATGATGGCTTTGGGCAAACCGTACGTGGGAATTCCGGCGCTAATATAGGCCGCTATTCCGCGCGCAGCCGTCATCATGCCGAGCGTTGCGATAAATGGCGGCAAACCCGCAAATGCTATCAGGACACCGTTAATCAATCCGCACAACGATCCAATCAGAAGAGAAAGTCCCAATGCAGTAACCAAGGTAAAGAAATCGCTACTAATAGTCAGCATGGCGGTTGTATCGCGGTAATAGGCTTCTGGAATTATCATCATGGCCATAGTCACCGACGAGATGCCCATGATGCTTCCGACGGAGAGGTCGATACCGCCGTTTCCAGAAATAATGACCGCGGTCATGCTTACCGCCAGAATGCCGATTATGGATGCCTGCGTGATGATGTTGACGATATTCTTCACATCGAGAAAACGGTCCGTCAGAAGTGAAAACAGAAGCCCTACAACCAGTATCCATAGTACTATCCCTGTTTCGGACAGGTGGAGGGTTTCCAGCCACCCAGTTTTCCGGGGCAGTTTTCTCGTTGGTTCCATAAATCACATATCCTTATGAATAACGATTCTTCCGGTATCACCGGGATGTTCCTGCAATAAAAGAGTCCGCCTCTTGTATGTAAAGACGGACTCCAGCACTACATGAGTTTTTTAGAAGGCAACCTTCAGCATTTCATCGGCGTTTTCTGCGGTAACAAGAGCTGCGCCAGCGTCTATGAATTTGGGCAGGCTCTTGGGATCGATCGAACCATCCCATACTCCGATTCCTACTTCAGCGGCCTTCTTGCCAACCTTGAGGGGGAACTGGGCTACGTCAGCCACAATCTTGCCTTCCTTGATCAGATTGATGCCAAAACTTGAACCGTCAAAGCTGATTACCTTTATCTGGCCTTCCCGGCCGGCAAGCTTGATTGCTTCGAGTATGCCGCCGACCATGACGTCGGAACAGGAGAAAATCAGATCAACCTGGGGGTTTGCCTGAAGCATGTTTTCTGCTGCCTGCATAGCCTTGTCATTGGCCCAGAAACCGGACTGTGAACCTACAACCTTGATTTCCGATCCCTTTACCACGTTGTCCTTGAAGCCGTTCTTGCGATCATCGCCTACGCTGCTTCCTGGAGCACCTTCGACTACGAGCACGTTACCCTTGCCTCCGAGTACCTTCTTGGCATAGTCTGCCGCGAGGTTGGCTGCGGCATAGTTGTCCGTTGAGATGAAGGTTACAAAATCACTACCCTCGGCGGTCTGATCCATACAAACGATCGTGATGCCAGCGTCTTTGGCCTGTTTGAAAACTGGAACGACAGCCTTGGAATCAAGCGGGCTTATCAGTATGACATCGACCTTCTGCACAATCAGGTCCTCGATGATGGATACCATTTTCTGTACGGCGGTCTGTCCACCAGCCTGGTATATGGTAGCATCGGCACCGAGTTCGATAGCACGATCCCTGGCGGCTTCAGCCAGCTTCAACTGGAAAACGTCACCGGTCAGGGTCTTGACTACAACCGCAACCTTGGCTTTCTTTGCCACTCCGCTGTCCTTGGAGCCAGCCGCAAAACCGGCAACCAGAGAAACCGTCAACATGAACGCAACACCCAAAGCAAAGACTGTACCTTTCCGACTCATAACATCCTCCTCTATGGTTTTTTGGTTCTAGGAACCAAATGACTCACCAGCCATTGCGTAACGCAGTACTGTGTCTCCTGAAAATTCTTCCTTTTTCAATTCCTTCACAATCCTGCCTTTGCGCATCACGTACATCCGGTCGCTCATCCCTACTACTTCCTGCAGCTCGGAAGAGATCATCAGGATTGCTCCTCCCTGTTTGACTATAGCGTCCATCAAAGCGTAGATGGCGGCTTTTGCGCCTACATCGATGCCCCGGGTAGGTTCATCAAAAATGAACACCTTGGGTTTGGCGCACAGCCATTTGGAAAGCACCACCTTCTGCTGGTTGCCTCCACTCAGGTACCTCACTTCCTGACGCACCGAAGAGACAGAAATATTGAGTTCTCCGACTTTTTCCTCGGCAACACGCTTGCGGGTTTTAAGCCCGATGAAGCCGAATGAAGACAGCCTGTCCATCACCACGTGGCAGACGTTCTCCGATACCGGACTAAGCGGAACAATACCCTGCTGCTTGCGGTCTTCAGGTATGAGGCCGACTCCCATGCGTATCATGTTTACCGGACTGTGCTTTCGCACAAGCTTGCCATCCACGAAAATTTCTCCGGTATCAATTGCATCGATACCGTATAATGCCCTGGCCAATTCAGTACGCCCTGCTCCGACAATGCCAGCCAACCCTACAATCTCTCCTGAGTGGATGTTGATGCTTATATCTTCCAGCACACCGTGTATGCCAAGCTTATTTGTCTCCAGAACCTTTGCACCCGGTTGCACAGCTGTCCTGTGAAAAAGGGTATCAAGCTTTTGTCCCACCATCATCTGGACAAGTTCGTCAATACCGGTTAGTTCGCTGACTTTTGCCGTTCCTACGGTGCAACCATCCCTCAGGACGGTAATCCGGTCTCCCAGCTCGAAAACTTCGTTCAACTTGTGCGATATGTATACGATGCTCATCCCTTTGGAGGTGAGCTCCTTCAGAACCAGAAACAATTTCTTTACTTGATCGTCGGCAAGTGCGGAAGTAGGCTCGTCAAGGATGAGTACCTGTGGTTCCATGGAGAGCGCTTTTGCTATTTCCACCATCTGCTGCTGGGCAACAGGCAGATCCCCGACCAATGCGCGCACATCAATCTGTACCTTCAGCCGGTCAAGCTGCCTGACAGCCTCGGCCTCCATGGCCTTGATGTCCAGAGTACCCCAAGCGTTTTTCCTGACTTCCTTGCCAAGAAAAATATTCATTGCCACCGACAGATTGGGGCACAAGCTGAATTCCTGGGCAACAAGCCTAACACCCAGCTTATGGGCGTTCTGAGTATTTTTTACACTTATCTTTTCGCCCTTGAACTCGATTGAACCTGCATCGGAAGGAATCGCACCACACAGTATTTTCATCAGTGTCGACTTGCCCGCGCCATTCTCACCGAGGAGGACATGAACTTCACCCTCACGCACGTCAAAATCGACAGCATCAAGGACGACTATCTGCTTGTTGATAGTTCGCCCGTTCACGTCATACAGACTCTTGGTAATGGCTTTCAGAGCAAGAACCGTTGCACCCTGCATTAAATCTCCTTGATGTTCACCATATTTACCGTTAATTAACTAATATCATGATGTACGAAGGTTGTCAACAATTATTTTACGTGAACGGCAGAATCTGGCTACGAAAAATGGAGGTCCTGATCCCCTACTTTCAACGGCACCATATCGCTGTTACTATCAGGCAAGCGGGCAGAGGGGTGCGGCCTTTTGAAAAACCTTTTCAGGATGAGCGTTCTTGCCATCGTACTGGTCAACGTCGCGGCGACTGTTTTTAGCCTCACTCTGGTAGTGCCCATGTTTGCGGCGTCGGCCATAGCACTGGTGTCAGGGTTTCCGCAGATGAGCAGGAGCTTCCGCAAGGCGTCCATCATCTTTCTGGTACTCGGTCTGGCCCTGCTCGCTTTGGGGCGGCACCCGCTAAACATCTGGATGGAATCGGCCGGTTCCATGACCAATATCATAGCCATCGTCACCATCATGCAGATTTTTACCGTACCCATAAAAGTGGGTGAATATGATACCGCCATCAAGTCATGGATGGAGGGCCGGTTTCAGAAGCGGACATCGCTCTTTCTGCTCACCACGCTGACCACGCACATACTCACTTCATTCCTCAACATGGGCTCCATACCCGTAATGGTGAGCCTCTTCGGACCAACACTCAAGGACCGCTTTTCCGACTGGCAACGCTTTTTTGCGCAGGCCACTACAAGGGGTTATGTACTTGCTGCACTCTGGGCACCTGGGGCCATAAATATCTACCTCATCGTCCAGGCTACCGGACTTTCCTGGTCGCGCGTATTCATCCCCGGAATCATCATTGCGGTGCTCGGTATGGGTTTGTCAACGCTCATGGAACTTGGTTCCCGCGAAGGCACCACGCTGCCAGCGGACAAACTGAAGACCGACTACACGGACAAACGGTTGTCCAGGGTAGAACGTGGTCGGGTTGCCCAGGTATTGGTAGTCGCGGTGCTGTTCGTGGTTGTGGTCGCGCTTATGGACAGATTCGGCATAGGCGCGTCAAGCGGCAGGTCAGTGCTGGCTGGCGCGCTGATAGCGCTGGGGTGGACACTGACATTGTCAGGAAAGCCTGGTATACCAGGCGCGTTTGCCGAGTACTGGCGGGAAGGAACCCTCAAGGTTGCGGATATAGCACCATTTTTTGTGGCAATGGGAATTTTCTCCACCGGCATCGAGGGATCAGGATTCCTGGAACTGGCCGGACCGGTCTTGCGGTCGATCTCCCTCTACCTGGGGGGAGCTTCAGTGATACTCATAGCCCTGCTTATCGTCGCTACATCGCTCGTCGGTCTACACCCCTTCATAACGATTGTACTGTTTGGAAAAATTCTGGCTTACACCGCCTTGCCCATCAGTCCGTTGACCGTCGCTCTGAGCCTGAGCGTTGGCAGCGTTACGGCGTATATGGTTACCCCGTTTGCGGGGGTGATCATGGCAATCGCAAAGTCAATCGAAGTTCGTACCATCGATGTGGCCTTCAACTGGAACTGGCGCTTCTGTGCCATATTCTTTGTTGTCACAACTATCTTTGCGTTTATCTGGGGCGGGTATTTTGGTTAGGCCTGCGTGCGCTTCACACCATTCCGTAGCGCAAGTACAGACGCA
>JFJP01000341.1_pt1 | contig 15144 bp, 13 predicted proteins | sample 431651 | NCBI WGS metagenome assembly JFJP01 (sample SAMN02602958, study PRJNA72255) | Microbial mat metagenome, whole genome shotgun sequencing project. | biome: fresh water; feature: sink hole; material: water; isolation source: purple microbial (photo- and chemosynthetic) mats found in...
GGCGGGATCGAGCTGGTCCACAACGAGCACGGCCGGGTGCTGGAAATGACCGTGCGGGATGGGGAAGGCCGGTCCCACCGCTTCACGGGCATGCGCATCCGCAATCTGCTGGGGCTCAAGGACAACGTCTTCCGTTTCCTGCAGGTGGGGGAGAAGCCCTTCCGGCGCTGGATCTTCTACGGCCGGGGCTGGGGTCACGGCGTGGGCATGGACCAGAGCGGGGCCTACGGCTACGCCTTGGAGGGCTGGACCTTCGACCGGATCCTCAAGCACTACTACCGCGGCATCGAACTCACCCCGGTGGAGTGAGCCGGGTGGCCATCTATCGCCTGAGCCAGGTCCCCGTCTTTCCCGATCCCCGGAACGCGGAGGAGAACGGTCTGCTGGCGGTGGGTGGCGACCTGTCCGTGCCCAGGCTTCTGCAGGCGTACGCCACGGGCATCTTTCCCTGGTTCGGGGAGGAGGACCCGATCCTCTGGTGGTCCCCTCCCCAGCGGGCGCTGATCCTGCCGGGGGGGGAGCACTTCTCCCGCCGCACGCAGCGGGCCCTCCACCATGCCGGGTTCGAACTCCGCATCGACACCGCCTTTGCGGACGTCGTGGAGGCCTGCCGCGCGATGCCCCGGCCAGGGCAGGACGGAACCTGGATCACCCTTGCGATGCGGGATGCTTACATCGCCTTGCATCAGGCCGGGTACGCCCACTCCTTCGAGACCTTTTTCGAAGGAGAGCTGGTGGGCGGGCTTTATGGCGTGTCCCTGGGGGCGGCCTTCTGCGGGGAGAGCATGTTCTCCAGGGTGGACTATGCCTCCCGGGCCGCCTTCCGGAAACTGTGCGAGGTGGCCTGGGGCATGGGCTTCCACTTCATCGATGGCCAGCTTCCCAACGACAATCTGCGCCAGCTGGGGGCCAGGGTCGTCGAGCGGGAGAATTATTTAGGTCGACTGGAGGTGGCTCTGGGGGTGGGAACATGCCAGGGACCCTGGCCTGCCGCCTGGATACAAGGAAGCGCCCACACCAGAAGGTGATCACTTCGGGTTTTGCAAAATGAGTTCTGAACGTGCCCTCGATTCTGGTTGATGGCATTGTCATCAATAAGCCGTGCGAAACCATGAGATGGGTTAATTGGGCTTAACTCTAACCCATTCATCTATCCCATTATCCCATTGATTTCCTTTTGAAAACGTGGGCATTCCTTGGTGGGGCATAGCCAGGAGGAGCGGATGAAGAAGGTGGTCGTTTTGTGCATCGGGAAACTGGCCGGGGACGTCATCGTGTCCCAGATCCGGCGCTTCTTCCGGGAGACGGTCGACGTGGAACGATATTGCCTGCATGACGTACTGGATTTCTCGCCCGGAGAAGTTGTGGCTGTGCTGACGGGAGAACAGGTCAAGTCACGGGTGGCGGTAGCTGAGATGATCCATGCAGGGATGGACTACCTGATCGCCCGCCGGGCCATCGACTACACACACATTCAGGACTTGCTCGCTCTGCCCGAAGGGACGCAGGTGCTGCTGGTCAACGATTATGAAGCCAGTACCCAGGGCGCCATCGAACACCTCAAGCGGATTGGTCTGGACCACCTGAAATACTTTCCGTACTACCCGGGGATTGCCGAATACCAATCGCTAAAGATTGCGATCACGCCCGCCGAACCGGCCCTGGTTCCGAATTGCGTCGAGCGGGTCATCGATATTGGAACCCGCCAGGCTGACATTTCCACCATCGTGGAATTGGTCGAGCGGATGGGGCTGATGGATGAACTCGGTGATTCCATCTCTTCTCAGCACTTGAGGGAAATCACACGGTTGCTTAGGGAGATCGATCAGGCGGGGAAAAGGGTCTCCGACATGCGCGACACACTGCAGGTTCTCGCGGACTATACTCCGAACGGCATTCTGTACACGGATCTCACCGGGCGGATCCTCCTTGGGAACCACACCATGTCCACGGTTCTGAGGATGGATACAGCGGCTATGACCAGTCAGCTTATCTGGGAGATCGTGCCAGAACTGCCAACTTCTGCAGAGGCGCTTGAATCCAGCGTGGTCCTATCTCTGGGCGGGCAGGATATCGTTGTATGGGAAAAGCCCGTGAAACAGGGCGAAACCATCGTGGGCCACATCTTTGTTTTCGAAACCAGCCAGGCGATCCAGACTCTGGAACAGGAAATACGCAGAAAGGCTCGCAAGAGCGAGCACGAAGCCCGCTACACCTTTCACGACATTCTATCGAAGAGTGCGCAGATGGACCGGGTGCTATCCTATGCCAAACGTGTGTCCCAGAGTGATTCTACAATCCTGATCCAAGGGGAGAGCGGCACCGGCAAGGAACTGTTCGCCCAGGCGATCCATAACGCCTCCAAGCGCGGACAAGGCCCCTTTGTGCCGGTAAATTTCGCGGCCTTTCCGCAATCCCTTCTGGAAAGCGAACTGTTTGGTTATGAGGAAGGATCTTTCACGGGGGCCAAGAAGGGCGGTCGGCGGGGGCTCTTTGAGGAAGCCCACGGAGGAACCATCTTCCTGGACGAGATCGGTGATGCCCCACTGGAATTCCAGGTGCGACTCCTGCGGGTGCTTCAGGAGCGCCAAGTGCGCCCTGTGGGCGGGCGCAAACTGATTCCGATCGATGTGCGCGTTATCGCGGCCACGAACAAGAATCTCGTGGAGGAAGTGAGACAAGGCCGCTTTCGTGAAGATCTCTATTACCGCCTGAGCGTTCTCCCCTTGCATATGCCAAGTCTTCGGGAGCGTCGGGAGGACATCCCCCTATTAATAGAGCAGTTTATTCGCCGTTTCAGTCACGGCCGGTTTTCAGATCCCAAATCGATCATGACTGCAGAGACTCTCGAACATCTCTGCCGCTACGGCTGGCCCGGAAACATCCGGCAACTCCTGAACGCTGTGGATTTCCTGATGAACATCCGGGAGGATCGGAAACTCTTGCGGATCGAGCAACTCCCGGAATACCTGCTCGAGGAATACTCGGCCGAGGCCCCTCAGTTTGTCCACGAGATCCTTGGGCAGGACCTTGTCTGGATTCTGTGCAAGTTGCAGGAGTATGGCGGTATTGGACGGCGCCATCTAGCGGACTTGGCTATCGGTGAACGGCACCATCTGACGGAGGGCGTGATTCGTGGTCTCCTGACCACCGGTGAATCACTAGGGCTGGTGAAGCCGGAAATGGGTCGAAGGGGTTCGACGATAACCGAGAAGGGGAGAAAGATTGTTGCGAAATGGGATAATGGGATAGTAAATGGGTAAAATATTGACCCTATAACAACCCATATTCATGCGCCTCATTTGCAGCATTAGGTTTTGAGGTTTTCGCAAAAATAGAATTTTCATTTTTTGGTCGCACAAGAAAGGCTTAAAGCAGTGATGGGTGGCCTACTGTCCTGGGTTTCTCTCCGAATCCATCTGCTTGAAGGTGAACGTGCAGGATGCTACCCCAGTCCTCTGGCGCCGTTCTTGCGTCGGCATGGGAACCGATGCAATACGGCGGAAGAGGTTCCGTTGATTTAGGAGGAATTATGTCCTTTAGTTTCCCCCCCATTCATTCTGCAAGCCTGAAAATCATTGAAGGCGCGGAGGTCTTCGCTCCCGAACCGCTGGGGCCTATGCATGTGCTCATCGCAGGCAACCGGATTGCCTGCATCCAGGCAGGACCCTTTGCCCTTGGGCTGGGTGCAGAAGTCGTGGAAGTTATCGATGGCCGAGGGAAGTTTCTCGTCCCTGGTTTCATCGATGGTCATGTGCATATTCTGGGGGGTGGAGGTGAGGGGGGCTATGCCTCCAGGACACCCGAGATTGTGCTCAGCGATATCACCACGGCGGGCGTTACCACGGTGGTGGGTTGCCTGGGTACGGATGGAACCACGCGCAGTATGGCCAATCTCATCGGCAAGGCTCGGGGGCTTGAAGCTGAAGGCATTACGACTTGCGTGTATACCGGTTCTTATCAGGTTCCTGTCCGCACCCTCACGGGTTCTGTCATGGACGATATCGTCCTGATCGACAAGATTGTCGGGGTGGGCGAGATCGCTGTTTCCGATCACCGTTCCTCACAGCCCACCTTCGATGAGTTTGCCCGCATCGCAGCGGCCGCCAGGGTGGGGGGGATGCTTTCAGGCAAGGCGGGCGTGGTCAATGTCCATTTGGGGGATGGAAATCGGATGTTGATGCTGATCGAGCGAGTCATCGCGGAAACGGAGATACCCGCCCAGCACTTCGTTCCGACCCACGTCAACCGCAGCAAACAGCTGCTCTCAGCGGCCATCGCCTATGCGAAGCAGGATGGCGGGAAGGGCCGCTACATCGATCTCACGACCAGCAGCATGCAGGCTGATTCCGACCGTGCCTGCGGAGCAGCCCTGAGAAGGCTCTTGGAGGATGGTGTGGCCATCGATAGCATCAGTTTTAGTTCAGACGGCCAGGGCAGTCTCCCCATCTTCAGTGTGGATGGCAAATATCTGGGGTTGGGCGTTGGGAAGATCGACACGCTTTTCGGGGAAGTGAGGAGGGCCATCCGCGACCATGGCGTGCCCTTCCATGAAGCGATCAAGGTGATCACCTCGACTCCGGCGGCCTACCTGAAGCTGCCCAGCAAAGGCACGGTCCAGGTGGGAGCCGATGCCGATCTTGTGCTGCTGGATGCCGGTTTGGAGATTCATGCAGTGTTGGCCATGGGGCAAGTCATGGTGAGCGATGGGAAGATCAAGCAATACGGAACCTTTGAACAAGATTCGCTGGACAACCTGAAGCGCAAGAGGCATTTCATCGAATATGAAAAGAATTCAGCTCTTAAAAATTAGGTTTTGAACTCGATATGTCCACCAAATCTCAACTTCTGTATTAGTAAGTCATGCAGATCCTCTTGTTCCGCTGTGCGAATGCTATCCCCTTTGCTCCTGCTGTTGCTTGGCATTGGTCTTGCTCTCTATTCACCATTCCCGATCCATCCTTTGGTGGAATTCTCTAGGAGGCTTTATGATGGGCGTAAGTAAGGTGATGGCGCGTCTCGCGCTGGCCTTGTGCGTTGCAGTTCCTGGGACGATGGCGCAGGCTGCGGCTAAGTACCACGTCGGCATCGTTACAGGCACGGTCAACCAGGGCGAGGACGAGGTGCGTGGCGCCGAGGCCATGATCAAGGAATACGGGGACGTCAAGAATGGGGGCATGATCCAGCACCTGACGTATCCCAATAACTTCAGTGCGGAGCAGGAGACCACCATCTCCCAGATCGTCTCCCTGGCGAACGACCCCCTGATGAAGGCCATCGTGATGAACCAGGCCGTTCCGGGCGCTACGGAAGGTTTCCGCCGCGTCCGCGAGATGCGCTCTGACATCCTCCTGCTGGGTGGCGTACCCCAGGAAGACCCTCTCGTCATCGGCAAGGTTGCCGATCTCATCATGCGCAACGACTTCGTGTCCGCGGGCTATCGTGTCATCTGGGCCTCCAAGCAGCTCGGCGCTAAGACCTTCGTCCACATCTCCTTCCCCCGGCACATGAGCATTGAGACCTTGACCCGGCGCCGGATGATCATGGAGCAGGCCTGCAATGATCTGGGCGTCAAGTTCGTGTTCGAAACCGCCCCCGATCCCCTTAGTGATGTCGGCATGGTCGGTGCCCAGCAGTTTATGCTGGAGAATGTGCCCAAGTGGGTGCAAAAGTACGGCAAGGCCACCAGCTTCTACTGCACCGTCGATGGTCACACCGAGCCCCTCATCCGCCAAGTTACGCAATTCGGCGGCATCTTCGTGGAAGCCAGTTTGCCTTCGCCCCTGCTCGGATATCCCGGCGCCCTCGGCATCGACCTCAAGGCCGAGAAGGGCAACTTCCCCGCCATCATGAAGAAGGTGGAAGCGGCCGTGGTCGCCAAGGGTGGCAAGGGCCGTCTCGGCACCTGGTCCTTCTCCTTCGGCTACAGTGCCACCGTGGGCCTCACCCAGCACGCCATGAACGTCATCGAGGGCAAGTCCAAGATGACGGACATGAAGGACATCTTCAAGGCCTTCTCCAAGTACACCCCCGGCGCGAAGTGGGGCGGCTCCTACTACGTAGACGGTTCCACAGGCGTCAAGCTCAACAACTTCGTCATGCTCCTCCAGGACACCTACATCTTCGGCAAGGGCTACATCCACTCTGCCGACATCACCGTCCCCGAGAAGTATCTGAAAATCAGCTCCGGCCTCAAGAAGAAGCCTTAGTTTTACGTCATTAGCGATGGGTACGCTGGTCAGCGGGAGAGGCCATTTGGTCTCTCCCGCTGCGGCGGCCCGATTCCAGGGGAAGGCATCCATGGATTCAACGGAACCAATTCTGAGTTTGCGGGGCATCGGCAAATCGTTCTACGGCAACCGAGTGCTGGCAGACGTTTCCTTTGATGTGGCGGCGGGCGAGATCATAGGGCTGGTGGGAGAGAATGGAGCGGGAAAGTCCACGCTCATGAAGATCCTCTTTGCCATGCCGGCGATCAGCGAGACCGGAGGCTTCGAAGGTTCCATTTTTTTCGAGGGCAAGGAAGTCAAGTTCAGGAACCCCTTTGACGCCCTGGACGTCGGGATCGGCATGGTCCACCAGGAGTTCTCCCTCATCCCCGGCTTCACGACGACGGAAAACATCCTCCTCAATCGTGAATCGCTCCACAGTTCCATCCTCGTCGACATCTTCGGATCGCGCATCAGCACCCTCGATCGCATGACCATGGAGAATCGATCTAAGAAGGCCATCGACAAACTCGGAATTACGCTTGATCCCAATATGCTCATCAAGGAAATGCCCGTGGGACACAAGCAGTTCACGGAGATCGCCCGGGAGCTCTGCCGCGAGAACGTCAAGCTCATCGTTCTGGACGAACCCACCGCGGTGCTCACGGAGAGCGAGGCCGAGGTGCTGCTCGCCACCCTGAAGCTGCTGGCTTCTGAAGGCATCGCGATCATCTTCATCTCCCACCGCCTGCGCGAGATCGTGGATCTGTGCGATCGGGTCGTGGTACTCCGGGATGGCCACAAGATCAAGGACTTTGCCGCCAAGGGCACCTCCACCAAGGAGATCGCCTCCCTGATGGTGGGAAGATCCATGGAGGCCCAGGCGAAGATCGAAGAAGCGTCCGCCACCCGCGCCGTCCACGCCCCCTCTGACGCGACGGAATCCATCCTCTCCATCGAAGGGTTATGGGTCGACATGCCGGGCGAGACCGTCCGCAATGTGACTCTCGCGGTCAAGCAGGGCGAAATCCTGGGCATCGGGGGCTTGGCCGGCCAGGGAAAACTGGGAATCCCCAACGGCATCATGGGGCTCTACCCCGCCGGTGGATCCGTGACACTGCATGGCAAACCCGTGGCACTCAACGACCCCCGAGGGGCGCTTGAGCGGAGCATGGCCTTCGTTTCCGAAGACCGCCGTGGTGTGGGCCTCCTGCTTGATGAGGGCATCGACTGGAATATCGCCTTTACCGCGATGCAGGTGCAGGACAAGCATGTGAAGCCGCTCCTGGGTGGCCTGCTCAAGTGGCGCAGCGATGCGGCCATGGTCCACCTCGCAGAGGAATACATCCAGCTGCTTGAGATCAAGTGCACCGGCTCCGGCCAGAGGGCGGGCACCCTTTCGGGCGGCAACCAGCAGAAAGTCTGCCTGGCCAAGGCCTTCGCGCTGCGGCCGGACATCCTCTTCGTGTCCGAACCCACGCGGGGCATCGACATCGGCGCGAAGCACTTGGTGCTCGAGACGCTCAAGAAATACAACCACGAATACGGGACGACCATCGTCATGATCTCCAGTGAACTCGAAGAACTGCGGTCTATTTGCGACCGCATCGCCATCGTCTACGAAGGACGCATCGAGGGAATCCTTCCTCACACGGCCCCCCTCGAGGAATTCGGAATCCTCATGGCGGGTGCCGACAGGGACGAAGCGCCGGTTGCGGCTGGCGGGGGGAACTAGACATGGAAGGCATCAAGCGTTTCCTCGCCGATTTCGGCCTACCCAGACTGATCATCACGGTCTATCTGCTCCTGCTGTTCGCGTCCGCTCCCTTCGTGGGCGTGGATCTCGCCGCCTCCATCTCCGACGTAATCATCCGCGTCGGCATGAACGGCATCATGGTCATCGCCATGATCCCCATGATCCAATCGGGCTGCGGCCTCAATTTCGGCCTGTCCCTCGGCGTCCTCGCGGGCCTTCTGGGCGCCACCTTCAGCATCGAGACCGGGCTTGTGGGCGTTGTCGGCTTCCTGACCGCCATCCTGATCTCCCAGGGGTTCGGCGCGGTCTTCGGGTTCGGCTATGGCAAGCTCCTGAACCGGGTGAAGGGCGGCGAGATGATGATCGCCACCTACGTGGGCTTCTCCTCGGTGATGGTCATGTCCATCGCCTGGCTGATTCTCCCCTACAAGAGCCCCACGATGATCTGGGGGTACGGCGGCGAGGGCCTTCGGACCACCATCTCCGTGGAAGGTTTCTGGCGGCATATCCTCGACGATTTCCTGGCCATCCAGATCGGGGAGAGCTACAAGTTCCCAACGGGAGCGATCCTGGTGTTCCTGCTGGTGGCCTTCCTGGTGTGGGTTTTCTTCCATCTCAAGCTGGGCACGGCGGTCACCGCCGTGGGTTCGAATCCCACCTACGCTAGGGCATCCGGCGTCAATGTGAACAAGATGCGCATCATCAGCGTGATGATGTCGACGATGCTCGGAGCCCTGGGGATCATCATCTTCCAGCAGAGCTTCGGGTTCATCCAGCTCTATGAAGGCCCGCTCTACATGGCCTTCCCCGCAGTGGCGGCCATTCTGATCGGTGGCGCGTCCGTGAACAAAGCGACGCTGGTGAACGTCTTCATCGGCACGGTGCTCTACCAGGGAATCCTCACCATGACGCCCTCGATCTTCAACGCGGTGATGAAGGTGGACATGTCGGACGTCATCCGGGTCATCGTCTCCAACGGCATGATCCTTTACGCCTTGACCCGCAGGACGAAGGTGGCGAAATGAAATCCAAGCTGCGAATTTTCCTCATCGAGAACGCCGTCGTCATTCTCTTCATCCTGCTCATCGCCTTCGCTATCCCGGTATCAGGACTCCCGGCCAAGTTCCTGCTCCAGGAGATACTGATGCGCCTCGGGCGCAACACTTTCCTGGTCATCGCCCTGCTCCTGCCCATCATGGCGGGCATGGGCCTCAACTTCGGCATGGTGCTGGGCGCCATGGCTGGGCAGCTGGGCCTCATTTTCATCAGCGACTGGGGTGTCGTGGGTATCCCGGGCCTTCTGCTTGCCATGATCATCTCGCTGCCCATCTCCGTGTTCCTGGGCTGGCTCTGCGGTTCGATCATGAATCTGGCCAAGGGGCGCGAGATGGTGACGGGCTTCATCCTGGCCTTCTTCATGAACGGCCTCTACATGATGATCGTCCTCTACGCCATGGGCAGCCTCATCCCCATCATGAACCCGGAACTGCTGCTCTCCCGCGGCTATGGGATTCGCAACGTCGTGGGCCTGGATGGAGTGCGGCAGAGCATCGATAACCTGATCCCGCTCCAGATCGCCGGCTTGAAGATTCCGGTGTTCAGCTACCTGATCATCGCCGCTGTCGCCATCTTCATCATCTGGTTCCGCAAGACAAAGATCGGGCAGGATATGCGGGCTGCCGGACAGGACCGGGCCGTTTCCGGAGCCGCAGGTATCCCCGTCGAGCAGACCCGCATCCTGGCGATCATGATCTCGACCGTGCTGGCCGGCATCGGTCAGATCATTTTTCTTCAGAATCTTGGGACCATCAACACGACCAGCTCCCACGAGCAGATTGGCATGTTCTCCATTGCGGCACTTCTCATCGGCGGTGCTTCGGTGACCAAGGCCTCGATCCCGAACGTCATCGTGGGCGTCATCCTCTTCCACCTCCTGTTCCTGGTCTCGCCCATGGCGGGCAAGAACCTCATTGGTTCCGGGATGCTGGGCGAATACTTCAGACAGTTCGTCAGCTACGGGGTCATCGCCCTCGCGCTGGTGCTCTACGAGTGGAAACGGGTGACCCAGGAGAACGAGGCCCGAGCGACGCTGAGGGGTGACGCCACGCCCGCGAAGGGTGCCAAGGGAGGTGTGGCATGACCTCCCGGAGCCTCATCCAGAGAAGCTGCGTGCTCCTCGGTATCGTTGCGTTATCGGTGTACTTGTTCTACATCGGCAAGGGCCATACGCTCCTGATCGACACCAACGCGGTGACGATCAACGGCAAGGAGTTCAAGTCGGCCGAGACGATCGAAGTTCGCATCGATGGCAAGGAACCCGAATCCATGGGGCGTGCGGAACGCATCATGGTTTCCGTGGGAGGTCCCCGGCACACCATCGCGATTGAAGTGATCTCGGGCGGAGACCAGAAGGTGGGAAAACGCTTCTCCGTACCCACGTTCATGGATACGGCGATCATCTCGGTTCCAGCCATTCTGGGAGACACGCCGGAGGAGAACTGGATCACCAAGTTCACGGCCCCACCCCCGGAAGATACCCCCGCCGAACAGATGCAGACGCAGGAGGATGCGCCGATCCCTCCTGCGGCCGCAGTGCCAGTGCCTCTCCACGGGGCATCCGCCGTACCCAATCCCTGAGCACAGGGCTTAGAACCCGCACGGGAATGTTATCCTTGCCATTTATGGCAGGGACGTCATGGGATCCACACTTGAACCCCTCTCCGAGAGACATCGCCACGCCGTGATCGACATCTACAATCACTACGTCGATCACGGCTTTGCCAGCTATCGCGAAATCCGACTGCCCTGGGAGGCCTTCGACACGTTCATGAAGATCGCCCAGGGCTTCCCGGCCTACGCTTGTGTCCGGGACGATGGAACGGTGGACGGGTTTGGCTTCCTGCATGCCTGGCACCCCTCGGAGTGCTTCAGACGGACGGCGGAGATCACGTACTTCCTGCACCCGGACGCTACCCGTCAGGGCATCGGCTCCCTTCTGTTGAATCGGATCCTGAAGGAAGCCACGGCTCAGGGAATCGATCGGGTCCTGGCGAGCATCTCTTCGCGCAATCCCGGGAGCCTGGCCTTCCATCGCAGGCATGGCTTCGAGGAGTGTGGCCGTTTTCCTGAGGTGGGCCACAAGCATGGCGAGGCTTTCGACGTCCTCTGGATGCTCAAGCGGCTGTGAGGTCCGTCAGCTGAGTTCCGCCGACAGGATGCCCTTGCAGTGCGGGCAGATGATCACGTGGCCGCGCCGGGGTAGGGTGGAGACGAAATCCACCCGGACCCGCAGCAGGCGCACGACGGCTACGGACTTCAGCTCCTGCAGACAGTGGGGACACTGAAGGGGCTGCTCCAGGGCGTATTCCGCCTCGCCGATGGATGGGGATTCTGGGTCGGGCATGGCTCACGCTCCGGGGTGCCTTATGGAACCACTGGGAATGTTTTCGCGCCAGGGTGAAGTGACGGCCGTGGGGAAAGTGGTAGCCACGAAGACACTCAGCGCGGCCAGTACCGCAACCCAAAACGCAGGTCGGTGCGCACTGCGTACGGTGCTCATGACAAACGTCACGGACAGGCGGTTCGGATACCAGGGCGATTGCTTCAAAGGCCGCCTTGTGAAAACCTGGCAATGGGATAAGCCATGGCTCGTAGGTATGCTCGCTTACACCATCGCGGATCAGTTTCAAGGAAAAGCATTCAGCCGGGGATGGCGGGGATGAACGGGGATGAAAGCTGGCCACGCCTGGCGTTTCGGCCAAGGTTCTGGGAGGGGCGAAGCCGAAAACACGCAAGTGTGTTTCCGGCTTCGCCCTTCCCAGAACGCGCACGGCTTTGCCGCGCGCCCCGCAGAGCGGGCTTGGCCGGAACGCCTTGAGTCGTCAACATCAGGCGCTTTCATCCCCGTCCATCCTTTTTCATCCCAGCTTTTATCCCCGTGGAAATGGCTTTTTCCCGTGCAGATGAACAGGCTTCTGCAACGCTTTTCACTGGCCCCAGCCATCAGTTATGCCTCACGCCTGCGCCCGCAGCGACCGTGATACGAAGAGCCGGATGCGGTGGTCCCGCTCGTCCGTCTCAAGGTGCGAACCTTCCGGGCACGACTCGGCCGCAGGCCGCGCAGGCTCCCCCGGCGAGATTCCGGGCCGTCACCCGGTAACCGTCCCGCGCCAGGACGACGGCTCCGCAGCCAGGACAGAATGTGGTGCTGCCCTCGGGGCCCCGCACATTGCCCAGGTAGACGAAGTGCAGGCCATTCTGGCGGGCGATGCCCCTCGCCTGTTGCAGAGACTCCAAGGGGGTTGCGGGGCGGTCCAGGAGGTGGTGCGCCGGGTGGAAGGCGCTGAAGTGCAGGGGTACCTCCTGGCCAAGGTTGTTCGCCACCCAGGCGGTGAACGCCTCCAGTTCGGCGTGGGTATCGTTGGCGCCGGGGATCAGGAGAGTCGTGAGTTCCAGCCAGACCCTGGTTTCCCGGGCGAGGTACTCCAGGGTTTCCATCACCGGTGCCAGTCGCGCGCCGCAGTAATGATGGTAGAAGGCCTCCGAGAAGCCCTTGAGATCCACGTTGGCTGCATCCATGCCCTGGAAGAAGGCCTCCCGTGCCGCGCCGGAGATGTAGCCTGCTGTGACCGCCATGGTCTTCAACCCGGCTTCGTGGCAGGCCTGGGCCACCTCCAGGCAGTATTCTGCCGAGACGACGGGTTCGTTGTAGGTAAAGGCCACCCCGGCACAGCGGTGGGCAAGGGCGGTGCGTACGATGGCTTCCGGCGTGGAGGCCTCCAGTCGGGAGAGGTCGTCTGCCCGGCTCAAGCTCCAGTTCTGGCAGAAGGTGCAGCTCAGGTTGCAGCCCAGGGAGCCGAAGGAGAGCACTTCTGTTCCGGGCAGGAAGTGGTAGAGAGGCTTCTTCTCGATGGGGTCCACGCAGAGCCCACGGTCCCGCCCTCGTTGAAGCGGACCCCACAGGTCCCCCGCTGACCTTCCGCCAGGGAACAGGCCCGGGGGCACAGATCGCAGACCACCCCTCCACGGTCCGCCGGGTGCCACCAGCGGGCCGCCGGGAAGGTCACGAGGCGGTTTCCCGGAGCACGGCCACCAGGTAACCCACCCCGAAGGGGGCTTCGTACGAAAGAAGCCGCAGGCCCCTGCGGTCGGCTCCGAGGGTGCCGCCCGCTGCGTCCAGGGAGTCCACCACATCCTCGGCGGCCAGGTTTCTCAGGTGCCTGTCCAGGTCGGCAACGTCCCCGAGCCTTCCCCCCTGGACGCAGGCCACCACCGCTTCATCGAAGGTGTGAGCCAGGGGGTGGAACCCGGCGGGAGCGCCTTCGCGCAAGGCATGGCTCATGTCTCCGGATGCCACCAGGGCCCAGGTCCGTTCCAGACCGGTCATGGCGGCGACGAGCGCCTCGCCGAACCGCCGGGGAGCTCCGGGGGCGCTCTCCCAGGGGAAGCCGAAGACGGCCACGCGCCCCTTGAAGCCGGCCTCTTGCAGGAACCAGAGGGGGACCAGGGCACCATGATCCAGGTTCTGGGTGCTGGCGGGTGCAAGGGGAAGCCCTTCTCTTTCGGCCTGGCGGGCCATGGCGGCGGTGGCGGCGACATCCGCTCGGAAGCTGGCGGAGAGTCCAGGAATGCCGAAAGCGCGGAAATCGCCCCGCAACCTTTCCCCCCCCACGTAGCCGAAGGCTTGCGTGTGGCGCGGGGTGTGGGGTGAGAGGACCACCGCAGTCTCCGCTCCGCAGCGGACCACGGCCTCGGCGGCGGCCTGCATGGCCGCCGTGGTGGCTGCGCACTCCGAGGCACGGTCGCCGCCGATGAAGGGAATGACGATGGGCGCGTGGCACATCAGGACCGCTACGCGGGGCGGGCAGGGGTCCATGGTTCCTCCCTTGAATAGCACTCCTGAGTATCCATAGCGGCGTTCGCCGTGCAAGGCCAGCCACCCTGGTTGACGTCCGGTAGGGGAGGTCCCAGCATGTAGGTGCTTTTACTTATGGTCCGGGGGTTTCTTTCCCTCCCGGTGCCACCAAGGATGCCCCGACGTGTGGTTCGCCCTGACGATGCCCGCTTGTGCCCCGAAAGTCCGCCGGGGGTTGAGCCTTCTGCTGGCCCTGGTGCTGATCGCCGCGGGACTGGCGGCCCAGTCTGCCCTGGCCAAGGATGCCCAGGGCTTGACTTTCCCCGGGAAACGCATCCTGATCCTGCATTCCTATTTCAAGGGGTACAAGTGGACGGAGGATGAGCACCAGGGCATCACCTCCGTACTGGAACCCGCCGTGGGTGCGGAAAACATCTACGTAGAATACTTGGATACCAAACGCTTCTATTGGGACAGCTACCTCGTCCAGCTCTCCTCGGTCTATCAGCAGAAGTACGGTCCCTACCGGCCCGATCTCGTACTGGTTGCCGACAACAATGCCTTCGACTTCATGCGCCGGTTCGGGGACCGTCTCTTCCCGGAGGTCCCCGTGGTTTTCTGCGGGGTCAACTACGCCCAGGATGCAGATATTCTTGGACACCGCAATTTTACGGGCGTCAGCGAGGAGGCCGACCTGAAAGAAAGCTTGGAGACCGCTTTGCGCCTTCAGCCCCAGGCGCGGAACGTCTTCACTATGGTTGACCGCACGGAAACGGGGGTGATCGTCGGGAAACGCTTGGCAGCCGTGGCAGCGTCCTACCCCCGGCTCACCTTTGTGGAACTTGGGGACCTGCCCTTTGGGGAGATGCTGGCGCGGCTGAAAGCCTTACCCCCCAACAGCTTTGTTTTCTACACCTTCTTCTCCAGGGATACCTCCGGGCATCTGTTCGACAATCAGCGAAGCGTGCAGCTGGTGGCGGAGGCCTCCAATGCTCCCGTCTTCAGTGCCTGGGACTTCAACCTGGGTGACGGCATCGTAGGGGGCATGCTCACGAGAGGGGCTGCCAACGGGGAGGCCGCCGCACACCTCGCCCTTCGGATCCTGGGGGGTGAGCGCCCGGCCCAGATCCCGATCCAGCGGGATACGCCCAACCAACTGCTCTTCGACTACACGATGCTCTCCAAGCACCGCATACCCCTCTCTGCCCTGCCCAAGGGCAGCAAGGTCATCAATCTGCCCGAATCCACCTTCGCGCGGTACCGGACCCTGCTGCTCACCTCCGCGGGAATTGTGGCCTTCCTGGTGACGGTCATCGCCGTCCTCT
>JFJP01005867.1_pt1 | contig 15144 bp, 15 predicted proteins | sample 431651 | NCBI WGS metagenome assembly JFJP01 (sample SAMN02602958, study PRJNA72255) | Microbial mat metagenome, whole genome shotgun sequencing project. | biome: fresh water; feature: sink hole; material: water; isolation source: purple microbial (photo- and chemosynthetic) mats found in...
GGGACTGGTCCACCGCCGGCAAGCTCACCCCCGAAGGCAAGCCCATCACCAAAAAAGACGACCACGGCCACGTGATTTACGACAGCAAGAAGGGCGACTTCAAGCTGGGGCAGAACGTGGTGCCCGACTACGTGTGGTTCAACGGCAAGGTCACCTACACCACTCAAGCCGACACCATTGACCCCAAGAGTGTGGTCAAGATCAACACCTTCCACGGCAGCCCCAACGAGCCCGAGGCACGCATCTGGCCCGTCAAACGTTTTGTGGGTAAACAGCCTTACGACGTGGAAACCTTGAAGCTCCTGGTGCCCCACACCGCCACGCCCGACGACACCGCGTTTTGGTACAACTTTGACTGGCCCAAAGCCCTGGAGGCGGGTGCCAAAGCCACCGGTGCTGTCTACAGCGGCAAGCACGACTTTGTACAGACGGAAATGCTGTGGCCCATCACGCACATGGTGGCCCCCAAAGACAAGGCCGTGGCCTGCGCCAGCTGCCACACCGCCGACGGCGGGCGCTTGGGGCAGATTGCGGGCGTGTACATGCCTGCCCGCGACAGCCACCCCTGGATCGACCGCCTGGGCTGGCTGGCCGTGGCCGGTGCCCTGGCCGGGGTGCTGATCCACGCGCTGGGCCGTTTTTGGGCCAGCCGCCGCACCCCCAACACCCGCCACTGAACACGCTGGAGACACACCATGACACAAGCCAACACCACCAGCGTTGACGCCCACGGCATCAAGCGCATCTACCTGTTCAAACGCTACGAGCGCTTCTGGCACTGGTCACAGGCCGCGCTCATCATCACCATGATGTTCACCGGATTCGAGGTGCACGGCAGCTACACGGTGCTGGGCTTCGAGCCTGCCGTGCGCCTGCACACCCTGGCCGCCTGGATGCTGCTGACCCTGTGGGCCTTCACCATCTTCTGGCAGTTCACCACCGGCGAGTGGCAGCAGTACCTGCCCACACTCAAAAAAGTGGACGCCATGGTGCGCTACTACGCCTGGGGCATTTTTGTGAATGCCCCCCACCCCTACAAAAAAACCGCCGAGCGCAAACACAACCCCCTGCAACGCCTGGCCTATCTGGCGCTGCTGGCCATGGTGTCACCGCTCATCTGGGGCTCGGGCCTGCTCTACCTGTTCCGCAACTTCTGGCCAGGCATGGGTTTGGGCTGGCTGCCGCTGGAATGGGTGGCATGGGCGCACACGGCAGGCGCTTTCATGATGCTGGTGTTTTTCATCGTGCACGTGTACCTGACCACGACTGGGCACACGCCCACGGCCCACATCAAGTCGATGATCACCGGCTGGGAAGAAGTGCACGACGACGAACCCGGTGCCAAGCACTGACAGCGCTCACACCCCACTGACACAAAGCGCGGATCAACTGCCAACGCTGACACAAGCCACCCAACCTCAGCACAGCGCGTAACGCTCCAGTCACCCGCTCAAACAAGCCCAACGCATTGATTTGCTTGGGCTTTTTTCTTTTTTGGCCCAGTTGGCATGGTTCATGAAAACGCCAAGGCTGCCATGACGCCATTTCAACGCCCCCGCAAACCGCGCAACCTCGCGCGCGAACTGGCTTGGGTGGTCGCCATCAAGCTGGTGCTCATCACGGTTCTGTGGTGGGCGTTCGTGAAAGACCACCGGGTGCATGTGAGCCCGCAAGACACCCCCCTGCCCTGGATCACCCCCGGCAGCCCAACGGAAAGCCCCGCCCATGATCAGTGAACAACTCGTCGATCTCTCGCGGTTGCAGTTTGCAGCCACGGCCATGTACCACTTCCTGTTTGTGCCCCTGACGCTGGGCATGGTGTGGCTGCTGGTCATCATGGAAAGCGTGTACGTGATGACGGGCAACGTCATCTGGAAAGACATGACCCGTTTCTGGGGCAAGCTGTTCGGCATCAACTTCGCTCTTGGCGTGACCACGGGCATCACGCTCGAATTCCAGTTCGGCACCAACTGGGCCTACTACTCGCACTACGTGGGCGACATCTTCGGTGCGCCGCTGGCCATCGAGGGGCTGATGGCCTTCTTCCTTGAGTCAACCATGATCGGCCTGTTCTTCTTTGGCTGGGACCGCCTGCCCAAGACGCAGCATTTGCTGGTGACCATCCTGATGGCGGTGGGCACCAACCTGAGTGCGCTGTGGATCCTGATTGCCAACGGCTGGATGCAGAACCCCGTGGGTGCCGAGTTCAGCTACGTGACCATGCGCATGGAAATGACCGACTTCTGGGCCGTGGTGTTCAACCCCGATGCACAGGCCAAGTTCGTGCACACGGTGTCAGCCGGTTACGTCACCGGGGCCATGTTCGTGCTGTCGGTGTCGGCCTGGTACATGCTGCGCGGACGTGACCTGGAGTTTGCCAAACGCAGCTTCCGCGTGGCGGCGGCCTTCGGGCTGGCCAGCGTGTGTTCGGTCATCGTGCTGGGTGACGAATCGGGCTACACCGTGGGCGAAGCCCAGCAAACCAAACTGGCAGCCATGGAGGCCATGTGGGAAACCAAACCCGCCCCCGCCGCGCTGACGCTGATTGCAGGCATCAACGAGGCTGAACAGAAGAACGATTGGGAAGTGGACATTCCGTGGGTCATGGGCCTGATCGGCACCCGCTCAATCACCAAAGAAATTCCGGGCATCCACGAGATCAAAGCCAAAAACCGCGAGCGCATTGAAAGCGGCATTCCCGCTGTGATGGCGCTGGAGGCGCTGCGGAAAAACCGCAACGACGCCGACGCCAAGGCCACGTTCGAACAACACAAAGCCGACCTGGGCTTTGGCCTGCTGCTGAAGAAATACGTGGTGGACGTGAGCCAGGCCACGCCCGAGATGATTCAGAAAGCAGTGGACAGCACGGTACCCCGCGTGACCCCCATGTTCTGGGCCTTCCGCATCATGGTGGGCTTGGGCTTTGCCATGCTGCTGCTGTTTGGCTGGGCCTTCTGGTGCACGCTGAAAATGGGCTGCGCCCAGCGCCCCTGGCTGCTGCGTTTTGCGCTGGTGATGCTGCCCGCGCCCTGGATTGCCTGCGAGCTGGGCTGGTTTGTGGCCGAGTACGGACGCCAGCCCTGGACCATTTACGGCGTGTTGCCCACGCACCTGAGCGTGTCCACCCTGAGCGTGAACAGCCTGTATGGCTCGCTGGCCGGGTTCATCGGTTTCTACACCGTGCTGCTGGTGGTCGAGATGTACCTGATGGTCAAGTTCGCCCGCATGGGGCCGGGCAGCCTGGGCACGGGCCGCTACAGCAATGAACCCGTCCACGCCTGAGGAGCACAGACATGATCGACTACGAAACATTGAAACTGATCTGGTGGCTGCTGGTGGGTGTGCTGCTGGTGGGTTTTGCCATCATGGATGGCCACGACATGGGCGTGGTCACGTTGCTGCCCTTTGTGGGCCGCAGCGATGTCGAGCGCCGTGTGGTCATCAACACCGTGGGGCCACACTGGGACGGCAACCAGGTGTGGTTCATCACCGGTGGCGGGGCCATTTTTGCCGCTTGGCCACTGGTGTACGCCACCGCGTTCAGCGGCTTCTACTGGGCCATGCTGGCGGTGCTGTGGGCGCTGTTCTTCCGCCCCGTGGGGTTTGACTACCGCAGCAAAATCCACAACGCCACCTGGCGCAGCACCTGGGACTGGGGCCTGTTTGTGGGCGGTTTTGTGCCCCCGGTGATCTTCGGCGTGGCCTTTGGCAACCTGCTCCAAGGTGTGCCGTTTGGGTTTGACGACATGCTGGTGTCCACCTACACCGGTAGCTTCTGGCAACTGCTCAACCCCTTTGCCCTGCTGGCAGGGGTGGTCAGCAGCGCCATGATCACGCTGCACGGGGCCACCTACCTGGCGCACCGCACCGAGGGGCGCATCCAGGCCCGCACGGTGCGCGCCGGGGTGGGCGCCGCCCTGGTGATGGTGGCCGGGTTTGCCGCCGCCGGTGCATGGCTGAAGTGGGGTGGCATCGAGGGCTTTGTCATCACCAGCGCCATCGACCCCGCCGCCTTGCCCGACCCACTGGCCAAAACCGTGGTGCGCAGTGCCGATGCCTGGTGGGCCAACTACGCCACACTACCTGCGCTGTGGGCACTGCCCGCGCTGGGTCTGGTGGGGCCGCTGCTGGCCGCCGGGCTGATGGTGGCGCGGCACACGCTCAGCGCGTTTTTGGTGTCGTCACTGTCCATCGTGGGCGTGATCGGCACGGCGGGCGCAGCGATGTTCCCGTTCGTGATGCCGTCGTCCACCCAGCTCAACGCCAGCCTGACGGTGTGGGACAGCGTGTCCAGCCACCTGACGCTGGGGCTGATGTTCTGGGCCACGATGATTTTCATGCCGCTCATCGTCATCTACACCAGCTGGGCCTACCGCGTGATGCGCGGCAAGGTCACCGAGCAATACGTGCGTGACAACGAACACGCCGCCTACTGACCCCCTCACGAAAGGAACTGAACCATGTGGTATTTCGCCTGGATGCTGGGAGTCGGCTTTGCTGTACTGCTGGCCATACTGAACGCCATGTGGGGTGAAACCGCCGAAGGGCGTGCCAACACCCCAGAGCACTGAGGCCCCTCGTTATGAACCCTTTGCAACCAACACCTGAAACCGTGCCCACCGTCCGCCAAGGCCTTCGCTGGCCCAGTCTGGCAGTGGGCCTGGGCTTGATGGTGGTCATCAGTGTCTACCCACCGCTGCTCACCCGACCCTCGGGCGAGGCTGACCACACACTGGCCATGCTGCTGATGTGGGCCATGTCGGCCGGATTGGTCTCTGGCGTGGGCTTTGTGCCGCGCTGGTGGGGCTGGCGCTGGTTGTTTTCCGGCATGGCCACCAGCCTCGGACTGGCGCTCGCAATGGCCTACCGGTTTCAAGGTGTGATTTGACACCGGTCTTTACACCCTCCTCCCCTACCCGTTAACACCCACTTTTTGGACTCACCATGAAACAACTTCACTTCCAAGAAAAGTACCCCATCACCGTGGCCGAGGTGGCGAAGACCGAAACCACTTTTGCCAGCGCGGCAGAGATTGCGGCGTATTTCAAAGACTGCATTGCGCGCACAAAGCGCGTCACTTTCATTGGTGAGTTCGACCACCTCACCCATACCCGCGCCATTGGTGGCGACGTGGCGCCCGACATCCAGGCTGCCATCAATGTGCTGTTTTGCTTCGGCCATGCCCTGCCCAACCCGCAGGTGATGGCAGTGCGCCCCCGCTCCATCGGCATCGCTGACATGGGTGACCGCTTTGTCATCAGTTTCATGGATGCCCCCATGAAAGCCGCCAACGATGCCATGCAGGCATGGACGCTGGCACTGCGCAACGTGGCAGCTTGACACATCCCCACACAACCGGAGCACACAACATGTGGCCTGCATTGCAGTGGATTCAAAAAAACCTGTCGCTCAGCATCCCGGCGGCCATGTTGGTCGGCCTGGGTTTTGGTGCCGTCGCTGAAACCGCGTGGCTCAAAGCCGCCATCCTGCCGCTGACTTTTCTCATGGTGTACCCCATGATGGTCAGCCTGAATATGGCCGAGCTGCGCCACCTGCAGGGCTGGAAAACCCAGGGCCTGGCCCTGCTGGTCAACTTCGTGCTGATACCGGCGCTGGGTTATGCGCTGGGCCTGCTGTTTTTCCCTGACCAGCCCTGGTTTCGCCTGGGCCTGCTGCTGACAGCGCTGCTGCCCACCTCGGGCATGACCATTTCCTGGACCGGGCTGGCCAAAGGCAACATGGCCGCCGCCGTGCGCATGACCGTGCTGGGCCTGCTGCTGGGTTCGCTGCTGGCCCCGCTGTACCTGCAAGCCCTGATGGGCACCGTCGTGTCCGTGCCCATGGGGCAGGTGTTTGTGCAGATTGCAGTGGTGGTGTTCCTGCCCCTGGTGCTGGGCACCGTCACCCAAAAAGTGCTGATGGCCCGCCATGGCCATGCCGACTTCAACCACAAAATCAAACCCAAATTTGCGCCGTTTTCCACGCTGGGCGTGCTGGGCATTGTGTTTGTGTCCATGGCGTTGAAGTCCAACGACCTGCTGGCCCACCCCGCCCAGATCGTGACGCTGTTGCTGCCCCTGCTGGCGCTGTACGGCATCAACTTTGCCCTCAGCACCTGGCTGGCACGCGCGCTGCTACCGCGCGGTGACGGCATCGCACTGGTGTACGGCACTGTGATGCGCAACCTGTCCATTGCGCTGGCCATCGCCATGTCGGTGTTTGGCACCCAAGGTGCCGACGTGGGCCTGCTGATTGCGCTGGCCTACATAGTGCAAGTGCAAGCAGCAGCTTGGTACGTGAAGCTGACCCCTCGCCTGTTCCCGGCTCCGGCTGCGCCTGCAGCCACTGCAGCCTGATTGCTTTCAGACATGACCACCACACCCCTCCAACACACCACCCCGTATGACAAGCTGGGCGGCGCACCCGCACTGCAACAACTCACCCAGCGCTTTTACGAGCTGATGGACGAGTTGCCCGAGGCCTGGGGCATTCGCCAGATACACCCCGAAAGCCTGGCAGGCAGCCAGCAAAGCCTGTTCGAGTTTTTGTCCGGCTGGCTGGGCGGCCCCCAGCTGTTCATGGAAAAGCGCGGCCACCCCAGGCTGCGCATGCGCCATTCCCCCTACACCATCGACCACAGCGCCCGCGACCAATGGATGCTGTGCATGCGCATGGCGCTGGCCGAACAGGTCACTGACAACCGCTTTCGCGAGGCACTGGTGATGGCCTTTGACCAGATGGCCGACCACCTCGTCAACAACGCCGGCGCACAGGGCTGCAGCCACGCCCACAGCCACACACCGTTGCCTGCCACGGCATGATGGTGGGCCCCGTGGCCATTGGCGCTGTGGGCTGGGCAGCTCTCAGCCTGCTGGGCACAGCGCTGGCATTGGCCGCGCTGCTGGCATGGCTGCGCCGCAAGCTAACACCCCAGCGGGAAGCCCCGCTGCCCACCACGCGCCCGGATGACCCTGTACCCCAGTCGGTGCGCGTGCCCACGGCAGGGGGCAAAACACTGCACGCGCTGTGGCTGCCAGCCTTGTCGTCTGCGGGTTCCGCACCCGCGACCGTGCTGCTGCACGGCTGGGGTGGCAACGCCAGCCACCTGTGGCGGGCGGCGTGCACGCTGCACGCGCTCGGCCATGCCGTGCTGGTGCCCGAAGCGCGCAACCACGGACAGAGCGATGCCGACAGCCACAGCTCGCTGCCCCGCTTCGCACAAGACCTCCATTCAGCCCTGGACTGGGTGCGCCTGCAGCCCGGCACCGACACCCACCGCCTCAGTGCGGTGGGCCACTCGGTCGGGGGGGCTGGTGTGTTGCTGTGCGCCACGCAACGGAACGACCTGCGAGGCGTGGTCAGCGTGTCGGCCTTTGACCACCCGGAAGACGTGATGCGCCGCTGGCTGCGTGCGCACCACATCCCCTACGTGCCGCTGGGCTGGCTGGTCAACCGCTGGGTGGAATGGGTGATCGGGCACAGGTTCAACCGCATTGCGCCCCTGAACAACATTGCCCGCGCACATTGCCCCGTGCTGCTGGTGCACGGTGAACAGGACGATGTGGTGCCCGTGTCGTGCGCGCACAGGCTGTGGCAGGCCGGGCAAGCCGACAGCACCACGCTGCTGCTGGTGCCAGGTCGGCACGACCGCTTTGATGATGAAGACGGCCTGATGCAACAAGTGGCGCATTGGATGGCGTCGCAGCCAACCAAATGCATCAAGACCATCAAACGTGGTACGCCAACTTGAACGAATAGCAACCGATTACCCTCCGGCCAAACACCCCATGCGCAGCCACCGACAAAGGCACAATCCCAGCTTGAACGGACCGCCATGCCGACCACAGACACACCACCCGAAAGCCCGCCTTTGAGCACTGCCCCTGCCGGTTTCTCGCGCGTGATGCGCCGTATGCCCGCCCGCACCCGATGGCTGCTGGGCACCGGGGTGCTGATTTGCCTGCTGCTGGCGTGGCAGGTATTCAGACCTCACATCAAAGCCGCCCAGGTGTTAACCGTGCAACGTGCCGACCTCACACAAACCGTGGCCGCCACGGGCAGGGTGAATGCCAGCGCCCGCATCGACGTGGGCAGCGAAGTCACGGCCACTGTGTTGGCCGTGTCGGTGCGCGAAGGCGATCGCGTGAAAGCCGGCGACCTGTTGGTGCGACTGAACGACACCGAAGCCCAGGCCACCCTGGCCCAGGCCGAAGCCGCACTGGCCGAGGCCCGCGCCCGCCAGGCGCAGTTGGGCAGCGTGGCCAGCCCCGTGGCCCAGGCCAACCTTCAACAGGCTGAGGCCACACTGCGCGCCGCAGAAGCAGAGCACCACCGCGCCACCGAACTGGTGGCGCAAGGCTTCTTTTCCCAACAGAAACTGGATGACGCCCGCCGCCTGCGCGACACCGCCCGCAGCGCGCTGGTCAGCGCCCGCAGCCAGGCCCAGGCCCAACAGCCCGGTGGGGCCGAGGGCGTGTTGGCAGCCACGCGCCTGGTGCAGGCGCAGGCTGCAGTGGAGGCCGCCCGCGCCCGCCTGGCCCGCCTGCAGTTGCGCAGCCCGCTGGACGCGGTGGTGCTGACCCGCGCCACCGAGCCCGGCAACCTGGCCCAACCCGGCAAAGTGCTGCTGAGCCTGGCAGCCAGCGGCGCCCTGCGACTGGATGTGGCCGTGGATGAAAAACACCTGGCCCTGCTGCGCAACGGCCTGCCCGCCCGCGCCGTGGCCGACGCCTATGCCCTCCAGCCCTTCGATGCCGCGTTAGACTGGGTCAGCCCCGCCGTTGATCCCGCACGCGGCACGGTGGAAGTGCGCTTTCGGGTGCCACAGCCACCCGCTTTCTTGAAGCCCGACATGACCGTGTCGGTGGACATGACCGTGGGCCAGGTGGCACAGGCCCTGGTGGTGGACGCGGGTGCCGTGCGCGGTGCCGACACCGCCACCCCGTGGGCCCTGGTGCTGAACAATGGCGTGGCCACGCGCACCAACCTGACCCTGGGCCTGCGCGGCACCGGCGTGATGGAAGTCAAAAACGGCCTGGCCGAAGGCGATGCCGTGGTGCCCGCCACTGAAAAAGTGGCAGAAGGTGATCGCGTCAAACCCACACAAAAAACCCCGGTTCGGCTGAGTGGCTCGGGCATGGGGCGGTGATGGCGGCCAGCCGACAGGCCGTGGGCCGCGCCACCCGCTGGCTGCCATTCGAGCTGCTGGTGGCCCTGCGCTTTTTGCGCGAAGGCCGCATGCAAAGCGTGCTGATCCTGGCCGGGGTCACGGGCGGGGTGGCCGTCATCATTTTCCTCACCCAACTCATCAACCAGCTGCAAAGCTCCATCATCGACCGGGTGCTGGGCTCGCAGGCGCACATCGTGGTGCGCCCGGCAGAAGAGTTCACCCACCGCGTGCCACCTGCCACGGCTGACGGCACGGCCCCGGCAGCCACCACCGCCGTGGTGCAGCCCCGTGCCCAGCGCCTGCGTCCGGTCGACCAGTGGGCACAGGTGGCCGCCCTGGCTGCCGACACACCCGGCGTGCTGGCGGTGTCCCCGTTGGTGACCGGCCCGGCGTTTGCTGCGCGCGGCACGGCCAACAAAAGCGTTGTGCTGATGGGCGTGGACCCCGAGGCTTACCGCCGCATCGTGAAGATGGACGGCTACATGACGCAAGGCAGGTTCGACGTGTTGGGCACCAGCACCCTCATTGGCACCGAACTGGCCCAAGACCTCGGTCTGACCGTGGGCGACAAGCTGCGCGTGACCACCGCCACCGGCCGCAGTGAAACCCTGCACATCGGCGGCCTGTTCGACACCGGCAACCGCGACCTGAACCGCCGCTGGGTGTTTGTGACCCTCACCCTGGCGCAAACCCTGCTGGACGTGCCCGGCGGCGTGTCACAGATCGACCTGACCGTGACCGACCTGTTCGGCGCCGACTCCGTGGCAAAAGCCCTGGCCGCCCGCACTGGCCTGACGGTGGAAAGCTGGATGCAGACCAACGCGGGGCTGTTGACAGCGCTGGCCAACCAGAGCGTGTCCAACAACCTGATCCGCAGCTTTGTGGTCATCATCGTGGCGCTGGGCATCTCCAGCGTGCTGGTGGTGAGCGTGGTGCAAAAGCAGCGCGAAATCGGCATCCTGCGGGCCATGGGCGCTGGGCGGGGTCGCATCATGGCCGTGTTTTTGCTGCAAGGCGGGCTGGTGGGGCTGGTGGGCTCGGCCCTGGGCAGCGGGCTGGCCTTCACGCTGCTGCAGGTGTTTTCGCGCATTTTCAAGAGCCCCGACGGCAGTGCCCTGTTCGCCGCCGAACTCGACCCTCAACTGGTGCTCATGGCCAGTGTGGTGGCATTCGGTGTTGGGCTGGCCGCCGCCGCCCTGCCTGCCCGCCGCGCCGCCCGCATGGATCCGGTGCAGGCCATCCGGAGTTGAGGGAGGCAAGCATCCGGCCAGACGTCATATCTGTCTAAATTTGAAATTCAATCTCGAATTTAGACATTTCTTGCTATGCTGCAAGCCATGATTTCCCGCCAAGCCACCGCCCAACTGCAATCCCTGGCCCAGTGGTATCCCGTGGTGGCCGTCACGGGGCCACGCCAGTCGGGCAAAACCACGCTGGTGCAAACCTGTTTTCCGGGCAAGCCATATGTGTCTCTGGAAGACCCGGACGTGCGCGACAGCGCCCTGTCTGACCCGCGCCGATTTCTGGCGCTGTACCCGGCGGGCGCAGTGCTGGATGAGGTGCAGCGGGTACCCGAGCTGTTTTCTTACCTGCAAACCGTGGTGGACCGCGACCGGGTGATGGGAGCCTGGGTGCTGACAGGTTCGCAGCAACTGGGCCTGCGCAGCCAAATCAGTCAGACCTTGGCCGGGCGGGTGGGCCTGCTGGAGTTGCTGCCCTTCACGCTGGGCGAGCTGCAAGCCGCCCCGGCAGGCACACCGGCAACGGCCTTGGCCCAGGGGCCACTGGAAAACATGCTGTGGCAGGGCCTGTACCCCGTGCCGCTGGACCGGGGCGTGCCAGCCAACGTCTGGCTGGGCGACTACTTCAGCACCTACGTGGAACGCGATGTGCGCCAGATGACCCAGGTGCGCGACCTGCAAACCTTTCGCACATTTGTGCGCATGTGTGCGGCACGCACCTCGCAAGTGCTCAACTTGTCTTCTCTGGCTGCCGACTGCGGAATCAGTAGCCACACGGCAAAAGGCTGGCTGTCCATGCTGCAAGCCAGCTATTTGGTGTTTTTGCTGCCACCGCACCACATCAACTTCGGCAAACAGCTCACCAAAAGCCCCAAGCTGTATTTTTTTGACACTGGGCTGGCAGCTTGGCTGACGGGCATCCGCAGTGCTGATGAGCTGGCCATTTCCCCCATGCGCGGCCCCTTGTTTGAAACCTGGGCCGTGGCCGAAATCCTGAAAACCAGCCTGCACCGGCGGCTGGATGCACAGCTTTTTTTCTGGCGCGACAAGATCGGCACCGAGGTGGACTTGCTCATCGACCAGCCCCAGGGGGCCCTGACCGTGGAGTTCAAAGCCGGGCAAACCGTGGCCGGAGACTGGTTCAAAGCCCTTCGCAAGTACCAAGCCCTACGCACCCCGGCTGCCGATGCGTCTTCTTCACACACCACTCCTCCGGCACCAAGCCCGCTGTTGGTGTACGGCGGCCAGCAGCCAATGGTGAGCGATGCCGCCGACATCCTGCCCTGGCAGCAATGGCCCGCCCGAATCGGCACCATTCTTCAACCAGTGACCGCACCATGAGCTACCAAACGATTGATCCAGCCCTCTGAAGTCGAAATCCGAGTGCGAGTTTCCGTTGCAGGGTCAGGTGGTCAGTTGAAAGATCAGTACCGCGCGCTGCAGCGTATCGGCCTTGCGCTCCAGCTCCTGGCAGGCTCGGGCAGATACATCGGCCTGCTGGGCGTTTTCCTGTGTCACGCCGTCTTGATCTGCTCCATGCCCTGGGCCTGCTCGCTGGCCGCATCGGTGATTTGCTGCAAAACCACACTCACCTTCTCCACGGAACCCACCGCGTGCCGAATGGTGCTGGCCGCACGGTCCACTGTGGCGGTGCCTTTGTCCACCTCGGTCAGCGAGGCCTGGATGAGATCGCGGATTTCGTGTGCGGCCTGCGTGCTGCGCTGCGCCAGAAGCCGCACTTCACCCGCCACGACGGCAAAACCCCGGCCTTGCTCGCCCGCATGGGCGGCCTCCACCGCCGCGTTCAGTGCCAGCAAATTGGTCTGGAAGGCCAGGCTCTCGACGACGCCGACTGGATTTCGTGCATGGAATGCGAGACCGCGTCCACGGCCTGACCACCGCGTGTGGCCTCGGCCGAGGCTTCGACGCCTAATTGCGCCACGTCGTTCACCGTCTCGACGGTCTGGCGGATCGTGCCGGACACCTGTTCGACCGAGGCAGATGTTTCTTCCACGCCGCTGGCTTGAGACTCGGTGCGCCTTGCCAGCTCCTGGCTGCCCTGGTAGATGTCGCGCGCCTTGTCGACCATTCCGTCAACCTCGCCACGCACGTCGGTGACGACGGCACGCATGTTGAGGTTGATGAGCCACAAGCGGCGCATCAGCGAGCCCAGAGGACTGGTGGTTTTGAAATCCATGGTGCCGTTCAGGTTGCAGCCAGCCACATCACACGCAAGACGATCGGCAGACGACAACTCGCGCAGGACCGTCCGATTCAGCCATGCCATCACGGCTGTGCCCCCCAACACAAACAGCAGCATCTGCCATGCCCAAAGTGGCAGGCCGGTCGAGTCCGCGCCCACCAGGCCAGGCCATACCGCAGGTGTCATGCCAAGGGCCAGGCAGGCGGCCAAGGCCAGAGTCAACCGGTGCGCCAGGCTCAGGCGGTGCAGCCGCCCCAGCGCATCGCGCCACCCCAGGGGGCGCACGCCACCAGCGTGGATCTTGAAGGTGTGGTGTCCCGAGGCACGTTCCTGTGCCACCTTCGCGTACAAAGCCTCAGCTCCGGCGATTTGCGCACGCGTGGGCTTCAGACGCACAGACATGTAGGCAGAGGGCTTGCCGTTCTTCATGACCGGCGACACATTGGCGTGCACCCAGTAGTGGTCGCCGTTCTTGCGTCGGTTTTTGACGATGCCACTCCAAGGCCGCCCGCGACCGACCGTGGCCCACATGTCGGCAAAGGCCTCGGGGGGCATGTCGGGGTGGCGCACGATGCTGTGGGGCTGGCCCAGCAGTTCGTCATAGTCAAAGCCACTGGCTTTCACGAATTCGGTATTGCAGTGGGTGATGCGCCCCTGCGGATCGGTAGTGGACACCAGGGTGGTGCCCTCCATCAGCTCGAATTCGCGCTGGGTGACAGAGGGCAATGCAACAGACAGTTTCGACATGGGCACACTCGGGCAGTAGGAGTCGCTGGAAAGTGCCGAATTTTCAAGGGTTAACCCGCAAACAGGGACACATTGCGCTGCAGGCTTGATTTAAATCAAACGAACACACAGGCCCAAAATGCACCAAGTTGGCACACCGAAGATGGTTTAAATAAATAGCTTTAAAATTAATACAGAAAAGCGTTGGAGCCTTATTTGACTGATATTTTGAGCCTGCAAGGCATTCGCAAAAGCTACCACCTGGGCACACCGGTGGAGGCTGAGGTGCTGCACGGCATTGACGTGGCGCTGGCACAGGCCGAGTTCGTAGGCCTCACCGGCCCGTCGGGCTCGGGCAAGAGCACGTTGCTCAACATCATTGGCCTGCTGGAGCGGCCCACCTCGGGCACGCTGACCATTGCAGGCCAGCCCACGCAGGCACTGGACGACGCGGCAATCACCCGCCTGCGCGGCCGCACCATCGGCTTTGTGTTCCAGTTCCACCACCTGCTGCCCGCGTTCACCGCTCTCGAAAACGTGATGCTGCCATCCATCATCGAGCAGGGCCAGGCCACCGCCAAGGCCGAAGCGTTCGGGCGCGAATTGCTGGCTCGGGTGGGACTGAAAGACGCAGCGCACAAGCGGCCAGGCGAGCTGTCGGGTGGCATGCAGCAGCGCGTGGCCATAGCCCGTGCACTGGCACTGCAACCCCGGCTGATACTGGCCGACGAGCCCACTGGTGAGCGCCGACGAGGTGTTTGCCCTGCTGCGCGAGTTCAACCAAGACCACGGCAGCGCTTGCCTGATCGTCACCCACGACCCGCGCCTGGCGCAACGCTGCGACCGCCAACTGGTGCTGGTGGACGGACGGTTGGTGCAGGGCTGACAGACGGCGCAGATGTTCACCACGGAACATTTGGCCTTGCCCCGGCAGAAAGTCTCGCTTACATTGAACGCGCAATTGACACTGGCACACCCGCTGAAAAGCGGCGTCGCAAAGCTTCCGGTCTAAAGCTGCACCTCGGTGCAGCCATGACAGCGGGGTTCACACGGTGCGCGGTGGCCCCATGCGCGTTGGGGCTGGTCGTCGATCGCAGTCAACCCTTTCCAAGGAGTACCGCGATGACCGCTATCCGATCGAGCAGACCGCCGTCAAGGTTGTCTTTGTTGGGCACTGCAGCCCTGGCACTGAGCCCCACTTGGGCAGACGCAGCCACACAAACCATCCAGGGCAAGCAGTTCCAGGTCACAGCCTGTGCAGTCGAACTGAATACAGGCTCAAGCCCCGAACAAAGCAATTGCAGGTTAGCTGGAAGCCAGGAGGTGGCTTATGGCAGCGGCAGTCGATTTGTGTTGAAAACATTCAGCAGCAGCCCAGTGCAGTGTGGCAACCACACATTTGGTACTGACCCAGCGCCGAACCAAGCCAAGAAATGCTTCCTGCCAGCGCAAGCGCCAGCACCAGCACCAGCACCAGCACCAGCACCAGCACCAGCACCAGCACCCGTGCAAGCTGGCGATGTATGCCTTTTCGAACACATCAACTACGGCGGCGCCAGCCTTTGCGTATCAGCCAGCCAAGCCAATGCCATGCCAGCGGGTTGGAACGACCGCGTGTCGTCCGTCAAGCTGGCCAGCGGGGTCAAGCTTGAGCTGTACGAGCGCAACAACAAACTAGGGCGAATGCTTGCGCTCGAAGGCAACAACGCCAACCTATTGATAAGGCCTCATAAAGATTGAACTACTGGGTGATCTTGGACTCGTATCCGGCATGGAAAAAGAAGACGCGAGATACCAAACACTGG
>JFJP01007891.1_pt1 | contig 15144 bp, 25 predicted proteins | sample 431651 | NCBI WGS metagenome assembly JFJP01 (sample SAMN02602958, study PRJNA72255) | Microbial mat metagenome, whole genome shotgun sequencing project. | biome: fresh water; feature: sink hole; material: water; isolation source: purple microbial (photo- and chemosynthetic) mats found in...
GTTGGCCGTGCACCCACGTCGGGCGACATGCCGGTGGTTTCAAAGTCGATGATGGCGATGGTGGGCATGGGTGTGGGCGAATGGTAGCCGCTGGGCCAGGTCAGGCCTGCCACACCCCAAAACCCGCCGAGCGCAAGTCAATGCCCACCTCCACCTCGCGCTCTTGGGCGGCTTTGTACGGCATGGGGTTGAAGCCCTCATACAGGTCGGGCAGCAGGCGCAGGCCGTACTTTTGCACGTAGGCGTTGGCCTGTATGCCGGCCTTGTGTTTGTCAAACCGCACATCGGGGTCAAGGCCTGTCATGCCGACGTACACGCAGGGTTTGCCGTCCACGTAATCGGGGTTGCAGCGCCGGAATTTGGGCTCTTGCAGCACATCGGGGTGCAGCTCAATCACATACACATGGTGGTGGGCGTGGGGCTGGCGGGGGGGCATGGGGGCAGGCCTGGCCTTTGGGCCAGTGGGTCGGTTGTCAATGATGCATGCCGGGCGGGTCGATGATGGAGCGCACCAGCTTGGCCTCACATGCCTTGAACACCACGTACGCCGCCATGCTGACGTAGGCCGTGGCCAGCACCTCCAGCAGTTGCTGGGCCCCGCCCTCGGCCAGGGCTTGCCAGCCGTGTTCGGCAATCAGCTCCATGTTGGCCTTGGCCACAAACAGCAGGTTGAGCGAGCTGCTGCCAAACAGCAGAAAGCTCAGCCCCAGCACCGCAAACGTGGCCCAGCGGCGCGACAGCACCACCCGGTGAAACCATCTTTTCATGGGCAACCCCTCCTGCCGCCAGCATACGCAAAAAAATGGGTGCCTTGCGCTCATCCCCCCCCTGTGCAGGCCGCTCCAAAAAACGAAGCGATTGCTACCCAAGGTGCACACGCCACGCGGCGGTGTTCCGCTTGACACCTATGAGAGTGCGAAGAATTCTTCAACAGCGGCGTCTCGGGTGCGGCAGCAAACACGCACAGCGGGCTCCGGTGCTGCATCATCATCCATGGCCACCTTATTTATCGCTCTGCTGTTGGTGGGTGTGCTGGGGTGGTTTGGCTACACGCAATATGCCCAAAGGCCTTTGGCCACCAGCGTGCCCCCCCAAAGCGTGATCAGCCCCCAGCTAACGGCCGTGCCTCAGGTCACACCGCCAACGTTCCGGTGCGATGGCCGCAAGTACTGCTCTCAAATGACTTCATGCAGTGAAGCCAAGTTGTTCCTCAAAAACTGCCCTGGCATGGAAATGGATGGCAATCGCGATGGCATCCCTTGCGAACAACAATGGTGCACCGGGCCATTGGGGGGGTGAATTGGCTGGTGTGGTCAGTTCAATTTAATGCCAAAATATGTGTCTTATTTGACGTCAAAAATTGCATCTAAATTGGAGCCCAACACCATGGACACCGTTCTCAGCCACCACAGCGTCAGCGTGACCGACCTCAAGCGCAACTACGCCAGCATCCTGGCGCAGGCCGACGACAACCGGCCCGAGGCTTACCTGGTGCCCGCCCCTTACTTCGAGCGGCTGATGCAGCACCTGGAAGACCTGGAGGATGCCAAGCTGGCCCGCGAACGTGCAAACGGCCCGTTTGTCGAAGTCAACCCGCAAGACCTGTGACGCATGGCCTACAAGCTGCGTTTTCACGAACTGGCATGGGCCGAGTGGCAAAAACTGGACGGCAGCATCAAAGCCCCGATGAAAAAGAAGCTGCTGGAGCGTCTGGAGGCACCCCGGGTGCCGTCAGCCGCTCTGTCTGGCTTGGCCGACTGCTACAAGATCAAACTGCGGCAAGCGGGCTACCGGCTGATTTATCGAGTGGACGACGACGTGGTGACGGTGAGCGTGATTGCAGTGGGCAAACGCGACAAGTTGGCGGCGTATGACGCGGCTGCGCAGCGCAATGATGATCAAATTTAATAGCTGCTTGCGCTTGATGAATAAGCGGTAAGCACAGTTTTTATCTAATAAAGTTCTGAGGCAGTCAGAACGAACACCCCGGCCCGCTCAAAAACGCCGGATCTTCTGCCGTGGAGCTACGGCCAACATGCACCCCTCAAACAGGTTTCACCAGCTTGCGCAGAGCCCGAACCTTTTGCCAAACCACCGCTTTGGGCAGCGTCATGGCCATGGCCTGCATGCAGCGCTCAAGCCAGCCAGCGCGTTCTTGCAAGCGGTCGATGGCTTTGGCCAGGTCACGCGCCACAGAGGCGCCGTAAGCCAGTTCGGCCTTGGCCAATGCCGCTTGCAGCAGCGGCAAGCGCAGGTTCATCATGGCCAGGTCAATCACATCGCGGCTGAACACACCGTCGTCTCCCTGCCGGTCTGAATTGGCCAATAACTTTGAAGCCGCCATATCCAGCAATGTGAGGGTGGCAATGCCGCATATCACGTCGCTGTTGCCCGGTGCCTCCAGCGCCATGCGTGCCTCGCGGACCATTTCAAACTTGATGAGTTGCCCGTCCATCTGCACCAGGGTTCTCAACCCATATTGATCGGCGCGCACCTCGCGCCCCACAGTCAGTGGCTCTGCGCCGGGCCTGAGCAGGGCATGGAGCCCTAGGGGGCCTGTGACCAACTGGCGCAGCTCGCGGTAGCCAGCGGCATCAGACACGAGAAAGTCAATGTCCACCGACTCCCGGTACTCGCCATGGCGCAGCGCAATGCAAGTGCCGTCACCAAACAAGCAGCCGTGCTGGCGCAGCAAGGCACCGTTCAGCGCGGCCAGCACATGCGCAATGCGTTGGTGGTGGGGCCGTTCAAACATGGGTGGTGCCTGTTGTTTCGGTACCGCCACCCAGCCCCGTGCGCAAAGCTTGCAGCAAAGCGAGTTCGGCGGGCGACATGGCGGCCATGTCCAAATGCCGGGCATTGCGCTCGTAAATGCCCCACGCCTCTGCCGGTGACAGCGTGTCAGTGCCATGCACCTGCAAGGCCAGCGCTTTGAGCTGTGGGTAGTTTTGCAAGCGCACGCGCATCGGTATCCACTCGGCCATGTTGGCTGGGTTGCCCTGGTTCCCATCGTTGGTGGGCTTTTCTTCGGTGTTGCGGGCTTGCAGCACCATGCCCAGCGCCGCCATGGCTTGCGCCCAGGCACCACCCGCCACCGTTGGCTCGCCTTTTTCTATGCGGTGCAGCGTCACCCGCGACATGCCCGCCGCCTCAGCCGCTGCCGTGCTGCTGACGCGCAAAGCCTTGCGGCGAGCGCGAAGCTGCTGGCCCAAGGCCTGCAACTGTTCTGCGCTTGGGTTGACGGTGGTGGGTGGATGTGGATTCATTTGTATCTCATCATGAACAAAATACAAATTTTGTCAACTATGAGAAACAAATTGACAGTCGATTGACCATCTTGGATGGCGGCACATGAAACGGCTGCGCCGCGCAGAGATCATCAAATTAAATAGCTGCTTTCGCTTATAAATAAAGCGCTAGAGGTACAAAAGATTAAGAAAATCCGGTTCAGTCACTTGCTCCAACCGCTGGTGTCAGAAGATTGGGGTACTTCGCAGTCACGGCGGCCAACGCCACAGCCTTGAGCTCTCCGCGCTTGTATGCATCCAGGCGGTCGTCAGCCTCTTTGGTCCAGAGCGCATCCAGCGCGGTGTATTCCTCGCCCAGCGCGTCAAACGCTTCTTGCACGCCGGGCTTGGCCAGCAGAACATCGCGGAAAGCCGCATCGTGCGGCACGGGTTGGTAGCCAGTTTCAGCCATATGTGTCATGCCGCCTCTTTGTATTCCAGCGGCAGCAGCCCTTCCTTCTTCGCATCCAGCAATACGATTTCCACGATGGTGCCGTCTTCTGCGTAGCTGATGTGGGTATGCCAGCCCTGCGAGGTTTCACGCACGATGGGCTTGTCAGACACTCGAATTTGTAGGATGTCGTCGTCTTCAAAGTAAGTGGATTTCATGGCCATACATCGTTCAGGCACCATCGTTTGAGTGTTGCAACCCAACTTGCTCGGCCCGCAAGCGCAAATATTCCTGCGGGTTGACATGCACAACTTGCCCGTTTTCTGCCACCACCATCTGGGTGTTGGTGCGTTTGGCATCTTCGGCGGCACGCAGCCCGGCGCGGGCCAATGCATCCAGTGCAGCTTGGGCTGGGTCCAGCGAGAAATCGGCTGGGTTTACAACGGTTCTCATGGGTTGGCTCCTTGTGCCAGCAGGGTGGGCTGGCGGTGTTGGTTGTCGTACAGAAACCAAGCGTTGACGATGGGCTTGTAAGTGTTTTCAAACTGGTTCAGACCTGCATCAAACCGCCGCCGAACCACTGCGTCTGGAATGTTATGCCCGCCTTGGGACACCCGCAACCGCACGCGTTCAATGGCCATGTCTGCCGTTGGCAGTTGCAAAAAATACAAACTGACCTGATAGCCCAGCGCCCGCCACTGCACCACTTTTGCTGCATAAGCCCGGCCAGACAGGGTCGTTTCCAGCGCAAAACTGCGGCGATGGGCCACATGGTCATCAATTTCCGCCAGCATGATGCGCCCCGCCTTGATGGCGGCAACCTCAGGTGCAAAGGGCGACAGGCCCGCCGCGATCAGGTCTGCATTGACGAACACCGGGCACTGCGCTTCTGCAGGCAGAAATTCGCGTGCAAAGGTGGTCTTGCCTGCACCGTTGGGGCCGGCAATGATGAGGGCGCGGGGCTGTGCTTCTGTCATGCGGGTTTGGCACCGAGCCACTCAGAACGAAGACCCCGGCCCGCCCAAAAACGCCAGCTCTTCCGCCGTGGAGCTGCGGCCCAGAATGGCGTTGCGGTGGGGGTAGCGGCCAAAGCGGTCGATGATGGCCTTGTGCGCATGTTCGAAACGCAGGTTGTCTTCCAGCCCCGGCTGCGAAAACAGCGCCACGACTTGCTCATGAATCAGCGCCGACTCGCTGTGCATGTAGGGCATGTAAGCAAAGCTGCGCTGCGCCAGGGGCAGGCTGCGGTCTTGCCCGCTGGCCACCAGCTCTTGCGCCAGAGCCAGGGCCAGCGCGTCCTGCGCAAAGGCGCGGGGCGTGTCGCGGTACACGTTGCGCGAAAACTGGTCCAGCACCAACACCTCTGCCAGCCGTCCCTCTGGCGTGGCGCGCCAGCCAAACAACTCACACCGCGCAGCGGCCTCCAGCGTGGCACCGAAGCGGGTGCGGATGGCTTCGTCCAGGGCTGCGTCCTTGGCGAAGTGCTGCTTGGGGGTGAGTTCGGTGAACCAGAAGTGGAGGATGGGTTGGGGTTGCATGTGAAGTCAGTGATGGCGGACATCGGTGACAACTTCTGCCCGCCCGAATCTTTCATATCGGGGTAACGGACTGCCGCTTTACCTCGTCCAGCGTTTTGCCGTCTGGCGTTTTCCACTCAATCCATCCGTTTGCAGAGCGGCCCATCACTGCCATAGCGGCCATGCTTGGGCTGGAGAACAAATGGTCGCGGGTAAAAATCAACTGGCCGTTTAGCTCCGTCAGGATTCCATCAACCACCAGTTGCATACGCAATCTCTCGTTGGACGTCCCCTGGATGGACGCCACGATTTCGGCTCGGCCCCTGGATCCTTTGTGTACGACAAATCCTTCCGGGGTGTATTCACCCACGCCGTCTGCGCCTGAGCCCCTGCAATAGAACAGCTCCGCTTCTCCCTTGGCGGTGGCTGAGTTGGTCAGTGGTTCAAAAAGGGGTTTACCCAGTGTGGCCAAAAGCGCCGCTGCTGTCTCGTGTATCTCGTGACAGTCCGCTTGCAACGGGGCAGGTGTGTACGGTTGCGTACCAGCATTCCCGTTTTCAAGGCTGTAGCGCCCTGCTTTGGTGGCCTCTGCAATCGCAAACCACTCCAAAAACAGTGCGTGTGTTTGGGTGAGGCTGTTTGTGAGAGAAATCACCACCAGCGCCCGGTTCCAGAAGTCCTTGCCCTGGTTGTGCTGAGCCAACCGGTTGCCCACATTGCCAGACTGCCCAATGTAGGCTCGTGGTTGGCCTGCGTCGGATACCTCACCTGTGAGAATGTAGACACCCACCTGTTGGGCCTCTGGCATCTTGAGGAATTCTGGTAGCTGGCTGCGCGGCACCTCGATCACTCGCACGATGCGAGTCGTGATTTCGGCCACGCGTATTCCGCGCGGGTCACCGCTGGGGAGGAAGATTTGTATGGTTTGAGGGCGGGGCATCAATCACTTGCCCCAAGAATCCTTCAACCCCACCGCCAAGTTAAAAACCGGCTTTCCAGCCGCATGGTCCACGCGGTCGGCCACAAAGTACCCGTGCCGCTCAAACTGAAACTTCTGGTCGGGCTGGGCGTTGGCCAGTGACGGTTCAACAATCGCGGTCACCACCTTCAGGCTGTTGGGGTTCAGGCTTTCCATAAAGTCTTTGCCGCCCGCGTCGGGCTGGGCGTCCACAAACAGGCGGTCGTACATGCGCACTTCGGCGCTCACACCGTCGGCCACGCCCACCCAGGTGATGGCGGCCTTCACCTTCACGCTGTCGGCGCCGGGGGTGCCGCTTTTGGTGTCGGGCACCACGGTGGCCAGCACTTCGGTGATGGTGCCGTTGGCGTCTTTGGTGCAGCCGGTGCATTCAATGACATGGCCGCCCTTCAGGCGCACCTTGTTGCCAGGGAACAGGCGCTTGTAGCCCTTGGGGGGCACTTCTTCAAAGTCCTCGCGCTCAATCCACACCTCTTTGCCAATTGAAAAGTGGCGCACCGGGCTTTCCGTGCCCTCGGGCGGGTGGGGCAGGGCGGGCAGGGTGCAGGGGTCCAGGTAGGCTGCACCACCTTGTGCGGCAAACACCTCGTCCCAGTTGGTCAGCACCAGCTTCACGGGGTTCAGCACGGCCATGCCGCGGTGGGCTTTCAGCTCCAGATCTTCTCGCAGGCAGCCTTCCAGGGTGCTGTAGTCAATCCAGCCACGCCAATGCGTTCGGCAAAGGCTTGCAGCGCGGCAGGGGTGTAGCCCCGGCGGCGCAGGCCGACGATGGTGGGCATGCGGGGGTCGTCCCAGCCGTTGACCTTGCCTTCGTTCACCAGCGCGGCCAGCTTGCGTTTGCTGGTGATCACATACGTCAAGTTCAGGCGGGCAAATTCGTACTGCTTGGGGGCGGGTGCGGCCAGCAGGCCACCCTCTGCCAAGCGGTCCATCAGCCAGTCGTAAAACGGGCGTTGGTCTTCAAATTCCAGCGTGCAAATGCTGTGGGTGATTTGCTCCAGCGCGTCCTCAATGGGGTGCGCAAACGTGTACATGGGGTAAATGCACCATTTGTCGCCCGTGTTGTGGTGGGTGGCGCGGCGAATGCGGTAAATGGCTGGGTCCCGCATGTTGATGTTGGGGCTGGCCATGTCAATTTTGGCGCGCAAAACCATAGCGCCATCGGCATGTTGGCCTTGCGCCATCTGCCTGAAACGATCCAAATTCTCAGCCGGGGTGCGTGTGCGGAATGGGCTGTCCACGCCGGGCTTGCCAAAGTCGCCCCGGTTGGCGCGCATGTCTTCGGGGCTTTGTTCGTCCACGTAGGCGTGGCCGGCTTCAATCAAATACTCAGCCGCGCGGTACATGAAGTCAAAGTAGTCGCTGGCCTGGAACAAATGGTTCTGGCCGTTGGCCTCCCAGCCAAAGCCCAGCCACTGCACGGCGTCCAGAATGCTGTTGACGTATTCGGTGTCTTCTTTTTCTGGGTTGGTGTCGTCAAAGCGCATGTGGCACACGCCGCCGTAGTCGCGTGCCAGGCCAAAGTTCAGGCAAATGCTTTTGGCGTGGCCCACGTGCAGGTAGCCGTTGGGCTCGGGCGGGAAGCGGGTGCGAATTTTGGCGGGGTCAAGCGGGCCAGCGGCATGGTGCGCGGCGTCGCCGGGGGTGCCTGCCCAGCGGCGCTGTGCGTAGGTGCCTTGCTCCAGGTCTTTTTCAATGATCTGGCGCAGAAAGTTGCTGGGTTTGTGGTCGGCCGCTGCGGTGTCTGCGGCGGTGCCGGCAGGGTGGGTATTGGTGTGGTTGGAACTCATGGTTTCATTCTATGTGCCGTGTCAGGCGGCTCGGCCATGGTCGCAAAACTCAAGATAATCCAAGGTTTCGCACGGTTGTGCGCTCTAACGCTTCACACCCATGACAACAGACGCACCCGACACCGTGGCGGTTTACGAGTCGACCTTGTGGCTCGACACCAAGATGGGCGATGTTTTTGCCCCTCACGTGCAGGTGCAGTTGGACTGGAATGACATAGAGGCCGCTGTGCGGCGTGGTGCCATCAACCCTTCCGAGGCCCATGCGCTGTGGGCAGAGTGGGCTGCGCCCGGCAACCCCCGCCGCGTGCACCGCAAGGCTGCTGAGTCTTTGCCGAAGCCTGCCACGCAGGCGGCACGGTTCACGTTTTCGCATGTGTTGTATTACTTCGGTGGCTTGTTGACCATTGGGGCCATGTCGCTGTTCATGACGCTGGCTTGGGCGGCTTTGGGCGCCTGGGGCAGCGCCGTGTTGGCCGCTGGCTACCTGTTCGCCGCTTGGCGCGTGGCGGTGCACCTCAAAGACAAAGACCTGCCCATTCCGGCCGGCATTCTGGCCACGCTGGCGGTGTGCCTGGTGCCGTTGGTGGTGTGGAGTGTTCAGGTGGGCCTGGGGTGGTGGCCCGAGGGTGGCAGCAGCCAGTTTGGCCACTACCACCAGCAAATCAACTGGCGCTGGCTCACGCTGGAGTTCGCCACGCTGGCGGCGGCGGTGGTGATGCTGCGCGCCATGCAATTGCCCTTCATGGTGATGCCCGTGGCGGTCACGCTGTGGTACCTGAACATGGACCTGGCCCACCTGCTGATGCAAAAAGAGGGCTTTGACTGGCAGTTCACCCGCGATGTGTCGCTGGTGTTTGGGCTGGGCACCTGTGCATTGGCGCTGTGGGTGGACGTTCGCACCCGCCAGGCCACCGAAGACGCGGCCCGGCAGGACTTTGCCTTTTGGCTCTACATCTTTGGGGCGATCATGTTCTGGGCAGGCCTGAGCCTGCGCGACAGCGACAACGAATGGGGCAAAGCGGTTTACGGTGCCATCAACCTGATGCTGGTGTTCTGGGGGGCTGCCATCGGGCGGCGGGTGTTCACCGTGCTGGGCGGCCTGGGCGTGGCGGGTTACGTGGGGTATTTGTCTCACCAGGTGTTTCAGGATTCACTGGCCTTCACGTTTGCGCTCACGCTGCTGGGGTTGGGTGTGGTGGCGCTGGGGGTGTGGTGGCAGCGAAATGAGGCGGCTATTCATGCTGCACTGGCGGGCTGGTTGCCTGCGCCGCTTCGCGTGCTGGGCGAAAGCCCGCCGCCATGACGTGCCCACTGACAGTGGTGCCACCCCAACGCATGCCTATGGCCGATGCGTTCAAGGCCGTGGCTTCGCAGCTCATCGTGTTGCACCACCTGGCCTTTTACGGGCTGGTGGTGGCCTTGGTTGTGGCTGTGGCAGGTACCACTTGGGCCTGGATTCGCTCTCTGCGGGCGTGTGGTACGTGGCCATCGACTTTCAGTTGTTTGCGCTCATGCTGGTCCTGCTCTGGCTGGCCCGCCGCATGGCTGACCGCACCAGTGCACAGCGCTGGATGACCCTGGTGCTGGTGGGCGGGTTGGCAGCTTGGTCGCTGCTGGTGTTCAACACCGATCCCGGTTGGGACAACTGGGCTGTTTATTTCTTTGCGGCCTATGCACTGGGTGCATTGGCATGGTGGGGCACGCATACCTTGACGGGACCTCATGAACTTTCCGGTGGCGCTGGTGGTGAACGCTGCGTTCACCCGTTTTGCACCTGCTGATGTGGCCGTGCAAACTTTGGGCGTGATGTTGGCCTGGGGGTTGGCGGTGCTGACGGGCGCTGCCTTTTTTCATGGGGTGGAGGACCCATCTCAGGCGATGGATGCAGGCACCGACCTGCGGTTGGGCGTTACGTTTGGCAACGCTTGTGGGCTTCAAAAACCGGTGAACTGGTTGGTTTACCCATGAAATAGCGCTGCGGGCCAAGGGTGGCCCGGTATCAAGGGGTTGCACCATGCGCACACAAGTTTTTCAAATCACTGCAAAGCAAGCTGCCAGTCGTTGGCTGGCCACTGCGGCGTTGGCACTGGCTGGCGGTTTGGCCAGCGTTGCCGGGCATCAAGCCCATGCGGGGCCGCTGGTGTGGTCTGTCGGACTGGGTACACCGGGTGCCGTCGTACAGGTGGGCAGCCACCCACCGCCCCAGGTGGTGTACGCGCCCGTGTTCCAGCCGGTGCCTGTGCAGGTGGTGGTGGCACCACCCCCACGGTGGTATGGGCCGCACGCAGCAGCCAGCCACGGACACCACCACAGAGACTATTTCGACGATCACCGGCGCAGGGGCCACCACCATGGGCACCGTGGTGGTCACAGGGAGGGCTTTTATGTTCAACCCGCGCAACCGCAGTGGAATCACCATCGATGAGCCGCCAAGCGGCGTGCGACACCCGGCTTCAGCGCTCAGTCAATGTCCCGGTAGGTGCGCCGCAACTTGGCGTACATGCCTTTGCTGGCGGCGACAAACTTTGGGAAGTGAGATGCGGCGAGTAATTGCGCGCCCCCAGCGGCTACCGGGGAGTGTTTGAGAAAAGTCCGGCGGCAGCATGGCTTCAATGTCAGGGGCAAGGTCCTGCGGTTTGTCGGTGGGGGCGTAGCGTTTGACCACCTCGCCATCGGGCGACACGAGAAACTTGGTGAAGTTCCACTTCACCGCCTGCGAACCCAACAGCCCGGGGGCTGCCTGCTTCAGGTGCTGGTACAGGGGGTGGGTGTGGGTGCCGTTCACCTCGACCTTGGCAAACATGGGAAAGCTGACGTCGTAGGTCAGGCTGCAGAACTGTTTGATCTCGGCCTCGTCACCTGGCTCCTGGTGGCCAAACTGGTCACATGGAAACCCCAGCACCGCAAAACCCCGGTCTTTGTATTGGCGGTACAGCGCCTCCAGCCCTTCGTATTGCGGCGTGAAGCCGCATTGGCTGGCCACGTTCACCACCAGCAGTGCCTGGCCTGCGTAGGGGGCCAGGGTTTGCCGCTGGCCATCGATGGTGGTGACTTCAATGGAATCGAGAGGCATGGTTTGTTCCTTGTGCATGGGGCGGCGAATACCGGGTTGGCGCATTTTGCGGGGGCACCTGAGGCCCTGCACACGCAAGGGCGCAAAACCTTCATGCCGCCATTGCCGCGTTTTGCGCCGCTTGGCTGCATTTCGTCGCAAGGTGCATGACGCCGTGGGCCGCAAGTCGGACAGTGCACCCCAGATGTTCAACGCCCCCAACCGAACGGACCCGGGGCACCCAATGGAGAAAACCATGCGCAACGTTGTTTCTGTCGCCCTTGTTCACTGTGTTCTGGCCACAGGCCTGTTGGCCGACAACGCCCATGCTGTGCCCGAAGCACAGTTTCAGCCCGCGTTTGCCACATTCATGCAGGCGGCAGATGGCAACACCTCGGCCATTGACAAGGCGGCCGATGCCTTTGCCACCCTGCTGGCAACCGAGCCCACCAACCCAGTGCTGCTGGCCTACACGGGTGCGGCCACCAGCATGAAGGCCAACACCACCTGGCTGCCCTGGAAAAAGCTGGCCTATGCAGAAGACGGCCTGGCCCAACTCGATAAAGCGCTGGCCCTGCTCACCCCCGCCCACAGCGCCGTGGTGCAAAACGGCACCCCCGGCAACCTGGAGGTGAAGCTGGTGGCTGCCAACACGTTTCTGGCGGTGCCCGGTTTCATGAACCGCAATGAGCGCGGTGTGAAGCTGGTGAAAGACCTGTTGGCCAGCCCGGCGCTGGGCAGCACACCCAAGGAATTCCAGGCGTCGGTTCAAAAGGCCGCCGTGCAAGCCAAACTGGCCGGGGCAGCGAAATGACCGCTCACGCCCAAAGCACCCCCGTGGTGGCACTGCACGGTGTGCACAAAACCTACCGCCTGGGCGAACACGTCATTCCCGCGCTGCAAGGTGTGGACCTGAGCGTGGCGCGTGGTGAACTGCTGGCGCTCACAGGCCCCTCGGGCAGCGGCAAAAGCACCATCCTGAGCCGACAGCGGCGACATCGAGCTGAACGGACAGCGCATCAACGGTTTGAGTGAAGACGAGCTGACCCTGCTGCGCCGCGATGCCATGGGCTTTGTGTTCCAGAGCTTCAACCTGGTGCCCGTGATGACCGTGGCAGAAAACGTGGACTACCCGCTGTTTCTGGCCGGGGTACCTGCGGCCGAGCGGCGCGAACGTGTGGCCGCCCAACTGGCCGCCGTGGGCCTGGCCGACCATGCCCACCACCGGCCCGACGCGCTCAGCGGCGGCCAGCGCCAGCGCGTGGCCATAGCCCGTGCGCTGGTGAAGCGGCCCAAGCTGGTGATTGCCGACGAGCCCACCGCCAGCCTCGATTCACACACCGCCGACCAGGTGCTGGACCTGATGCGCGAACGCGGCCACGCCGAGGGCGCGGCCTTTGTCATTGCCACCCACGACAGCCGCCTGACCCGCCGCTGCGACCGCGTGGTGGCCCTGCTGGAAGGGAGAATTCAATGAGCACACACAACGTTTCGTTTTTCAGCGGCTGGTGCCACTGGTTCAAATTTGCGCTGCAAAACACGCTGCGCAACCGCAGGCGCTCGGCCGTCACGGTGTCCATCGCGGCGCTGGGCACTGCCGCCATCCTGCTGGCGGGGGGGTTTGCCCTCTTCACCTACGAAAGCCTGGCGCAGGCCGCCGCGCGTGACACAGGCCACCTGGTGCTGGGCACCCCGGCCAGCTTCACCACCGACGAAGACGTGCCCCTGCAACACGGCCTGGGCAACGTGGACGCACTGCGCCAGCAACTGCTGGCCGACCCTGCAGTGCGCCAGGTGCTGCCCAAGGTGGTGTTCAGCGGCCTCATCAGCAACGGCGACAAATCAACCGTGATGATGGCCACCGGCGTGGACCCCGACAACGAATTTGCCGTCAAAGGCCCGTTCCTCACGGTGACGGCGGGCAGTGTGCTCACATCGGACAGCAACGAGCCCTCCGCCGGGCCGCCCCAAGGAGGGTCGCACCCCCTCGGGGGGCCTGGCGAAGCCAGGGTTGGGGGCCATTCCACAGAAGTGATGCTGGGCGAGGCCCTGGCCCGCAGCCTGAAGGCCACCCCCGGCAGCAGCCTGACGCTGCTGGCCAGCACCACCGAAGGCGCCATGAACGCCATGGACGTGGTGGTCAAAGGCACCTTCACCACAGGGGTGCCCGACATGGACAAACGCGCCGTGTTCACCAGCGTGGCCCTGGCCCAGCGCCTGCTGGTGACCGACCGCGTCAGCAGCCTGGGCGTGTTTCTGGACCGCATGGAGTCCACCCTGCCTGCCCAGTCACGCGTGGCGGCTCTGCACCCCGAGCTGACGGTGCAAAACTGGGAGCAACAAGCTGTTTTCTATCAAGCGGTGAAGGGCCTTTACAACCGAATTTTTGGTGCCTTGGGCATCATCATCGGTGTGATCGTGGTGTTTGTGGTGACCAACGCCATGGCCATGGCCATCATCGAGCGCACCCGCGAAATGCACGCTGCCATCGCAATTGCTGCGCACCCTGGGGCTGGAGGGCATGTTGCTGGGCGGTGTGGGCGCGCTGGTGGGCGCAAGCCTGTCGCTGGGCGTGTCGGTGCTGCTGTATGTGGTGCCGGTCGAGATGCCACCCCCCCCCGGGCGCTCGGTGGGCTACCCGCTGAACATCGCCATCGACCCCACGTTGTACCTGGCCACGCTGCTGGCCATGGTCGGCCTGACCATGCTGGCCAGCTACGCCGTGGCCCGCAAAACCGTGCACATGCCCGTGGTTGATGCACTGGCCCACACCTGATTGAACGTGGAAAGAACACCATGAAACACATCTCCATTCCCTTGCTGCTGGCGCTGGCCGCCCCGGTGTATGCCCAGGACGTGGGCGCTTTGCTGAAAGACGCAGACCGCTTTCGCATGAGTGCCGACAACCTGCAGGTGGACACACAGGTGCAGACGTTCAACGCCGACGGCACCCCTGACAAAGAACGCCGCTACACCGTGTTTGCCCAAGCGGGCCGTCAGTCGCTGGTGCTGATGCAAAGCCCCGCCGAAAAAGGCCAGAAAGTGCTGATGCTGGCAGACGACTTCTGGCTGCTGATGCCGGGCAGCCAGCGCCCGCTGCGCATCACCCCCATGCAAAAGCTGCTGGGCGATGCCAGCACCGGCGACATTGCCACCATGAGCTGGGCGGGCGACTACACCGCCACCCTGGTGGGCGAAGAGCCCTGTGCACCCGACAAAGCGGCTGAAGAGAAAATTCAAACCAAAAATGCCTCCACCGCATTTCCACATTCAAAAGTGTGCTATCGCCTTGACTTGCTGGCCAGCCGCAAAGGTGTCACTTACCAGCGCATTGAGCTGTGGCTGGGCAAACAGCGCCACGAGCCTGTGCGGGCCAACCTGTACGTGCAGTCCGACAAACTGGCCAAACAGGCCCGCTTTGTGATGGACAGCGCCACCGCACCCACCACCGTCAACGCCATGGTGCTGGTGGACCAGCTCAGCAACAAAAAAGAAACACGGGTCACCTATCTCAGCCGCAAAGACAAAACAGTGCCCGCCGAGTGGCTGAACCCCATGTTCCTGGCCCGCAACCCGCAACTGGATTGAGCCATGACCCCCGCACAACTTGGAGCTGCCCTCGTGGGCTGGGCCCTTGCCGCCACGGTGCAAGCTGAAAGCATCGATACCTCTGGCCACCTGCGCGCCTCGTGGGCTGAGCGCCAGGCCGCCAACACAGGCCCGCTGGCGCAGGCCAACGCGCTGTTGCCAGGCATCGCTCCGGCAGAAGGCTCGGCGGCCTCGGTGCAGGCCGAATTGCGCGCCAGCACCAAGGTGGGGGGCGTGGGCCTGAACACCACCTTCACCCTGCAGGGCCAACGCCCCGAAGGCAGTCCCGGCCAGACGCAGGCCTGGGTGAACGAAGCTGTCGCATCGGGTGCGGCAGCTGGTCTGAACTGGAGCGCTGGCAAAAAGGTGGTGAGTTGGGACGTGGGCTATGCCTTTCGTCCCAACGACGTGGTGCAGCTGGAGGCCCGCCGCACCCTGGCCCCCGCCACGCTGGAAGGCCGCCCGCTGCTGATGCTGGAGCACTTCACCGCCACCACGGCGTACAGCCTGGTGTGGGTCAACCCCACCAAGCCTCGTGCA
>JFJP01010491.1_pt1 | contig 15144 bp, 13 predicted proteins | sample 431651 | NCBI WGS metagenome assembly JFJP01 (sample SAMN02602958, study PRJNA72255) | Microbial mat metagenome, whole genome shotgun sequencing project. | biome: fresh water; feature: sink hole; material: water; isolation source: purple microbial (photo- and chemosynthetic) mats found in...
TTTCCGGTGGGCTTTACCTCGAAGGGCAGCTTGTCGGCCGCGCGATCGCCGAAGACGGCACTGCTGCCAGCGTCACGGTGGCCAATCGTGGTCGCGTGGAAGGCGAGCTGCACGCGCCCGTGGTCATCATCAACGGCACCGTCGTGGGTGATGTGCATGCCACCGAGCGGCTGGAGCTTGGCCCCGAAGCGCGCGTGGAAGGCTCCTTGTTCTATACCGTGGTCGAAATGGCGGCTGGCGCCTCGGTGAGTGGTCGTTTGGTACACCGTGATCGCGCCGGAGTCGAGGTGCCCACCGCGACCGTTACCGATATCCATGCAGGCCGCAGCACCGCCGAGCGCGAAGCGACACGGGCTTGACCTGCAATGCGCTTGAATAAGCGCTTCCCCGCCGCCACATGGTGACCATGAACAGTCCGAGTTACCAAGATCTGGAAGCGCCGGTCGGCTTCACCCCTGCGGCCGCAGCGAAGGTGGCCGCGCTGATTGCCGACGAGGGCAACCCCGAACTGAAGCTGCGCGTGTTCATTTCCGGTGGTGGCTGCTCGGGCTTCCAGTACGGCTTCGAGTTTGATGAAGCACGCAGCGAAGACGATGTGGCCGTGCAGCGCGATGGTGTGACGCTGGTCGTCGACCCGCTCAGCCTGCAGTACCTGATGGGTGCTGAAGTCGATTACCGCGAGAGCCTCACCGGCTCGCAGTTCGTCATTCGCAATCCGAACGCAAAAACCACCTGCGGCTGCGGTAGCAGCTTTTCGGTGTGAGCCTGTCGGGATTCGCCTTCGTTGATGGGGGAGTGGAGCGTGCGGCGCATCTGCGCGATGAGCCCGCCGCCCTCGATGCACTCTGGCCGCGCGCCCGCGTGCTGCGACTGGATGCCGAATCACGCGCGTTGGATGAGGGCAGCCTTGAAGCGTGGGTTGTGGGCCCGGCGATTGCAGCCGAGCGTCCTGCCGCCGCGGTGTTTTTAGGCATGGCGGGCGATCAAGCCTGTTTTGCCTTGGAGTGCTCGTCGGAGGGCGCGCCCACCTGCGATTTGCGCCGCGCCGGCATGCAATGGCCGGGCACGGAAGCCGCCCTATTTGCGATGGCAGCGGGCGTGCTGAATTGGCAGCGTCGTGCCCGTCATTGCGGCGCTTGCGGGTCGTCCGTTGAAACGCGCCAAGCGGGATGGTCGATTCGCTGCCCGACTTGTGGTTTGGAGTCTTATCCGCGCACCGACCCCGCGATCATCGTGGCGGTGAGTTCGGGTGATCGCCTGTTGCTTGGGCGTCAGGCGCGCTGGCCTGCGGGGCGCTGGTCGGTGGTGGCGGGTTTTGTCGAGCCCGGTGAATCACTTGAGCAAACCGTGGCGCGCGAGGTGTTTGAGGAAACCGCGGTGCGCGTGCGGCAAGTGCGCTATGCCGACTCGCAGCCTTGGGCTTTCCCTTCGGCCTTGATGCTCGGCTTTTTTGCCGAAGCTGATGCCGATGCGCCCGATCCGGTGGCTGGAGATGAATTGGAAGACGCGCGCTGGTTTGCGCGTGAAGAAGTCGCCGCTGGCTTGGCCGCGAGCGATGCCCCGTTTTCGGGGGAGCCGCCGCCCTTGGCGTTTTCGCCGCGGCTCTCTATTGCCCGCTCCCTGATTGAAGCCTGGATGGCCGGAGAAGCGGCCGCTCAGCGCTAGACTGGGCGCCCGCATCACACGAATGACCATGTCGATCACTCTGGTTGCTGTCATCACCGCCTTGCTGCTGGGCCACTTGGCCAAGCCCTTGGCGGTTCTGCGCCACCACGATTGGTTTGTGGGTTGGTTGGGTGTGCTCAGCCGCGAGGGCGGTGGCTTGCGCAATGCCGCGCTTTGGATTGGCTTGTCGCTGCCATTGATTGCCCTAGCGGCTCTGCAGTGGTGGCTATCGGGTTGGGCCTACGGCCTGCCGAGCCTGCTCTTGGGCCTGACGGTGCTGTTCTATTCCTGGGGTCCGCGCGATCTCGACTTGGACGTGGACGCGCTGGTCGATGCCTCCGGTGCCGAAGCGCGTCGCGAAGCCGCGCAGCACCTGTTCCCTCAGCGCGATGACGCCGTGGTGGAAGGCGGTCCCTTGGTTGAGGCGGTGTTCCGCTGTGCCTTGTGGCGTTGGTTCGGCCCGCTGTTTTGGTTTCTCGTTCTTGGCCCGGTCGGGGCCTTGGCGTATCGCTTGGTGGCGCTTTCCGCTCAAGGGGCCGCAAGACAGCGCTTGCCGGAGGCGCAGGGCACCATGGCGTCGACCCTACTGGGCGTGATGGATTGGCCGGTCGCGCAATTGATGACCCTCACGTTGGCCTTGGCCGCGGATTTCGACGCTGTGATTGGCGCTTGGCGCCAGTGGCATGCCGATGGGGTTCGCCTCGGGCTGGGACACTTGGAAGCCGCTGCACGCGTCAGCGTGGCGATTGAGCTGGCAGAAGAAGACGCCTGCTCCGAAGATGGCCCCGCGCAGTCGCCCGCTCTGCTCGAACTGCGCGACGCCATGAGTTTGGTGTGGCGCATTCTGGTGATCTGGGTGGGCGTGATGGCGCTCTTCGTGATTGCGGGTTGGGTGGGGTAAGACGAAGGTGCTTTGCTGCCATGGCAGCAGCCTTCGTCGAACGCCTGCCGCGCTGCGGCAGGCCGGGGGATCGCCTCCGCGCTATCTCTCGTCACCTCGCAGGGCGCGCACCTTCACTTCCAGTAAAGCTGCGGATGCTTCGGCGCCCGGTACCGGCGCGGTGGCCTCAATGCCGATGGCAGCGCGGAAACGACGCGGTATGCGCATGCGGCCCAAACGCGAATCGCGGCGACTGAACAGGCTTCCCCACAAGTTTTTCAGTGCCATGGGCACCACCGGCACTTTGCGTGTTTCGAGAATCTTCTCGACGCCAGGGCGGAAGGTGGCGATCTCACCATCGCCGGTCAGGCCACCCTCGGGAAAGATGCCCACGATCTCGCCCGCGGCGAGGGCCTCATCGATGCGCTCGAACGCGCGGCGCATGAGTTCCGGATCTTCTTTGCTTCCGGCGATAGGAATGGCCCCGGCGGCGCGGAACACCCAGTTCATGATCGGCATGCGATAGATCTTGTAGTAGGTCACGAACTTCACCGGCCGCGGAATGGCGCCGGCCAAAATCAGCGCGTCCATGTAGCCCACGTGGTTGCACACCACGAGCGCCGGTCCTTCGTCGGGGATGTTTTCTTCCACGCCGCGCACATCGATGCGGTACATGGCCAGCGTGAGCAGCCACACCATGAAGCGCATCAGGAACTCAGGCACGAGGCTGAAGATGTAGATCGCCACGACCGCATTCAGCACAGCTGTGAGCAAGAACAGCTGCGGAATGCTGATTTCAACCACGTTGAGCAGCACGACGGCCATGCCTGCCGCTACCACGATGAATGCGGCATTGAGGATGTTGTTCGCAGCGATGACGCGCGACAGTTGCTCGCGCGGCGCGCGCTGCTGGATGAGTGCGAACAGCGGCACGATGAAGAAGCCACCGAACAATCCAATCAATGTGAGGTCCAACGCGATGCGCCAGTGCCCTGCGCCTTGCAGGAACTCCCACCAATCCAAAGGTGCGGCCACCACAGCCGCGATGGGTTGCGCGAAGTAAAGGTCGATGCCGAAGGCGGTCATGCCGATGGCGCCCAGCGGCACGAGACCGATTTCTACGGTGCGACGCGAGAGTTTTTCGCATAGCAACGAGCCCACGCCAATGCCGAGCGAGAAAAGCGTGAGCAACAGCGAGATAACCGTGGCGTCGCCGCCCAGCACCTTGAGTGCGTAGTTGGGCAACTGCGCCAGAAACAGCGCTCCGAAGAAGAAGAACCAGCTCACGCCCAGCACGGAATTCATTACCGCGCGTTGGCCCTTGAGGGTGCCTAGGGTATCGAGCGTGGCTTTGAAGGGATTGCGCTCGATCACCAGTTCCGGTGCCGTTGCCGGTGCATCGGGCACGCCGCGCGCAGCCAAATAGCCCACGACCGCAATGCCGATCACTGCAAGTGAGGCGTACCACGCGCCTTGTTCAAATTCGGCAATCAAGTAGCCGCCAAACAGCGTGCCCACGAGGATGGCCATGAAGGTGCCCATCTCGACCAGTCCATTACCGCCGGTCAATTCTTCCGGCTTGAGCGCCTGCGGCAAGATCGCGTACTTGATGGGCCCGAACAGCGTGCTCTGCGCGCCGAGCAAGAACAGCACGCCGAGCAGGAAGGGCAGCGAGTTCAACCAGAAGCCCACGGCGGCCATTACTGCAATCACGATTTCGAGCAGCTTGATGCGGCGAATCGAGCGCGCCTTCTCAAACTTCTCCGCCCATTGGCCAGCCGTAGCCGAGAACAAAAAGTACGGAAGGATGAAGAGAGCGCTGGCCACGTTCGCCCACAGGCTGCGCTCTTCGTCACTCAGGCCAATGGCCTTGACGGTGATGAGGATGACCAGCGCCTGTTTGAAGACGTTGTCGTTGAACGCCCCCAGCGTTTGCGTGATGAAAAAGGGCGCGAAACGGCGTTGGCCGAGAAGATCAAATTGGCTGTGCGACATGGCGGCTCCGTAGTCGCAGCGACACTAGCAGAGCCGGGATGCGCCGCGGGCGTCAGGCCATGGGTTGTACAGGCGCAGTGTTCGCCAGGCTGGGCGTGGCGGAAACGTCCGCCAGCCACGCCGCGAGGACGGGCGCCGTATGGCGCCACGGGCGATTGGGTAGGCGGAAGTCGATCCAATCCAGCGCGCACGCGACGGACAGATCGGCGAGCGTCAATGCGTCGCCTTCGAAAAAGCGGCGGCGACCGATGTGGCGCTCCAGTTCACCGATAGCGCCTTCAACCTTCAGCCACTGCCAATCCATCCATGCTGCGCTGCGTTGTTCAGGCGTTCGGCCATTCCACATGGACTCCAAGCGTGTGAGGACCGCCGCATCGAGCAAGCCATCCGCGAGGGCTTCGATGCGCTTCACGCGCATGCGCGCTGCGAATTCATCGGGGAGTAACCGCGGGCCGGGGTGTGCATCGAGCCACTCGCAGATCACCGCCGAGTCGAACCAGGCCTCTCCCGCGTCATCGACGAGGCAGGGCACCTTACGCAGCGGGTTCAGCGCGGCGACCGGGCTGGCCGGGTCGAGCACGTCGACTTCGATAAGTTCGAGCGCGATGTTTTTTTCGGCGGCGAGCGCGCGCACCTTGCGGGCGAAGGGCGAGGGCAGGGAGCAGAACAGCTTCATATCGCCTCCAGAGTTTGGCTCAGACTTGCTCGCGAGCGACCGCGCGCCAGCCGATGTCGTTGCGGTGCAGTTCGTTCGCCCACGAGATCTTGGCGACGGCCTCGTAGGCTTTGCGCTGCGCCTCGCGGATGTCGGCGCCCTTGGCGCACACGCAGAGCACGCGGCCACCGCTGGTCTTCACCGCGCCGCCATCGAGCATCGCACCGGCGTGGAACACCTTCGCGAACGCGGGCACGGCGTCGAGGCCACGGATCACATCGCCGGTAATGGGCGTTTCGGGATAGGGCTTCGCGGCCATGACCACGCCGAGGGCGGGTTCGGGGGACCACTGTGCTTCCACGGCGTCGAGCTTGCCGTCGATGGCGGCTTCGACGAGACCGACGAGATCGGAGTCGAGGCGCAGCATCACCGGCTGCGTTTCCGGGTCGCCGAAGCGCACGTTGAACTCGATGACCTTGGGGTTCCCCGCGGTATCGATCATCAGGCCGGCGTAGAGGAAGCCGGTGAACGGGATGCCATCGCTGGCCATGCCGCGCACGGTGGGCTCGACCACCTCGCGCATCACGCGGGCGTGCACCTCCGGCGTGACCACGGGCGCGGGCGAATACGCGCCCATGCCGCCGGTGTTCGGGCCGGTGTCGCCGTCGCCGACGCGCTTGTGGTCCTGCGACGTGGCCATCGGCAGCGCGTTCACGCCGTCGACCATCGAGATGAAGCTCGCCTCCTCGCCGTCGAGAAAATCCTCGATGACGACGCGCGAACCGGCGCTGCCGAAGGCGTTGCCGGCCAATATGTCGCGCACGGCGTCTTCAGCCTCGGCGACGCTCATCGCGACGATGACGCCCTTGCCGGCAGCAAGGCCGTCGGCCTTGACCACGATGCGTGTGTCGCCCAGTTGCGTGGTGCGCGCGCGGATGTACGCAATCGCAGCGTCGACCTCGGTGAACACTTCATAGCCGGCAGTGGGGATGCCATGGCGCTTGAGGAAATCTTTCGCGAACGCCTTGCTGCCTTCGAGCTGCGCGGCCTTGGCCGTGGGCCCGAAGATGCGCAGGCCGGTGGTGCGGAAGCGATCCACCACGCCCGCGACGAGCGGGGCCTCGGGGCCGACGACGGTGAGCGCCACGCCTTCGCGCTGCACGAGCGCCAACAGGCCGTCGAGATCGGTCGCTTTCACATCCACGTTGCGGCACTTGGCCTCGGTGGCCGTGCCCGAGTTGCCGGGCGCGACGAGCACTTCGGACACGCGGCCCGACTGCGCGAGCTTCCAGGCCAGTGCGTGTTCGCGGCCGCCATTGCCGATGACGAGGATTTTCATGAGGAGCTGCCTTCGCGAAGATTCAAAAGTTGCATGGACACGAGTTTTTGGCCGCCCGCAACGCGTTGCTGCCCGATCTCGCGGAAGCCGAGTCGATCGTGGAAGGCCTTCGATCCGGGATTCGGCGGGTCGAGGTTGTACTCGCACACGATGGCGTCGATGCCCCGCTCGCGCGCGTGATCAGACAGGTGCTGGTAGAGCTGTTTTCCAATGCCTTGGCCCGCGGCGCGGGCGTCGACCACGATGCGATCGATGTAGACGAAGCGCGGAAGCCGCGCGGCGAACCAACGAAAATTGTCGTTGTCGTAGGCCGCCGTCTCGTCCATCGCCAACAGGAAGGCCACGGCCTCGCCCTTGTGCTCGACGACCCAGTGCGCGCAGGCGAGGGCATCGAGTTCGGCCAGACGCGCTGCGTCCATTGCGCTGGTTTGCGCCACCTCCGCCGCGTTCAACGCGACGATGCGCGTGTAGTCGGCGGCGGTGGCGGCGCGGATGGGCATCGGCGGTTTTTCAGTGCTTGAAGTGGCGCGTGCCGGTGAACACCATCGCCATATCGTGTTCGTCGGCGGCGGCAATCACTTCGGCATCGCGCATGGAGCCACCCGGCTGGATCACCGCGCGAATGCCGGCCTTTCCTGCAGCATCAATGCCGTCACGGAACGGGAAGAAGGCATCGCTCGCCATCACCGCGCCGGGCACGATCAGGCCGGCTTCTTCGGCCTTCAGTGCAGCGATTTTCGCGCTCACCACGCGGCTCATCTGGCCCGCGCCAATGCCCACGGTTTGCGCGTCTTTCGCATACACAATGGCGTTGGACTTCACGTACATCGCCACTTGCCAAGCGAACACGAGATCGGCCATTTCTTCCACGCTCGGCTGGCGCTTCGTGACGATGCGACCGTCGCCCGCGGCCCAAGGAGTAACGTCGGCGTCCTGCACGAGCAAGCCACCGGCGATGCGCTTGTAGTCGAGCGCTTTCGCTGGCACATCGAGCGCGCCGCAGGCCAGAACGCGCACGTTTGGCTTCTTCGCGAACACGGCCACGGCCTCGTCGGCAACGACCGGCGCGATCACCACTTCAACGAACTGGCGCTTGAGAATCTCTTCCGCCGTTTCTGCATCGAGCGGGCGATTGAAGGCGATGATGCCGCCGAAGGCCGAGGTCGGGTCGGTGGCGTACGCGCGGTCGTAGGCGGCGAAGATGTCCTGCGCCACGGCCACGCCGCAGGGGTTGGCGTGCTTCACGATCACACAGGCCGGCTGATGGAATTGCTTCACGCATTCCAGCGCGGCATCGGCGTCGGCGAGGTTGTTGTAGCTGAGTTCTTTGCCCTGCAAAAACTGCGCAGTCGCCACGATGCCCATGGGTGCGCCGCGTTCAATGTAGAGCGCACCGCGCTGGTGCGGGTTCTCGCCGTAACGCAGGCCACCGCCCAAATCGAGCTGTAGGTTCAGCGTGCTCGGCCACTCGCTCGGCGTGTTTTCGTCTTCGGCACGCTGCGAAAGCCACATGGTGATTTGGCCGTCGTAGCGTGCGGTGTGTGCATAGCCTTTTGCGGCATAGGCGCGACGTTGCGCAGCGGTGGTTCCGCCAGCCTTCAGTGCGTCGATGAACGCGTCGTAGTCCGCAGGTTCGGTGAGCACCGCGACGCGCGCATGATTTTTTGCCGCGGCGCGCAGCATGGCCGGGCCGCCGATGTCGATGTTCTCAACGGCGTCGTCGTAGCTGCAGTCGGGTTGGGCGATGGTGGCCTCGAAGGGATAGAGGTTCACCACCAGCAGGTCAATCGCTTCGATGCCGTGTTCCGTCATCACCGCCGCATCGGTGCCCGCGCGACCCAGTAGTCCGCCATGAATCTTCGGGTGCAGGGTTTTGACTCGTCCGTCCATGATTTCCGGGAATCCGGTGACCGAAGACACATCGGTGACGGCAAGGCCGGCTTCGCGCAGGGCCTTGGCCGTGCCGCCCGTCGACAACAGCGTGACACCCTGCGCGACGAGTGCCTGAGCCAGCGGCAATAGGCCGGTCTTGTCGGAAACAGAGAGCAATGCCCGGCGGATGGGCTGGCGGTTCACAGACATTCGGCGTCCCCTGAGCCCGGTGCGGGCGGAAACGCCGAATTATACGGGCCTCGACCCGCGTGGCGGCTGGGCTCTAGAGGCCTGAGGCTTCGAGTTTCTTGCGCAGCGTCGCGCGATTGATGCCGAGCACTGCTGCGGCACGGCTCTGGTTGCCCTCGCAGTGCTTCATCAGTTCGGTGAGCAGTCCGGCCTCCATTTCGGCCAGCATCAAGGCGTACAGCGAATCGGCTTCGCAATCACCACGGTCGTGCAGGTAGCGGCGGGTGGCGCGCGCCACGGCTTCGCGCAACGCAGGCACGGTGGCCGTCGCAGATTCAGCGCGGGTATGAGCAAGAGCAATCACGGAAGACCCCAGAAGCAGAACCGGCGCCCATCCATTGGACGCGGGGAGGGGGAGTCTGCCGCAAAAATTTCTGCGGCGCGACCTCGTTTCGAAGGTTTTGCGTTAAATCGTGCAGCCGGTGGTTTCAGTGGAAATCGAACTCGAACGCCACCGCGCGGTTACCCGGGTCGAGGATCTCCAAAGCCACCGTCGCCGACTGCCCCGGAGCCAGTGCATCGCGCCCGGGCGTGCCGCCCAGATACTCGCCGGGCTGAAACCTGCGCAGGCCGATGTGGCTGCCATCCAGGTCGGTGAGGGCCAATTCCAAGACCGGCCAAGCCTGTGGCCAGAGCGCGTCGTTACGGAAGGTGGCCGTGACCAGCAAGGCCTGCGGATTGGACGGATGCGGCTGGATCTCGCGGCTCAACACCGCGAAGGCGGTGGGTTCCCGCCACGCAGGCAAGCTGCAACCCAGAAATGCGCAGCCTTGCTCCATGAGCGGCCGCCAGCCGGCATCCGCCGCGAGACGCTCACGGTCGGCCAGAACAACCTGAACGACCAACGCGAGCGAGAGCAGCACCAGGGCGGCCGATACACGCCAGCGACCCGCGCGACTGAGCGGGGCGATCTTCGGGGGCGGGCGAACAAAGCTGGGGAGCGAACGCGACATGGCGCGAAGTTTACGTGCGCATCAAGCAGCGCGCTTGCGGCCGGTGATGCGCACCCAATCCTCGCGCTGCGTCACTTCGAGCGCATCGAACCATTCGGCATAGCGTTCGACGAGTGCGTCGTCCTGCCCTTTCAAGATGCCCGATAACGCGATGACGCCGCCGGGCTGCACGCGGGCAGCCAAGGTTTCGGCCAAGGCTTCCAGCGCCACCGCAAGAATGTTGGCCACCACCACCGGGTAGGTGCCGGCCGGCTCATCGGCGGGCATAAACACGGAAAGCTGGTCGCCCACGCCGTTGCGATCCGCGTTGTCACGCGTAGCGATCAAGGCTTGCGGATCGTTGTCCACGCCCACCGCGCGCGCGGCACCCAGCTTCAATGCGGCCAAGGCCAAAATGCCGCTGCCGCAACCGAAATCGAGCACGGTTTTGCCGCTCAGCGACAGACTGTCGAGCCAATCCAAACACAGCGCAGTCGTGGCATGCGTGCCTGAGCCAAAGGCCAAGCCGGGGTCGAGTCGCACCACCGCTGCATTGGGCACATCCGCCGCTTCAGGGAGCGGGTGATCCCAGGGCACGATCCAAGTGTGCGAACCAAAGGCCATGGGCTGGAATTGATCCATCCACGCGCGCACCCAATCCTGATCCTCGACGTCGCGAAACTCGGCGATCGCCAAATCCACGCGCGGGTCGATGGACTCCAAGGCCGCCAAGAGCGCCTCGCGCGGCGTGCCTTCTTCGAAGAGTGCGGTGACCACGCAGGTGCGCCAGAGCGGGGTCTCGCCAACGCCGGGTTCGAGAATGGCCTCTTCGTTCGAGGTTTCGGCCTCGGCATCAAGCAACGTGACGCTGATGGCGCCCAAATCGGTCAGCGCGCGTTCCAGCCACGCCTCGTCGGCGGCGCGGCACTGCAGGGAGAGTTCGAGATAAGGCATGGGGGCATTGTAGGATGCCGGCCATGTCCCAGCACTCCAAGGCCAAGCGCGAGGCCAAGAAAAAGCGCGAAAAGAAGGCGGCGAACGCGACGACGACTCGGCGCACGGGTGCCCCCTTCGTGGCGCACGCGCAGTTGCTCGACGACTCGGGTGCCTTGGTGGCTGCGGGCGGGCTACACGGGAGCGATTGGGTGATGGTGGTGGCGGGTCGCGCCTTGGACGGTATCGACAGCCCCGGGCTGTTGATGGCGATGCTGAAGCACACCGCAGCCCGCTGTGAGGCCGAGGGCCGCGGCGCGGCCTTGACCTTCTCGCCGGTGCTCGAGCAGGCCGCCGCACAAGAAGCGGCCGAAGGTGGGCATACGTTGGACGCGTGGCTGGCCCTGCTGGAAGCCGAGCGCGCCGAGCATGCGGAGAAGAAGCGTGCGCTTGCCGAGGCTCGACAAACCCACCTGCATTGACGCGTCAGAGTTCGACGCGGTTGCGACCTTTGTCTTTCGCGCGATAGAGCGCGGCGTCGGCGCGGCTCAAGAAACGTGACTGATCGGTGCCTTCTTCTGCCGCACTTACGCCAAAGCTGGCGGTGATGTGCAGCTCTGGATCGACGTCCGAAAAATCAAGTTTTGCCAGCCGCTCGCGTAAACGCTCGCACATCTGCATGGCCTCTTCGAGCGGTGTGTCGGGCATCAGAATCACGAACTCTTCGCCGCCCCAGCGGGCGGGTACGTCGGCCACGCGCATGGAGTGCCGCAGGATCGTGGCCATGCGCTTCAACACAATGTCGCCCACGTCGTGCGACCAGCGGTCGTTCACTCGCTTGAAATGATCGATATCCAGCATCGCCACGCACAGCGGTGTGCCGGTGCGCTGCCAGCGCGAGAACTCACGCGCCAAGGCCGCATCGAAGCCGCGCCGGTTGGTCAGGCCGGTAAGCGGATCTTCGCTGGCCTGCTGGGCAAAGCGTTCAGCCTGCTCGCGCAATTGTTCTTTCTGGATCTGCAGCTGCGCGGTGCGCTCTTCCACCACGCGGCGTAGCCTGTGCTCGTTGATGGAAAGGCGGCGAACACGCCAACTCACTGCCGCAAACACCAAAGCGGCAAGCATCAACGCGGCAATGGCCCAAGTGATTCGCTGCTGCCAGAAGCTGGGCAACACTGAGAAGTGCAGCTCGGCTTTCGACTGTCCCCATTGGCCTCGGGGGTGTGCGGCTTCCACTTGAAACACATAGTCGCCAGGCGGCAGGTTGGTGAATTCGGACTGCGAATCGCCCCGGCGCTCGATCCAAGTACTGTCAAAACCTTGGAGCCGTTGACGGTAGCGAATGCGTTCCGGCATCACATAGCTCAAGCCGCAAAAGCGGATTTCGATGCGATTCGTACCGGGCTTCAAGCGCACGGGTCCGCCCAAGGGCATGCTTTTTCCATCAGCCAACAGAGACTCGATCACGACCGGCGGAGCCATCTGCTCGAAGCGCTCCAACTGGCCGGGGTTGACGCTGGCAACGCCCACGGATGTGGGGACCCAAAGGCTGCCGTCCGCTCGCAGCGCAATCGACGGATTGGAGCCGCCGTTGCTTTGCGAGCTGGCCATGCCGTCCGCTTCCGTGAACCGCTCTGAGGGCAACGTGGCGCGCTCGCCTCTGGCCACGGCTTGGGCGTCCGAGAGGGCTAGGCGTGACACTCCCCGATTCCCGCTGATCCAGAGATTGCCAAACGAGTCGATGGCGACGCCGAACACTTTCTCGAAGGGAACACCTTGAGCTAAGCCAATGGCGCCGACATTGCCCTCTGCCGGAACCCGCAAAAGGCCGCGGTCCGTCGCGACCCACATCGCGCCGCCGCCAGGCTCTTCATGAAAGTCGAAAACAGAGTGAGCGCCGTCCAAGGGCGCCAAGCTCAGTGTCTCGAAGCGGCCCCCTTCCCATACCGCAGCGCCGAAGCCGGTGCCAACCCAGACACGCCCGCGCTGGTCGAGCTCCATCGAGATGACAAAGTCGTCGCCCAATCCGTTGCTCTTGCCGTAGCGCTCCAGTGCCGTTTTCGTGCGCCTGACCACGCCCGAGCTCGTGCCCACCCAGAGCGTCCCGTCGGCGGTTTCGACCAGTGCGCGGACGTCATCGGAGGGTAGGTTCTGCAACGTAGAAAACTGCTCGACGATGCGTCCATCCATCCAGCGCAAAACACCCTTTCCCTGAGTGCCGATCCAGAAGCCACCGCGTTTCGCGGCGGTCAGGCTGAGCACTGAAGCCCCTTCAAGAAGAGTGCCCTGACCGAGGTGCACCACGCGCTCATCCTTGATCAGGTTCAGGCCCTGGCTGGTGCCCACCAGCAGGGCGCCATCGGCAAGAGCCAAAACCGTTCGCGCGTAGTCATTGCTCAGCCCTTGTGCGCGCGTCACGCTGATGAACGGTGCGTCGCTGAAGCGAAACAGGCCAGCCAGGGTCCCAACCCACACATTGCCCTCTCGATCGCGTTTGAGTGCCAGCACGCGCGAGCTGGGTACGCCATCACCGGTACCCAGGGATTCAAGGCCGAAGGCGCCGACGCGGAAGAGCCCGCGGTTCAAGGTGCCGACCCAGAGGCTACCGTCCGGGTGCTCCATGATCCGGGTCGTCGACACGCCTGTGAGATCGGGATGGATGGCGACAAACTGCGGCTGCGCCCCGCCCTCATTCCGGAACGAGCCCATCGTACTGGCCACCAAGAGGCGGCCCTGCGAATCGACTGAAACCGCATTGATCGCGCCCGCCGGCAAGCCGCGCCACGCATTCGGTAGGACCCAGCGATTGCCCTCCCGTCGGTGCAGGCCTGCAAGGGTGGCCGCCCAGAGCTGGCCGTCGCCGTCCTCGGAAACGCCTTGAACACTGAGCGATGCGAAACCCTCGGCGGCGCCATAGAACTGCGTGCGTTGGTCGGGATCGATGCGCCACAGGCCGCTGTTCTCGGTGCCGACCCAAAGCGACTTTCCTCGATCCATGGCGAGATCGGTGACGAGTCCGGGCGCCGACGGGAGCGCAGACCAATGGTCCGCCGTATGCCGAAGAACGCCGCCGCGTCCACCGCCTGCCAAAAGGTTGCCCTGTTCATCGACGAGCAGGGCGCGCAGCGCCGAGTCCGCCATTTCCGGAACGCGTGCGCGATCAAAATTCTCGAAGCTGCGGCCGTTGAAGCGCGCAACACCCTCCCACGTGGCAAGCCATAGGTAGCCGTCAGGCGTTTGCGCGATGCCGTTGACTGAGTTGTGCGGCAGGCCGTCGCGGGTGGTCCACGACTGGCGGTACAAATCGGAAAGGCGGCTGCTTTGCGCCAGCGCCGTGACGCTGAACATGGCAAAGAACAGGGCGATCAGTGATGCCCAGCAGGCGGCTTGTCGATGGTGCGTGGGAGTCAGTTCCCGCATGGACATCCAATGTGTGAAAAAAACGGCCCAAAGCTTTGTTGAGGCTAGCACTACCCCGTGACAAAGGCCTGCCGCGCTGCAGCAGGCTCGAGTTCGCCGCTACCAGCGCGTGGAATCGGCGGCGTCGCCTTCACGATCGGCTTGGCCTTCTCGTTTAAGCAGGTTGGCCAAGTCCGCGCGCCCGCGTTCGGCCAAACTAATCAGTTTGGCGTCGTCGCCTCTGTGCGCTGCCGCCTCGCGCAATACGGCCTCGTCATGCTGCATGAAGGCCTGCAGGGCCCTGTGGGCTTGATGCGGGTTCTCGCCCAGGGCGACGAGGGCCATTTCGCCCACTTTGGCCGCGGAGCGAAAAGTTTCGCGCTCGAAGGGCACATTCAACTCTGCAAGCTCGAAGGCCTCGGTGCGACCACGCGCTCGCGCAATGATGCGAACGCGTGGAAAGCGCTCGCGCACCAAGGCGGCCGTTTCTTGCACACGCTCAGGATCGTCGAAGGCGAGCACCAATAACTTGGCTTCCTCAATGCCCGCGGACTCCAGCACGTCGTGTCGTGCGGCATCGCCGTAGTAGGCGCGAAAGCCAAAACGCCGCGTAAGTTCGATCTGGTTGGGATCGTGGTCGATGAGTGTGACGCCGTAACCGCGCCCAATCAGCACGCGCGCCACCACCTGCCCGAAGCGTCCGAACCCCGCGATGATCACGGCATTGCGCTCGTCGATGGCATCGGCCTCGCGCTGCTCCGTGCGGTTCATGCGCGGCATGATGAAGCGCGACGCCAGCAGGAAAAGCAGAGGCGTGGTCAGGATGCTCGCCGCCACCATCGCATTCATCTGATCGGCAATGGAGCCCGCCAAGCTGCCGTTCGCCCGCGCGGCGGCAAGCACCACGAACGCAAACTCGCCCACCTGCGAGAGCACCACGGAAAACACCAAGCCGTCCTGCCCGCACAACTTGAATGCGCGCGCGGTAGCGAAAAGCACTGCCAGTTTGAGGGCCACAAGAGCCAGCGTGCCGCCGACGATCAGCAGGGGCTGCTCGACGAACAAAGCGAGCTGCACACTCATGCCCACGGCGATGAAGAACAGGCCCAGCAGCAGGCCTTTGAAGGGCTCGATGACGATGTTGAGCTCGTGGCGGTACTCGCTTTCCGCCAGCAGCACGCCGGCGAGGAAGGTGCCAAGTGCGGCCGATGCGCCAACGCCCTCT
>JFJP01005625.1_pt1 | contig 15139 bp, 16 predicted proteins | sample 431651 | NCBI WGS metagenome assembly JFJP01 (sample SAMN02602958, study PRJNA72255) | Microbial mat metagenome, whole genome shotgun sequencing project. | biome: fresh water; feature: sink hole; material: water; isolation source: purple microbial (photo- and chemosynthetic) mats found in...
CGCACAAGCGGTGGCGGCGGCCAACCGTGCCCTGGACCACATTGATCTGGAGATCGACATCGCCGCCTCATGCGCGCGTATCAACCAACAAGCCATTGCGCTGCCGCCCATGCAACTGGCGCTGCTGTGCCTGCTGGCCTGGCGCTGCCAACAACAACACCCGCCCTTGCCCGCCCCCTCCAAGGAAGGGGACGATCCCGAATGGAAACAGCAAGCCCGCCTGGCGCTGAAACAAGCCATGGGCGACATGAACATTCCCGACAGCGTGGACCAGCGCCTCAATGACCAAAAAGCCATGGGCGACACCTTCAGCCAACAACTCTCCAAGATGGAGAAAACCCTGCGCAACAGCGGTGCCCTGCCGCTGAGCGGGCTCATCACCCGAGAAAACATCAGCCACCGGGGTCGCCAGCAAGGCTATCGCCTCAACCTCAGCGCTGATCGGGTGCGCATTCTTCAACCCACCAGAAAAGCCTGACTCCGCAGCAAGCTTGCCAAATTCATGTGGCCATGCAGTGTCACCTACAGTGCGTCCAGCTTTTCAAACACGCCAACCCAGCCCACACCCCATGCAAATCCGGCAACTCCAAATTCAATTCCACACCCCTGCCTTTTTGGGCGATGCCAACCAGAGCGGTCGCTGGCGAACGCCGCCCTTTAAGGCACAGCTGCGGCAATGGTGGCGTGTGGCATATGCGGCGCAGCAACAGTTTGCGGTAAACGTGCGCGAGATGCGCGACATCGAAGGGCGTTTATTTGGGCATGCCTGGCTGGACAACGACAGTTTCGAGCGCGAGGGAAAACGTGTTGAAACCTCGGCCAGAAAAAGCAATATCCGTCTGCGTTTGAACAGCTGGGATGAAGGGCAGTTGAAGTCTTGGCAGGCCGCAAACAAGGTTAACCATCCTGAAGTGGGCATGGTGGATAGTCACCTATATACAGGCTATGGCCCTTTGAAGGGTGCATCACTCAAAGCTAACGCAGCCATTCAAGCGAAAGAAGTTGCCAGCCTCGCCATCGCATTCCCCGACCATGAGGCCACCCTGCTGGACCACGCTCTGCGACTGATGGACCTGTACGGCACCGTGGGCGGGCGTAGCCGCAATGGCTGGGGTTCTTATAGCCTCGACGGTCTGGCAATGCCCAACGCTACTACGCCCTACCGGCAGCTGGCGAAATGCCTGAGCGAGGATTGGCCTCACGCATTGGGCGCAGACACCCAAGGCCCGCTGATCTGGAAGACACAGCCCCAGAAAGACTGGATGGGGCTGATGAGAAATTTGGCCGAAATCAAGATCGCCCTGCGCACGCAAGCTGCATTCAAATTTCCGCACGCGCAACCCGACGGCCAAGTCCACGACCGCCACTGGCTGAGCTATCCCGTCACCCGCCACTCGGTGAATGACTGGAACCGCAAAAACCTGCGCCTGCCCAACCAACTTCGATTCAAAGCCCAATCCACCGCCGACGGGCTTGCGGGCGTGATCTTCCACATGCCGCACAAGCCACCCGCTGATTTCGGTTCTACCCCGCAAACCCTCGAACGCATCTGGCGACAAGTCCACACCCACCTGGACCAAAGCGCCATCTTGAAACGCATCACCGCCTGAACACCATGACCCCATCCTCCACGCCCAGCACCGTCTGGCACACCAAAATCGCGGCCCGCATCCACGACCCGGCTGAAAAAGCGCTGGTGCTCATGCGCGACCCTGCCGGCCATGAAAACGGCACCACGCTCGCACTCAGCCGCCTCATGGGTCTGAAGAACTACAGCGAACAAGACGACACCGACAACCTGCGCACCCTCAACGCCCTGTTGTTCAAAACCAGTCTGCCCAAAGGCATGTACAAAACCGTACAGCGCGCCGACTGGTGGGCTGCCGCCGCCGATCGCCCGCAATGGCCCATGCAAGAAATCGAGGTCGATAAACGCAACGGCGACAAAGTCACGCTCAAAGTGTCCGAGGGCATGCAGGTGCGTTTTGCCAGCGAACCCGTGCTGATCCACCCCCTAACGGGCGACAAGATCAAACTGGGCCAACTCAAAGACACCGATGTGGGCGACATCAAAGAACGCAGCTTCCAGCACCACTTGAATCTTTTCACAGCGCTGGGCATCCAGGGCGATCAACCCCACGACATGCGCCGCACCCTGCTGGCCCTGTGGCGCTTTGCCCCGGAGCTGAGCGAAACGCAAGACAACGGCGCCCTGGGCGCCCTCTGGCACCTACTGCCCGCCGACACCCGTGTGCCCGACCACAGCATCTGGGACCACCTGGACCTGACCAGCGCGTTTGCAGGCGCTTTTGCCGCCGACCCGGAGCAAGAAGTGGCCCTGCTCACCGTTTCGTTGGGGCCGGTTCAAAGCTTCATCGCCGCTGCCCGCAGCACGTCCGACTTGTGGGCCGGTTCACACCTGCTCTCGCGCCTGGCTTGGGAATGCATGCGCCCCCTGTGCGAAGACTTTGGACCCGACGCGATCCTCTTCCCACGTTTGCGCGGCATCCCACAGGTGGACCTGTGGTTGCGTAACCAAATGGGTTTACCCACCAATTTGTTCAACGACTGCGAGTGGCAAAAAGGTGCCACTGACGCCAACCCCCTGTTCAGCGCCGCCTTGCCCAACCGCTTTGTGGCCGTGGTCCCAGCCAGCCAAGCACAAGCCATTGCTCACAAGTGCGAACAAGCCGTGCGCCAATGGCTGCAAGACACCGGTCAAGACGTGGTCAATCGTCTGCTAGACGCCGCAGGCCTGAACACCAACGACGAGCAGCACTGCCACCAGCAAATGCGCGATCAACTCAAGGGCTTCCCCGAAGTCCACTGGGCCGCTGTGCCCTTTTCGCTCATCCACCCGCGCAACACCGACAAACAAAACGATCTCGACACCACCCAACTGAGCGCGGCCATGGCCCCATTCTTTGGCGTTGAGGCTGGCAAGCCTGCGGGCTTTTTGGCAAGTCCCGCCTGGCAAGTGCTCAAAGACGACATGGCCTGGGACGACCGCACCACTTTCTGGTCACCCAACCCCGGCACGCTTTACCCGGCGGTGTTTGACCTAGCCGAACGGGCGCTCGCCGCTGCCAAAGCCTCACGCAGCTTTGAGCAACTGCCGCAGCACGGCTGGCGCTGCTCACTCACTGGCGACAGCGAATGGCTCACCACCAACCCGGCGCAACTGAACCAGTCTTACCGCCAGCAAAAGGACACGCTGTGGGCAAAGGTGCATCAAGCCAAAAAGTCATGGGCCAAGCAAGGTGAACACTTGGGCGGCTTGGCTGCGCTTAAGCGCCTGTGGCCCACCGTGTTTGCCGAACAAGTGGGCGAAGCCACCGGCAAATCGGTAGGCCGCTTCGTGGTCAGCACGCACACCATGGCCCTGGCCAGTCACCTCGAACAATGGCTAAACCAGCAAGCACCTACAGACCATCGTTTTTCAGATGAGTGCCAAAAGCACGATCCCGAATCTGTGGCCTTGCCGCGCCGCCTGATGCGCCAATTTGCGCGCCGGTCCAACCACCTTGAAGATGCCAAGGTCGTGCCAGGCTTACTCGAAGCGGCGCGCGATAGCGACGACGCGCATGCCTACGCCAGCGCACAGAAAGTGGTGCTCGACACGCTCAATGTGGACAAGCTTCCCGCCTTCAAACTCGAAACCTACTACAGCCTACTCATGATGGACGGCGACCGCATGGGCGCGATCCTCTCGGGCGACGCGGTCACCAACACCGCCATCCCCTACGCCCAGAGCTTTCACCCCAAGGTGCAAACCGGCTTCAACAAACAAGCCGAGCGCAACGCAAAGCTCAAGGCCTACGGCGAGCAGCCTCGCGCTATCAGCCCCAACCGCCACCTGGCCATCTCGGGCGCGCTCAATGACTTCTCGCAAACCGTGGTGCGCCATGTGGTCGAAGAAGAACACCTGGGCCGCGTGCTCTACGCCGGTGGCGACGACGTGCTGGCCATGTTGCCCACGGCTGACCTGCTGCACACCATGCAGCGCCTGCGCCATGCATACAGCGGCACGCTACCGGAAGATGTCGATATGGACTGGGGCAAGACCCGCACCCAACCCAACGAACTGCACTGCAAAAACGGCTTCGCCATCCTCAATGGCCGGCTCATGCGCATGATGGGCGATCGTGCCACCGCCTCCACAGGCGCCATTGTTGCCCACCACCAGGCCCCGCTGGGTGCCGTGCTGCAAGAGCTGCGCGCTGCAGAAAAGCGCGCCAAAAACGAAGGCGGCCGCGATGCCTTTTCCATCACCGTCGTCAAACGATCGGGTGGAACCCTTGCCCTCACTGAGAAATGGGGCGAGCCGATGGAGCTATTGCAAGCCCTCATCGAATTTTTGCGTGCCGACGGCACCAGCCGCCGCGCCGTGTTCAACAGCCTGGAATGGATGCGCGACCTGCCTGAACCCGGCAACGCGGACACCCAGGCCATGCTTGCCACCCTGCTCACCTACCAGCTAGACCGCCAATCCAGCGGCAAAGCCCAGAGAAGCGCCCCGGCATTGGCCCAGCGCTTGGCCAAGCTCTGCGCAGCCCAAAAGGGTGCTCCAAAGGCAGAGAAAAACCCCAGCCACGAGCAAAAGAAGAAAACCCGCCTGAACTGGCTCGCCAACTTCATGGGTGTGGCCGAATTTCTGGCCCGCGAAACACGCTCAGGCCAGAGCACACCCGCCACAGAACCCACCCACGGAGCCACCGCATGAGCGCCGCCACCTCAGCCCACACCGAACACCGCTTCATCGAGCCGCTCGACGTGCTCTTTTTGCGCGGCAACAAGCTCTTTGGCGACCCTGGTAGCCATGGCGAATCGCTGGTGCCACCCTGGCCATCGGCGGCAGCGGGCGCCTTACGCAGCCAGCTGCTGGCGCACGACGGGGTTGATCTGCGCGCCTTTGCACAAGGCCAGGTCAACCACAGCAGCCTGGGCACGCCCACGGCCCCTGGCAGCTTTGCGCTCACCGCCTTCACCCTGGCCCGGCAATTGCCGCACGGCACCCTGCACACCCTGCACGCACTGCCGGCCGATCTGGTCGTGACCAAGAACGGTGAAAAACTTTCCATACAAAGCCTGCGCCCGCAAGCGCCCAGCCACGGCCTGCTCAGCTCCGGCACCTTGGCCCAAGCCCCTGTGCTGGCCGAGGCCGAGCGCCGCAAAGCGGAAACCGGCTTGTGGCTTGCCCAGACTGGTTGGCAAAAATACCTGCGTGGCCAGTTGCCAGATCCACAAACCGACCTCGTCACCACCAGCGAACTTTGGGCCATCGACTCGCGCGTGGGCATTGGCCTGAACGCCGACACCCGCAGCGCCGACGACGGCAAGCTCTTCACCACCCAAGCCGTGGCGTTCAAACCCGGGATCGGCTTTGTGGCCAGCGTGCAAGGGGCCCAACTGCCGCCCCAAGGCACGCTGCGCCTGGGTGGCGACGGGCGCGCAGCCCTCAGCCAGAGCGTACCGCTCCAGGCAGCGCAAGCCAACCTGCAAGCCATCGCAACCCAAGGCCGGTGCCGCATCGTGCTCACCACGCCCGGCCTGTTTGCCAAAGGTTGGTTGCCAAACGGTTTCTCGCAACAAAGTGATGGCCACCACTGGCTCGAATCACACGACGTGCGCGCCCGCCTAGTGTGCGCCACCGTACCTCGGGCCGAGACCATCTCGGGCTGGGACATCGCTCGCTGGCAACCCAAAGCCGCCCTGCGCGCCGCGCCCACCGGTAGCGTGTATTGGTTAGACCAATTGCAGGCGACACCAGAGGCGCTAGGCAAGCTTGCCGAAAACGGGTTTTGGTCAGCCGCCTGTGAAGATGCGCAACGCCGCGCCGAAGGCTTCAACCGATTCGCTTTTGCCGCCTACGACTGCGCCTGAGCCCGTAGCCGCCAACCAGACACACCCATTGTTTAAAAATTTTCAGATACCCAAGGAACACCATGTTCGAACAACAAGCCGCCATTTTTCTGTATGCCGTCAGCCCCGTCCACATGGGCGCAGGCCAAGCCATCGGCGTGATCGACAACCCCATCCAGCGCGAGCGCCATACCGGCCACCCCTGCTTTGCCGGCAGCGGCATCAAGGGCGCAGTGCGCCACAGCTTCAAAAGCCTGGGTGGCGATGAAAAACTCATCACCCGCCTGTTCGGCCCCGAATCCGGCAGCGCAGACCTGCACGCCGGTGCCGTCAGCTTTGGCGACGCGCAGCTTGTGGCCCTGCCTGTGCGCAGCCTAAAAGGTGGCTTTGTGTACGCCACCTGCCCACAGGCCATCGCCCGCACCCAGCGCTTGCTGGCCCACTTGGGCCTGGCGCGAAACTGGCCCGCATTGCCCGATGTTGAACAAGGCAAGTGCCTCAGCAGCCACACCGCTTTGCTCGGCGGCAAAGACGCCGACCGCCTGCACCTCGAAGCCTTTGAATACACCGCCGCCGACAAAGCCTGTGCCGCCCTGCAAACCATCGCCCAAGACCTGGCCAACACCGCCATGCCCGCAGGCGACGGTTACGCCTTCTTCCGCCAAAAAATGGCCACCGATTTGGTCGTGCTCAGCGACAGCGACTTTGACTACTTCAGCCAACACGCCATGTTGATCGAGCCCCATGTGCGCATCGACGACACCACCGGCACCGCCAGCGACGGTGGCCTGTTCTACACAGAAAACCTGCCTCCCGAATCGCTGCTGATCGCACCGCTGCTGGCCAGCCAAACGCGCAGCGGCAAAGAAGGCGAACAAATCGACGCCATCGCCGTGATGGCCCACATAAAAGCCGTGCTGCACAGCAAGCTGCTGCAAGTGGGCGGCGACGCCACCACCGGGCGCGGCCTGGTGGCTGCCACTGTGTTGGGTCAATAAGGAGACACACCATGAACACCGTTGCAAAAACCGCCCCGCTGACCCTGGAGCAACAGCGCGCCCAAGATGCATGGACTCAATGCGCCAGCTACAACAAAGACCACGTCAACATCGCCAAAGGCCTGCCTGCGCTCATCATGAACAGCGGCCTTATGCAAGTGCTGGCGTTTTGCCATGAAAAAGGCAAAGCCAACGAACAAGTGGCCACCGACCTGCGGACCTGGCTTAGCAAGCGCTTCCACGGCGTGGCTCCCAACCCTGCCTTCGAGCCTTTCATGCAAAGCCTGCTCAAGGCCCAGCCCGCCGACTACCAGGCCATCACCACCGAAGCCTATGCCTGGCTGCGCTGGATGCGTCAAATGGCATCGGCCCGCGTCAAGCAAGACAAGAAAGACTGACATGTCCATTGCAGCTGCACCCGAATACTTGGGCAAAGACTTCAAGTCTGCATCGCCCGGACAACGCTTTGGCATGTACCTGCCCATTTGGACGGCGCGCGCCGATCAAGAAGCGGATGTTCGAAAACGTGCCGAGGCCAAAAGCAGAGAAGGCGACGAAGTCAGTGCCTTACTCAGCAAAGGCATGGACGCCGCCATTGCTGCGCTGCGCCAGCGCGACCGCAAGCCCTTGGCAGGTCTTTGGGACAAAAACGACTTTGCTTCACGACAAGCTTGGCGCGATGTTTGTGCGCTGAACAAAGGCGACATGGACCGAATGAAAGCGCTTGTCGCACGCCAAACCGAACAGGCCAACACCTTTGAGCCGTCTGGCCTACTGCGCCTGCAAGTCACCGCTACAGCCCCCTTCACCACCGGCCTGGGCAACGAACACCCTCTGGAGAACGGTTTTGCCTTCCTCAACCCCTACGGCTTGCCCAATCTGGCGGGCAGCGGCGTCAAAGGCGTTTTGCGCGCTGCGGCGCAAGAGCTCGCCCGTGGAGACTGGGGCGCCAGCGATTGGGAGCATTCCAAGAGCGACCTGAAACGCCACGAAGTTCATGAGCGGGATGACAACAACGGGAACAAGGGCAAGTACCTGTTCAACGCCAGCGACATTGACGTGCTCTTTGGCAGCGAAGCCCTGAACGGTGAAAACCACCTGCGCGGCGTGCTCAGCTTCTGGGACGTGATTCCGCAGATCGAAGGCAACAGCCTCATGGTCGAAATCATGACGCCGCACCAGAGCCACTACTACCAAGGCAAAGACACCGCGGGCAGCAGTACCCCGCACGACAGCGGCTCGCCCAACCCCATCAGCTTCCTGACCGTCCCGCCGGGCTCACGCTTTGCCTTTCATGTGGTGTGCAACACCGCCCAGCTCGAACACCTTGCCCCCGACCTGGCCTCCAACGAGCGCTGGAAAGTGCTGCTCACCGAAGCCTTTGGGCATGCTTTTGAATGGCTGGGTTTTGGGGCCAAAACGTCGGTGGGTTATGGGGCCATGAGCCGCGACACCCAGGCCGAGGCAAAGCTCGCCCGCGCCCAGGCCGAAGCCCAGGCCGCCGCCGAGCAAGCTGCCACACTCGCCAGCCTGAGCGACAACGCTCGCCAGATCGAAACCTTTGTGCGGGCCTGCCAGCAAAAGCTGGTGGCCATGGGCACCAACGGCAAAAAGGACAAACCCAACACCGAACTGCACGCCAAAGCCCGCAGCCTGTCCAAGACCGCCCTGGAAGGCACCGACTGGACCGCCGAAGAAAAGCGCGCCGCCGCCGAGGCCCTTGCTGAGTGGTTGCCGAAGGTAGTGGACGTGGACATGAAAGACGAGCGCAAAAAGCTCAAGCTCGCTGTGCTGCGCGGAGAAGCCTGAGCCCCATGACCACCTGGTTCATCAGCCGCCATCCCGGCGCCATCGCCTGGGCTCAACAGCAAGGCCTGCGTGTGGATCGCCACGAGCACCATCTGGACCCATCGCAAGTGCAAGCCGGCGACATCGTCATCGGCACGTTGCCGGTGAACTTGGCGGCGGCGGTGTGCCAGCGCGGCGCACGGTTTTTTAACCTCAGCCTGAACCTACCCGCCCACTGGCGCGGGCGCGAACTCAGCGCTGACGAACTGCGCCAGTGCAACGCCCGGCTTGAAGGCTTTGACATCCGCGCTCAACCCGAGCCGCTCTTGCGGCAGGCTGCATAAAGCCATGCGCATCCATGCAAATCAAGTTGGGCCGCTTTGCGCAAACAGCTGCATCCAGGCGTCGCGCGGGCTCAGTATCTGCATGGCGCCTTGCGCGCCCCAGCCCAGCACCCGCCGGTCGCCAGTCACGAACACAGCGGCCCCGGCATTCTGGGCGGCCTGCACCAGTCGGGCATCGTTGTCATCGCCCGGTTCAGTCACGTCGGGCGCGCAATCGGCTTGCGCCCAAATGGCGTCAAACAAGGCTTGCGCGTGCGGCAAATGCGGAAATTTACGACCCAGCACCTCGTGGGCTTCCGCCTGCACCAGCCGCGTGGTCAGCAGCCACTGGCGCTGGGCGCATTCCGTCAATACCGCCTCGCACAGCCCTGAAAACACGGTGGCGGACAACCACACGTTGGTGTCCAGAAACACCTTCACGATACGTCTCGAAGAATGTCGTCCTCGGTCAGCCAGCCCGCCTGCCGCGCCGCAGGGCCCAGCTCAGCGTGGGCCAATTGCAAAGCCTGCCGCAGCCGATATCCCCGCAACGACTCAGCCAGCAGCTCCCGCACTACCTCGCTCTTGGTCTTGCCACTTTGCTCGCAAGCCCATTGCAAATCCCGATCCTCGCGCTCTGTCAAACGCACGGTCAACGTACCCATTGCAGTCCTTTCAGCGCACCCCAACGAGTGCGTATCACATCGTAATACAAACACCTCAACACAAGCCCACATGACCACCCCCGCCCACATCCACCTCATGCTCGTCTCCGAGCAAGCCGCCCCCAACCTGCTGCCCGCGCTGGACCCGGCCATGAAGCCCAAAGAGGCTGTGCTGCTGGTCAGCCAGAAGATGGCCACCCGCGCCCTTGCACTACAAGCAGTGCTGACAGAAGTGGGCATCAAAACCCACACCGTGCCCCTACCCGACGAGCACAACATGGCCGCCCTGGAAGGCAGCCTCATGGACATCGCCACCCAGCGCGAGGGCCAGTCCATCGCACTGAACCTGACCGGCGGCAACAAACTCATGGCCCTGGCCGCGCAAGCAGTGGCCCAAGCCGCAGGCTGGCCCACTTTCTATGTGGACGTAGACACAGACCAAGTCATCTGGCTCGACAAAACCCGCCCCGCTCAGGCCCTGACGCAACAGCTGCGGCTGCGCCACTACCTGCGCAGCTATGGCGCCACCCTGGCCGAAGGCCTTGAGCGCCCGCAACCCAACGCCGGGTGGCAAACCCTGGTGGACGACCTGGTGCTCAACGTCGGCTCGCTGAGCGAACCCATCGGGCAACTCAACTACCTCGCGCAACAAGCGCGCGGCAACCTTCGCGTTCAACTCACCGATCGGCAGATAGACAGTCGCAGCCTGGAAGCCCTGTTGCGCAAATTTGAACAAGCCCAGCTGCTGCAAGTGAAGGGCAACACCCTGCACTTCGCCAGCGAAGCCGCCAGAGCCTTCGCCAACGGTGGCTGGATCGAGCACCACGTGTATCAAATCGTCTGCCAGGTCACCGGCCCCCTCGCCATCCGCGACAAAGCCGCCAACCTGCAAGTGCAAGACATCAGCGGCCAGCCCAACGAGATGGACGTGGCCTTTCTGGCCCGCAACCGGCTGTTTGTGATCGAGTGCAAAACTGCCCGCATGGACAACCCAGAAGACCTCAAAGCCAACGACACGCTCTACAAACTCGTCGAAAACTGCCGTCGAATTGGTGGCCTGGGGACCCGCGGCATGCTCGCCACCTACCGCCCCCTCAGAGAGTCAGAGCTGCGGCTGGCCAATGCCTTGCAGATCGAAGTGGTGGCCGGCGCATCGCTCGCCAGGCTCGATGAAAAACTCAAGCACTGGGTCAACCCCAGAACTTGACCTAAAAACCCCGTCATGCCAGCAGCCATCACCCGCATCACCGCGACCATAGCCGCCACCCAACCCAGCGCCTGGCCCCACTTCGCTGGCAGCGCCCTGCGCGGCGCATTTGGGCGGGCGCTGCGCCAAGCTGCCTGCGTGACTGGCCAGCAACAATGCGGCGGCTGCCCGCTGCGCAACACCTGCGCCTACGGCGTGGTGTTTGACCCCGCACCACCGCCACAGCCGCTGCACCCCTCATTCCGCGACGGCTTGCCGCGCTACCTCGTGCAGCCGCCCGAACTCAAAGCCTGCTCGCTGCGCACAGGCCAGCGCCAAAGCTTCGCGCTGCTTCTGTTCCCCGGCTCACAGCCGCATCACAAACTCATTGAACACCTTCTCAAGGCTGCCGTGGAGCAACAACTCTTCGCGCCCGGCCTATTCAAGCTGCACCAAACACAGACAGACACCCTAGCCTTGCCCAGCGGCTTGCCCCCAGCGCCCGCTTGGTCACCGCCCAGCGAAAGCCAGTCTGCGAGCCCTGAGCCCATCACCTTACGCTGGCTCACCCCACTGCGACTCCAGGCGAAGGGCAAACCCATCTTCAAGCCCCAGGCTCTGGACGCCACCACCTTGGTGCGCGCCCTGCTGCGGCGCCAACTCCAATGGTGCCAATGGACCAACCAACAGCCCGCCGAACACACCGCCACCCTGGCGGCCGCCAGCGCCTGCCAGCTTGACACCCGCCAGCTCCAGTGGCACGAGATACAACGCCACTCCAGCACCCAGCGCCAAACGCTGCCCCTGGGCGGCCTGATCGGCAGCGCCACCCTGCTGGGCCCCGCCCCAGCGCTGCAAACCCTTTGGCCACTCCTCCAGCTCGGGGAGCAACTTCACATTGGCAAAGAAACCGTGATGGGCCTCGGGCGCTACCAGCTCAGCCAAGCCACAGTGGCCCAGCCACCGCAAGCTGCCTGAACCTCGGCAAGCTTGCCAAAACAGCCAGCAGCGCCGAGCCGCTGCAAACTGGCAAGCATGCAGACACGACACCTGTTCCTCGTTGGTTACGACATCGGCGAAAACCCGCGGCGCAGACGCGTGCTGGGCAGCGTCCAACACCACGCCCTGGGAGGTCAGAAGTCGTTTTATGAATGCTGGTTAAGCGTAGGCGAACTGCAAACCCTGCTCGCCCAGCTGCGCAGCCACATCGACTCAGAGCGCGACCGCGTGGTTTTCGTGCGGCTCGATGCCCGCAGCCAAAGCCTGCAACTCGGCCAAGCCGAAGCCATCGCCCAAACCGACTACTTTCACATCGCCTGAGCCCAAGCGAGCCCAAGCGCCGCCCAAGATCAAACCCATGAGCACCCTCTACATCGACCGCCAAGGCAGCCAACTCAGCATACAAACCGGCGTGCTCCACATCAGCACGCCCGACGGCAAAGCCAACCGCAGCTTGCCCGTGAAATACATCGACCGCGTGGTCCTGCGAACCGACACCCAGCTCAGCAGCAAAGTGTTGTGCTCACTGGCCGAAAACGGCGTCAACCTGATCGCGCTGGGTGGGCGCGGCGGCCAGCAAGTGGCACAAATTTCAGGCGCGGCACACAACGACGCGCGCCGCCGCTGGCAGCAGGTGCTCGCGCTCAGCCAGCCCGCTGCCTGCGTGCAGCTCGCGCGCGGAATCATTCAAACCAAAGTCAAACGCCAGCGCGCCACACTGGCCCACATCGCCGACCAAAGACCCGACCTTCGCAAACCCCTGCACGACGGCCAGCAAAGACTGCATCGCATTCTGGACACGCTCCACACCACCGAAAAAGACAACAACACACACACCCTCAACCAGCTGCGCGGCCTAGAAGGCGCGGCAGCCGCCATGTACTTCGATGCCTACTTTTGCGCCTTCGCCCCCGCCCTGGGCGCCACCGGGCGCAACCGCAGACCGCCGCGCGACCCGGTCAACGCCGTGCTCTCCCTCAGCTACACCCTTCTCTACGCACAAGCCAACGGCGCCTGCTGGGCCGCCGGTCTAGACCCCGCGCTGGGCGCACTGCACACCCTGAGCCATGGCCGTGCCGCACTCGCCTGCGACCTCATGGAGCCCTACCGCCCCCAAATCGACCTCTGGGTCTGGCAGCAATTTCGAGAGGGCCAACTGCGCGAAGAACACTTTGGCCGCGACGGCAGTGGCGCCTGCCTGCTCGGCAAAGCCGGCCGCAGCCACTTCTACGCTGCCTGGGAACACCAGGCCGCCCACCACCAGCGCAGCCTTCAGCGCTACGCGCAAGCCCTGTCCAAAGCCCTCATTCCAGCCGACACCACCGACCCGTGGTCCCACCTCTCAGAGCCCAACAGCCCCCCAGCGTCAGCAGACGCATAAGCCATGAGCAGCCCACCCGCCAACGCACGGCCCCTCTACCTGCAAAACGGCAGCGCCCAGCGCCTGGCGCTGGACGGCGCGCGGCGCCTGTGCATACAACGCAAAGACCAACCCGAAAAGCGCATACCGCTGCACCACATATCGCGCATCGTCTGCAGCAGCACCCTAGACATCAGCACAGACGCTCTCATGGCCTGCATGCAAAGCGGCATACCCCTGTGCATCGTCAACACAGACGGCACCACCCTAGGCTGGTGCATGGGCGCACGCCGAAAAGAAACCACCATGCGCCAACTGCTCACACACGCGCTGGACGACCCCGCCTGGCCACTGCACTACACCGACTGGCTCGACAACCAGAAAAAGGCCATTGCTGCGCAAACGCTGCTCTTGTGCGGCATTCCCGCAACCGCAGCGGCGCGCCAAAACCCCCGCGCAGCGTTGTGCAACGCACACCGTCAGAAACACCAGCAAGCCTGCGCGCACCACCTCAATGCCCTGGCCCGGCTGGCCCAACACGAGCTCGCTGCGCACCTCGCGCGCGAAACAGGCGACCCCCAGCTCCTCGCCTGGTACCGCCCCGGCCTCAACCTCATCGACGACCTCGGGCAAACACTCGCACTGCACGCACACACCGACCTGCACCACGCCCCCCAACTCCCCGCGCAAGACCAACTCACCGCCTGGTCCATACGGCACCACGAGCGACATGCTGCCCACTGGCAGCAACGCATAGCCCACCTCACCCACGCCTTCGAACAATTTTTGCGAAGCCACTGGCTCTGAGCCACCATGAAAACCGCCCCCCCCAAACAGCTGCCACACAGCCACAGCCAGCGCTGGCTGCTGGCCTACGATGTTCGAGAGCCCAAGCGACTGCAACGCGTGTGGCGCTACCTTCGCCAAGAGGGCGTTCGCCTGCAATACTCGGTTTACCTTTTGGCGGGAGATCGCGCACACGTCGAGCAAGTGATCGATAAACTGCGGCAGTTGATCGACGAGCGAGCGGACGACGTGCGCATTTACCCACTGACCGAAAACACCCGAATCTGGGGACTGGGCACCCAGTTTGACGACGACGGCAACACCCTGTGTGATGCGTACCTGGATAAACTCATCCAGGCCGAGCAACACTCCACCGCTCTGGCCTGCGAAACGAACAAGCTCAGCTTCTAGACAATGAAAACTGGTGGCATCCCGCCGCGCAAGTGCTTGATTTCATTGATTTACTGAAGCCGAACAGCAAAGCCCAAGCCCCGAAAACCAGGGGATTAAGACACCAGCCGATCCGAGCACAATAACTCTTCTCTGCTGCAAACGAGCTCTTGCGTGCATTTTGCGCTTATACTTTTTCGCAACGCGGATATCCCCGCGTGCCGCCGGCAATGGCGAAGTCTGAAATGGACAGGATCTCGAACTCACACACCCCCTCCTCATGGCCTCGGGTGTTTGCCGGCTACACACAGGACTTCTACGAAGCCATGACATGAAACTCAACCAACTCACCAAAGCCGCCAAGCGTTTCTCGGCCGACGCACCCATGCCTCTGAACGAGGCTCAAGAGAAGCTCGCGACCTACTTCGGCTTCAAGAACTTTGATGCTGCTCAGAAGGCGCTGCGTGACAAGCCATCGACGCTCGAGCTGCCCCCCGGCCTCTACTGGCTGGATCTCAACAAGCTGCAGTTCAGGATCCTCTGCGACGGACTGCTTGACCAACTGGATGCCGTCGAATCCACCCTGGGAGCGAGGCGACTGGCCAGCGCCGTGCTGAGATACCTCCATCCGGAGAAGTCGCTGACCACAGAAGCTCTTCACAGACACCTGGACTTCCTGAGTCTCATGAGCCTCTGGGGGGATATTCAGAAGGCCGATGGCGTCATGATGCAACGCTATCGTGGCGTTGCTGAGTACCTGGAAATCGACCTTATGCAGCAGG
>JFJP01038922.1_pt1 | contig 15138 bp, 10 predicted proteins | sample 431651 | NCBI WGS metagenome assembly JFJP01 (sample SAMN02602958, study PRJNA72255) | Microbial mat metagenome, whole genome shotgun sequencing project. | biome: fresh water; feature: sink hole; material: water; isolation source: purple microbial (photo- and chemosynthetic) mats found in...
ATGCCAGAAGAGGATTTGACCTTATAAATGAGAATGGTAAGCTGAATGGTGACGGAGGCGAAGATCTTTGGGTCAAATGCCTTGAGGAGAGGCCTGCGGAAAAACCTTTCTTTATGTGGTTTGCAGCAATGGATGCACACAGGACGTGGGGCCCAAATGACTTTTCAATGACGCATGATCCTGATGGCTTGAAGCCTCCTTATTACCTCACCAATGGAATAAAAACCAGGCAGGATCTTGCTAAATACTATGATGAGATCTACCGATGGGATCATTTTATTGGTCTCGTTTACAAAGAGCTTGTAAAACAGGGTGTTGCAGAAAATACTTTGATTATTGTTATGGCTGATAATGGCCGTCCTTTCCCTCACAGCAAGACACGTGTAAATGACAGGGGACTAAAAACACCGTTTATTGTGCACTGGCCAGGGGGAGTAGGTACTGAGGCCAGTGTGTCAGAGGCACTGATGAGCTCAATAGATATTGCCCCCACAATTCTTGAACTGGCAAAGTTTAAGGTACCTGATAATATCCAGGGACAAAGTTTTGTTAAGCTCTTAAACAACCCTGACGAAGAATTCAGAAATTATGTCTTTGCAGAACATAACTGGCACGATTATGAAGCACACGAAAGGATGATAAGAACAAATGATCACCTTTATATACTTAACTCAAGGCCTCAGTTCCCCCAGTTAGGTCCGGCCGATGCGGTTGGATCACCATCATTCGCCGAACTTGACAGTATCAGGACAGTCGGATCTATGTCCGCTGAGCAGTCTGATATTTTTAAAGCCCCGAGGTCAACTGTTGAACTATATGATTGTGAATCGGATCATGATCAGTTTATTAATGTTGCAGGTGTGCCTGCCTCTGCGAAAGTTGAGATGAAAATGAGAAGGATCCTTGACACGTGGATGAAAGAAACGGGAGATAATATTCCGGAATCTATCACAAAAGACTGGTATGAACGAACTCCTGGAAATGTTAAAACCTCTGAATTTAATAAGAGGGGCGAAGCTGTGGATAAAAAATTTAATGCAACATTGATTAACAGGAAAGGACCATTCTGATGAAGCACATTTTTTTCTTGCTTGCTTTCCCTTTTCTGTTTGTGGGTTCTATTACTCGCCCGGTCTCTCCCGGAGGCTTATGGAGTTCACCTTACCATGTAGATAAGCAATATCCTCATCATCTGGTTAATAAGGAAGGTAAGCATCTGTTTATTTTTAACAAGACAGCATGGGCTTATTTCCTCTGCAACAATCCGGAAGATGTTCTTGTCAGGGCTAAACGCGACGGGGCCAATGTTATAAGAGTGGCCCTTGAGGGAACGCCTTACAGGAATGTTCTTAAAATCGATATGTGGCCATGGGGAGGAACAAGAGAAAATCCTGAATGGGACAGATTCAACGAAAAATACTGGGAGCAGGTCAGATCGAGGATTCAGCTTGCACTTGAAAATAATATAGGTATAAACCTGACACTTTATTTTTCTTACCATCCGGAAAAAGAAGATGCAGGGACACAAAAGCTTTATTGGAAAAAAGTAATTGATGAAATTGGCGCTTTCCCAAATATTCTCTGCTGGGAAATCATGAATGAATATATTAAAAATGAGTCATTTCAGGATATTGCCGGATCATGGTTTTACCAAAATGATCCATACAAAAGACCTGTAATCACCTCTGCCGGAACTACCGATAATGCTGTTTTTCCTGAAAAAGAATGGATGGGTATGGCAATTGTTCATACCTGTACAGGCAGCACTCCTGAGTTTGATCTTGAATACTGGTACAGAGCTATTGCCAGAAATACTATGGCATATGGAAAACCTGCCTTCAATAATGAATCAGGCAGAGAAATCAGACATAAAAATGATGATGGTGTTAACAGAAGAAAGCAGGCCTGGATCTGGTCATCATGTGGTGCTTTTTTCACATTTCATACCTTTGACGGATGTGAAGGAATAGATTCTGCCGGTTATAAGGCACCGGGATGGGAGTTTATGAAACCGTATTCTGATTTTTTTTCCACAATACCTTACTATACCCTTTATCCGGATCATACTGTATTCAACTCAGACTCTGATACTCTTATAACTACCTCACTGTCATCCCCTTCACGAAGACTTAGTATCTCATATTTATGCACACGAATAACCGGAGAGGAAGTTAAAAATGTAAAGGTAAAATTGCGGCTTCCTTCCGGGGGATATCAAATTGAAATAATTAATCCTTCAGACTTGTCGGTTAAAGACAAATTTGAACTCAGCTCAAACGGACTTTCTGACTTAATTGTTATTAGTCTTCCAGCGTTTAAGGATGATGTTCTGATAAAAAGTGAATTGATAAAAAGTGGGTTAAGCTCTGTTTTTAAAGGGACTCAGTAATCTCAAAACATGATAAAAGTCATGTTTTAGCTTCTGTTTAACAATCAGTTATAACTTGTCCAACGAACTTCTTCATGTGTAATTCTGAAATTATCAGGAAAAATGTTCATCATTCTGTTTGTACAGATAAGCTTATATATTCGATTTGGCTATAATATATTCACTATTTCTATTATTTTTGCGACAAATTATATTTATTAGGGCGTAATTAATAATAAATTGAAAAAAGGAACAACTGAGTTTAACAGAATCACAATCAAGGTTGGCAGTAATGTTATTACCCAAAGTGATGGCTCCCTTAACGAGAGACGAATTCTCCGGATCGTTGAGGATGTAGCGGTACTATATAAACAGGGTATTGAGGTTATACTTATTTCATCTGGGGCAGTTGCTGCTGGCAGAGGCGAACTGATTCCTTCGAAAAAAACTAACATAGTAGCTGCAAAACAGGTCTGGGCTGCCATTGGTCAGGTTAAACTGATGTCGAGTTATCAGTTTCTTTTTGGGAAATATGGTATCAGGGCCGGACAGCTTCTGGCGGCAAAAGAAAGTTTCAGAGACAGGAGTCATTATCTTAATATGAAGAACTGTATTTCAGCTATGCTTGAGAATGGGGTGCTCCCTATTGTAAATGAGAATGATACAATCTCTATAAATGAGCTGATGTTTACAGATAATGACGAGCTGTCGGGTCTTATTTCTTCAATGATGGATTGCAGGTCGCTGATAATACTTTCAAATGTAGATGGTATTTACAATGGCATACCTGGCAAACCCGGATCGGAACTTATAAATAAAATTGAAAAGGATTCTGAAAATCCTGAAAAGTATATTTCTGATGTTAAGTCAGGTTTTGGCAGAGGAGGAATGCTAACGAAATATTCAATAGCACGGAAAGTTGCTGCCCAGGGTATTGACGTATTTATTGCAAACGGCACCCGCGATGCAATTATTACTGATATTGTCCGGGGAAAAGATGTGCCATTCACCCACTTTGTTGCTGAAAGTAAAAAGGAAACAAGTGTGAAAAAGTGGCTTTCACATTCCGATACATTTGCCAGGGGAACAGTTGTAATAAATAGTGGTGCAAAAGAGGCATTACTGGGCGAAAAGGCTACAAGCCTTCTTATGATTGGGATCACAGCCGTAAACGGATCTTTTAAAAGCGGTGATATTGTGAGTATTATTGATGAGGATGGAACGAATATAGGATTAGGCAAGTGTCAGTTTGACTCAAAGAAAGCCGAACTGAATATGGGAGAAAAACTTTCCAAACCGTTTATTCACTATGACTATATGGTTATTAGTGAAAAGAGGTCCTAGGTGCTAGGTACTGGGTTCTAGGTGCTCCCAGTACCCAGCAACAAGTACCCAGCCCCATTTAATAGGGAACACGGAGTATTAGATTTATTGAAATTGACTTAGACAGAATGGATTGTACATCACTTTTTAAAAACGCAGTTATTGCCGGCAGGAGCCTAAGTATTATGGAACCTGAGCTGGTTAATGATATGTTGCTGCAGGTTGCTGATGCTGCTATTTCAAATAGTGAATTTATCCTTGGTGAGAACAAAAAGGATGTTGATAAGCTTGATGTATCTGATCCCAATTATGACCGTTTACTTCTTACTCCACAAAGGATTGAAGGAATAGCATCTGATTTAAGGAATGTTGCAGCTCTTCAGTCTCCGCTCGGCAGACTGTTAATGAATACCACAAGACCGAACGGACTTATAATCTCAAGAATATCAGTGCCTTTTGGTGTTATAGGTATAATATATGAATCGAGACCCAATGTGACTTTTGATGTCTTTTCACTCTGCTTTAAATCAGGTAATGCCTGTATACTGAAGGGTGGAAGTGAGGCGATAAATTCTAACATGGCAATTGTGAAGGTTATTTCAGCTGTCCTGGAAAGAAATGGTATTGATGCTAATATTTTAACTCTTTTGCCATCAGGCCGCGAAGAGACAATTCAGCTTCTGAACGCCCGTGATCATGTTGATCTTATAATTCCGAGAGGTAGCAGGGGCCTGATCGATTATGTACGCGAAAATTCAGCTATTCCGGTTATTGAAACAGGTGCCGGAATCTGCCATACTTATTTTGATGATTCAGGCGATCGTGATAAGGGCCGTTCAATTATTTTTAATGCGAAAACACGACGTGTCAGTGTTTGTAATGCTCTTGACTGTCTGATAGTTCATGAAAGCAGGCTGAAAGATCTGGATTATGTTCTTGGTCTCTGTCCTGAGAAAAATGTTGTTGTTTGCGCTGATGATAAAGCTTATGATGCATTATCAGGGAAGTATCCGGCACATTTACTTCAAAAAGCCACAGAAGAGTCTTTTGGTACTGAGTTCCTGTCATATAAAATGGCGGTTAAAACAGTAGCCACCTTTGATGAAGCTTTGTTCCACATTAACAAATTTGGTTCGAAACATAGTGAAGCAATTATTTCAGAGAACAAAGAGCGTATTCGTTTGTTTTATACTCAGGTTGATGCTTCTTCGGTCTATGCAAATGCTTCCACTGCTTTTACCGACGGGGCTGAGTTCGGGCTTGGAGCAGAGATAGGAATATCAACGCAGAAATTACACGCAAGAGGTCCAATGGCACTTGAGGCATTGACTACATATAAGTGGATCATTGAAGGTAATGGTCAGGTTAGATAATAAACTGTTAATAAATTAACACTACATGATATTCGATATTGAAATGATCCGGTCTTTTTACAGGGAAATGCCGGGACGTATTTCTCAGACAAGAAAAGTCTTGGGAAGACCTTTAACTCTCAGCGAGAAAATACTTTACACTCACCTTTTTGATAAAAAAAATGCCGGCTCCTTTAAAAGAGGAACAGATTATGTTGATTTTGCTCCCGACAGGGTGGCAATGCAGGATGCCACAGCACAGATGGCTCTGCTTCAGTTCATGATGGCAGGTAAAGATCACTCTTCAGTCCCGGCATCTGTGCATTGCGATCATTTAATTATGGCGAAAGAGGGTGCCACTGCAGATATGAAGACGGCTGTTTACACAAACAGGGAGGTATATGATTTTTTAAGTTCTATTTGTAATAAATATGATATAGGCTTCTGGAAACCTGGAGCAGGAATAATTCATCAGATTATACTCGAAAATTATGCTTTCCCGGGTGGAATGATGATTGGAACTGACTCACATACACCTAATGCAGGCGGACTGGGAATGGTGGCTATAGGTGTAGGTGGAGCTGATGCAGTTGATGTCATGACAGGAATGGGATGGGAACTTAAACTGCCTAAAGTGATCGGAATTAAACTCACGGGTAAACTGAACGGCTGGACTTCCCCAAAAGATATAATTCTGAAGGTTGCCGGATTACTAACAGTAAGCGGAGGAACCGGAAGTGTTGTTGAGTATTTTGGTGAGGGAGCAGAATCTCTCTCATGTACAGGAAAAGCAACTATATGCAATATGGGTGCGGAGATTGGAGCTACCTGCTCAATATTCGGCTACGATGATGCTATGTCGCGCTATCTGACTGCTACAGGAAGAAAGGAAATTGCCGATATGGCACAGGTAAACAGGCAGAATTTAATATCAGATAATGAAGTAATTGCAGATCCTTCAAAATACTATGATAAGTTCATTGAGATAAATCTTTCAGAACTTGAGCCTTATATAAACGGACCTTTTACACCTGATCTTGCAACTCCAATATCCCAGATGAAAAGTGCTGCCGTGCTTAATAAATGGCCTGAAAATGTTGAAGTCGGACTTATCGGATCGTGTACAAATTCATCTTATGAGGATATTTCACGTGCAGCATCAGTGGCAAAAGATGCAATGAAGCTGAAACTTAAAACCAGATCTGAATTCAAGGTTACTCCAGGGTCTGAACAAATCCGTTTTATCGCGGAACGTGATGGTTATCTTGATACCTTCGAAAAGATCGGCGGCGAGATCTTTGCAAATGCCTGCGGACCATGTATTGGCCAGTGGGACCGAAAAGATGCAGATAAGAATCTGGTAAATACTGTTATTCATTCCTTTAACAGGAACTTTGCTAAGCGTACTGATGGAAATCCAAACACTTATGCTTTTGTTGCTTCACCGGAAATTGTTACAGCAATAGCAATCTCGGGTAAACTGACATTCAATCCGCTTACTGATAAGCTTGTGAACACAGATGGAAAAGAGGTTATGTTTTCTGAACCTGAAGGTATTGAGTTGCCTCCGAGAGGATTCGGCGCTGTAGATATTGGTTATCAGAAACCTGAAAAAACAGGGAAAAAGAGTGAGATAAGTATTTCACCGGATTCAGACAGGCTTCAGATCCTTGATCCGTTTAAAGAATGGGATGGAAAAGACTTTAAAGGCCTTCCTCTTCTTATTAAAGCTAAAGGAAAATGTACTACCGATCACATATCAATGGCAGGTTTCTGGCTTAAGTACAGGGGCCACCTTGAGAATATTTCAAACAATTATATGATTGGTGCTCTGAACATTTTTAATGAAAAAACCAATTCAGTACTAAATCATTTTTCAGGTAGGTATGATGCTGTACCGGCAGTAGCAAGGGCATACAAAGAGGCTGGTATAGGATCTGTTGTGGCAGGCGAGGAGAACTTTGGGGAAGGATCTTCCCGTGAGCATGCAGCAATGGAGCCAAGATACCTGAATGTAAAAGCAGTTATAGTTAAGTCATTCGCAAGAATACATGAGACAAACCTTAAAAAGCAGGGAGTACTCACACTGACATTCTCTGATAAAGCTGATTATCTTAAGATTCTTGAAAATGATAAAATTGACATAATTGATATTAAGAACCTTGCCCCTGGTAAACAGGTCACGGTTGTTCTGAATCATTCTGACGGTAAAAAAGATACTATCATGGCTAATCATTCTTATAATGAAGCTCAGATAGAATGGTTTAAAGCCGGAAGTGCATTGAATCTGATAAGAAAAGGTATATCATGAAATTTCAAGAAATGTATGCTCGAAAATCAATTATTTGCCCCGTCCCTAAAGGGTGTAATTGATTTTCTTCGCTCCCTTTAGGGCAGGGGCAGACGAAGAAAATCAATGGGAACAATGCGTTAATAGAATAAATTATTTATAGTTATGACACCAGAAAAAATTAAACTTACAAATGGTAAACTGATTGTTCCGGAGAATCCTATAATCCCTTTTATTGAAGGTGATGGAACCGGTCGCGATATCTGGAACGCTTCAGTAAGGGTTTTTGATGCCGCTGTGGAAAAAGCCTACAACGGAAAACGCAAGGTAGAATGGAAAGAGGTGCTGGCCGGAGAAAAAGCCTTTAAGCTGACCGGCAACTGGTTGCCTGATGAGACTCTTACTGCTTTCAGAGAATACCTGGTAGGCATTAAGGGACCGTTGACAACTCCTGTGGGCGAAGGTATGAGATCCTTAAATGTCGCCCTGCGCCAGATCTTGGACCTGTATACATGTTACAGACCTGTACGATATTTTAAAGGGGTACCAAGTCCGGTAAAGCATCCTGAGAACGTCAACATGCATATCTTCAGGGAGAATACTGAAGATATTTATGTGGGAATAGAGTTTATGACCGGGTTGCCGGAGACAGAGAAACTTAAGAAATTTTTAATAGAAGACCTTGGAATTAAAAAGATCAGGTTCCCTAATACTTCATCTTTTGCTATAAAACCGGTATCTGTTGAAGGAACGGAAAGGCTTGTTCGACAGGCAGTTAAATATGCAGTTTCAAAAAAACTACCTTCTGTTACCCTTGTTCATAAAGGAAATATTATGAAATACACAGAGGGCTCTTTCATGAAGTGGGGCTATGCACTTGCTGAGAGGGAGTTCGGGAAAGATGTCTTTACCTGGGCTCAGCATAAGAAAATTTCAGATACACAGGGTGCTGAGGCTGCCGATAATATACTCAAACAGGCAGAAACTGATGGAAAAGTGATAATCAAAGATGTTATTGCAGATGCTTTCCTTCAGCAGATTCTTACACGTCCGGCCGAATACTCTGTTATTGCCACACTTAACCTTAACGGTGATTACATCTCTGATGCCCTTGCAGCTATTGTTGGCGGAATTGGGATAGCACCAGGTGCCAATATCAATTATGAAAGTGGTCATGCAATCTTTGAAGCTACACACGGAACTGCTCCTAAATATGCCGATCAGGATAAGGTTAATCCGGGTTCTGTTATTCTTTCAGGAGCTCTTATGTTTGAATATATGGGCTGGGATAAGGTTTCGGAAAGCATCTATGCCGGTCTGGAAGGCGCTATTCAGAATAAGAAAGTCACCTACGATTTTCACCGCCTGATGGAGAATGCCACGCTTCTTAAAACATCAGAATTTGGTGATGCAATAATTGCTAACCTCAAGTAAAAAATATTAAAACCCCAATCATATGAGCAACACAACTTTCATCTCAAAATTAGAAACCTCGGTAAAGGAATCATGCAACATTGACAATAAACTGTTTGAAGAGTTTGAGGTAAAACGCGGATTAAGGAACCAGGATGGGACCGGTGTGCTTGTCGGACTGACAAACATTGGTAATGTTGTTGGTTATAAGAAAGAAGACGGAAAGGTTGTGGCAATTCCCGGAAGGTTGTTGTACAGAGGGATGGACATTGAGGATATTACCCAGGGATTTCAGAAGGAGGATCGTCATGGATATGAAGAAACAGTATATCTGTTATTAACAGGTCACCTGCCAAATAAAGAAGAACTGAGCCAGTTCTCAGCTCATCTGGCAACTTTGCGTGGTCTGCCTGATGATTTTACAAAGGATATGATATTGTCAATGAAGGGTAAGGATGTCCTCAATATTCTTGCAAGGTCGGTTCTTGGATTATATACGCTTGATGAAAAGCCTGACAGTATTGCTCTTGATAATATGATTAAACAATCATTAAGCATGATTGCTAAGTTTCCGACAATTGTTGCTTATTCCTATCAGGCCTTAAGGCATTTATATAAGGGAAAGACATTGTCAATCAGACATCCTCAGCCTAACCTGAGTACTGCCGAGAATTTTCTTTATCTCATAAAAGGGGATTGTAAGGGTTATTCAAAGCTGGAAGCTGATCTTCTCGACCTTCTGCTTGTATTGCATGCCGAACACGGTGGTGGAAATAACTCAACATTTACACTGAGAGTGACAAGTTCATCAGAAACGGATATCTATTCAGCAATTACTTCTGCAATCGGATCCCTAAAAGGACCACTGCACGGAGGAGCAAATGTGAGAGTCCTTGAAATGATGGAAGACATGAAGCAGCATGTCAAGGATTGGACAAGTGAAAAAGAGGTTACAGAACATCTCCTTAAAATACTCAATAAAAAAGCAAATGATTTTTCCGGGAAGATTTATGGTATAGGCCATGCAGTTTATACAATTTCAGATCCCCGGGCTGCAATTCTGAAAGCCAAGGCACGAGAGCTTGCAATTGAAAAAGGAAGACTCGATGAGTTCGAGCTTTATTCACTCGTTGAGCGGCTTACCCCGGAAGTATTCAGAGTATTTAAGGGTGAAAAATCAACTAAAGTAGTTTGTATAAATGTTGACTTCTACTCAGGTTTTGTTTATGCATGTCTGGATATCTCAAAAGAACTATACACCCCGCTCTTCGCAATTGGAAGAGTATCGGGATGGTGCGCTCACAGAATTGAGGAGCTCACCTTCTCAGCAAAAAGAATAATTCGTCCGGCATTTAAAAACGTATACGGAGAACATCCTTATATTCCACTAAAAAACAGGTAAAAATAATGAGCCAAAAAACTCCTGAATTTGATGTGCTGATTGTTGGAGGAGGCGTTGTGGGAACAGCTCTTCTTTATACTCTGAGTAAATACACGGATATTAAAAATATCGGACTAATAGAGAAGTATTCTGATTTTGGACTTGTAAACTCAGCATCCTATAATAACAGTCAGACTCTGCATTTCGGTGATATTGAGACTAATTACTCAATTGAAAAAGCCAGGAGCGTTAAGCGTATGGCTGATATGGTAATGAAGTATCTTGAAAACGGAAAAGCGGGGGCAGGAGAAAAAAAATTATTCAGCAAATACTCTAAAATGGTTCTTGCTGTTGGAACAGGACAGGTAGAAGAGCTTAAAAAGAGATATCCTCCATTCAGTGAATTATTTCCGAAGTTGAAAATGATCGGAAGAGAGGAAATAGGAAAAATAGAACCGCGTGTACTGGAAGGCAGGGATCCGGATCAGGAGATACTGGCTCTGGTTACAGAAGATGGATATACGGTTGATTTTAAGAGATTATGTCATTCTTTTGTCGATAATGCTCTCAGAAAGAATCCATTACTGGATATTCAGCTTGATACAAAACTTCTGAAGATTTCAAAATCCGATGACTTTTATACTGTATCTACAAATAAAGGGGAGATGCATGCAAAAGTTGTTGTTATAGCCGCTGGTGGTCATAGTCTGATGATTGCAAAATCTCTTGGGTATGGTAAGAATCTTGCAGTCTTATCAATGGCAGGAAGTTTTTACACAGCTCCTAAAGTACTGAATGGTAAAGTTTATACAATACAGGTGCCAAAGCTGCCATTTGCAGCAATTCATGGAGATCCTGAAGTTCACAGCGAGCATGTTACCCGGTTTGGCCCTACTGCTAAGCCAATATTCCAGCTGGAGAGGCATAATATGTCAACCTTTACTGAATACTGGAAGACTTTTGGTCTGGGGATTAATCCCATTTTAAGTTTATTGAAGATTACTTTCGACAAGGTATTGTTGAGTTATATATTTATGAATTTCCTTTATGATCTTCCTTTTATTGGTAAGCGATTGTTTATCAAAGAGGTAAGAAAGATTGTGCCATCCCTTAAACTGGATGAGCTTAAGTATGCAAAGGGAATAGGAGGTACCCGTCCACAGATTGTAAATAATACAACAAGAAAACTGGAGATGGGAGAGGCCAAGCTGAGCGGCGATAATATCATTTTCAACATTACCCCTTCACCGGGGGCTTCAACCTGTCTCGGAAATGCCTATTCTGACGCATCAAAGATCATTGAGTTTCTTGGTAATAAGTATAAATTCGACAAAGAGGCTTTTGAAAAGGATCTTTTTTAATTGAAAAAATCGTCTTGTTTCCAGTTTTTAGGATTATTAATTATATAATCCGCAATGCGTTGATAGGATTGTTCATTACGAATAATGTGTTCGTAATAATTTCGTTGCCAGATTTGCCGTCGTTGTAGGGGTTGAAAATTTTCAACCCCTACAATACCGACGGCATTATTCCGAAACCATTTTGTAACCCCGATTTTGAATCCTTTGACAATTGAACCAATTGAATGTGGAATCATTTTTTGAAATTCATTACGTCGGGGTTGGATATTTCCAACGTCAATTGTTGATAATGATTCGTTTGGTGATTGTAGGGGCAGAAAATTTTCTGCCCCTACATATTTTGAACCGTTTTCAATTAATTCAATTATTCCATGAACATGATTGGGCATAACAATATGTTCATGCAAAACCGCATTTGGAAAATGTTTGGGTATATCCATCCAATATTCATTGGCAATTTTGCCGGCATCATTCAATATCATTTCCTGATCAATTTCTCCAAACAGACATATTCTGTCTTCTGTGTTTACCGTAATAAAATACAATCCTTCCATGGAATAATCAAAACCTTTCATGCGGATTGATCTACGGTGATGGATATTCGGATTGTAATTATTCATATTCTGTTGGGATATGGCAGGCACAAAATGTTTTGCTCCTAAAACCTACATTGATAATCAGGCTCCTGCATAAACCAGTAATGCCAATCCAGCCATGTACGCAATGAACATCAGGAAAATCAGATTGTTGACGGATTTCGAAGCTCCTTTGAATTCTTTCCATATAAAAACGCCCCATAGAGCTGCAATGAGAGTCGCTCCCTGACCAAGTCCGTAAGAGATTGCAAATCCTGCTTTTCCCGATGCGATGATGCTCATCGACATTCCTATATTCCAGATTACACCTCCGAGGACACCTGTAAGATGCACCTTTAAATTTCCGGCCTTATAATCATTGAAAGAAAGAGGTGTTCCGTCAAACGGGCGTTTCATTATGAGATAATTGAACAGGAAATTACTGGCAACAACTCCAATGGCGAAAAAGAAGATTGCTGAATATGGTGTAAGTTTTCCAGCTTCGGGAACTTCAAAACTGGTTACCATAGAACTTGCAACGAAACGGTAGAACAGAGCCATCAAAACACCTGCAGAAACGGAGAGAAGTATTCCCTTACCTGAGACTTTCTGAAGTGATGAACTATGCTTTTTATAGGCTATTGCATCAATTATAATTGCGGCTACAATAAGTGCCACGCCACCAAATAGCCAGGTGGCATTGCCCTGCGGGGCAAATATGTAATTAATTATTACGCCAAGAGCCAGTGCTATTCCGACACCTACAGGGAATGCTACTGCCATGCCAGCGATTGCCATTGCAGCTACAAGTAAAATGTTGGAAGCATTAAATATTACTCCTCCAAGCATTGCATTCAAAATATTGTCTGATTCGGCCTGACCAATATCTTCAATAAATCCTCTTCCACTTTCACCTGAGCTTCCAAGGGTCAGTCCCAGAAGAATCGCAAAAAGAAGTATACCAAGCACATAGTCCCAGTAAAACAATTCGAAACGCCAGGATTTTCCTGCAAGTTTCTGGGTATTGCCCCATGAACCCCAGCATAACATTGTAACTATGCAGAGGATTATTGCCAGAGAATAACTTTGTGGGATAAACATATGGAAGAAGTTTAGAGTTTAAAGTTCAAAGTTTAAAGTTCAAAGTTCAAAAGTCTTGGTGATTGCTTAGTGACTTGGTGCCTTAGTGGCAAAAAATAGCCACCAAGACACGAAGGCGCAAAGGATCACCAAGTTATATTTCATTCAAAAGAGAATTTCCAGTTTTCATTTTTCTTTGCAGCTGTTTTGAAGATTGTAGCAGAGGTAATATAAACTCTGGTACCTGCTGACTCGGAACGTTTTTCACCTTTTACAACAAGTTTCACTTTATGATCACCCGGAGCGAGGTTGACAACATGCCAGATGCTTTCTGTATGTTGCTGATTTGCAAAATCATAATAGGTGTCTATACTGCGGTGAAGGGTGCCATCAACATAAACATCAGCTTTTCCTCCGTCCTTATACCAGTTTCCAGTCAGGGATATGCCTGTTCCTGTAAAAGCTATCTCAAGCTCATCTCCTGCTTTTTCAGCAAAGATCGACTGTTTCCTTACCTCATTGTCTCTTCCGGTAATTTCTAGTGGCTTCCATTTACCTTTAAACGACCAGGCTTTTTCATCAAAGATTGAGACTTTCTTATCAAAAACAAGATTAGGGAATGCTACTTCAAGTGCAGGTGCAACAGGTTCCTGAATTTTTACTTTTATGATTTTGTCACTAACCTCGCCACTATCTTTAGCGATAAGATCCAATGCGTATTTGTAAGTATTTGCAACTGCTGAATTGAACGAATAAGTTGTGTGAATAAACAAGGTATCGCCCAAAGCTTTTACCCCTGCCTGCATATTCTCAGGCAATCCGCTGAAACCTTTAATTACTCCCAGTACTGCAAGTGCATTTGAGGGATTGCAGTCAGAATCCTGTCCGCAACGGGTTGATACTTCAAGTGTTTTCATCGGGTCCCCTTCGCCATAAAGAAGTCCCATTACAATATAAGCTCCGTTAAGTTTTGCATCAATATTAAAGGTAGATCCGGCACCACAGATGTCAACATCGCCCCATTTTCCTTCAAGCTCCTGCCATGCAGCCTGCCAGTCGGAAGGATAATGATTGTGTAATTTGATTACATCCTTCACAATCTTATAATAGTCACTTTCTGAGGGAATTGAGAGGAGGGCTTTATCAATGATTTTTGGAATATCAGTTTCAAAGTATGCTTCAGAGTAGAGAGCTGCAACAAAAATGCCACCGTAAACTCCATCCCCGTAATTCATTATGCGGCCAATCTTATCGGCAATTTTCGTTGCAGTTTGAGGCATACCCGGACACATAAAACCTATATAGTCAGCTTCAATCTGAAAATCAATATCATCGGCATGGATGTTATATTCAGGAGTTCCTGAGAGAGGGGCAAATATACTATCATAGTAATTCTTCCTTGCCTGCATATTTGCATGCCATAACATATATCCGGCTTTTGCGAACATCTCCTGATACTTCTTCGATGGTGCATCAATCCCGTATTTGTCCATCGACATAAGGAATGTAAGCTGAACATAAATATCATCCTGCCACATGCTTCCTCTGATATCAGAGGGTTTCCATTTTATCGAATCGCTGTAGATCTTACCCTGCGCCCTGAATTCTGTAGGGGCACCATATGTAACACCAACCATCTTCCCGGCCCATCCGCCGGCAATCTTGTCTTTAAGTACTTCAGGCTTAATTGTCCTGAATTCTTGTGAAGAGTTAGTGCATGAGATCGCTAATAATAGAAAAATAGAAATTGAGATCAGTAGTTTTGTTGTTTTCATAAGTAGTTAATTATGTGATATTTAATATTTGTTTTGTTTCCGAATTTTTGCCCCCTGCCCCCTAAAGGGGGTATATTTCGACTTCAGTTTAGCCCCCCTTTAGGGGGGATGGGGGGGCAATTATTTAATTGGTATATGCATCATCCTGTCTTCAATAAATCTGCTCATTTCAGGAACAGTCATTTTTTGCTTCACATACAGATGTTTCCCGTTCGGATCA
>JFJP01011888.1_pt1 | contig 15137 bp, 7 predicted proteins | sample 431651 | NCBI WGS metagenome assembly JFJP01 (sample SAMN02602958, study PRJNA72255) | Microbial mat metagenome, whole genome shotgun sequencing project. | biome: fresh water; feature: sink hole; material: water; isolation source: purple microbial (photo- and chemosynthetic) mats found in...
GCACGAGCGCTACTACGCTGGCGGGAAAATCAATCTTTCCGTTGCCCTGCCCACTAATGCGGTTCCCTGGCTCAACTTGCCCCACAATCGGGGTTGTAATGGTGTGCCAGCGCGGTGCGCCCACAATTCCTAGCACAAATTGGAGAACTTCCCCTTCTGCATCCTTTACCCAGACCTTCAGAGTTTGGTCGCTCCCGTCGCCATAGACATCCAACCCCAAACCATACGGTTCCCCTAGAAGGGAAAGCGGTTGCGAACGTTCAAAAGCAACGTAGTCATTTTCTTGCGTGCTGAAGTTGTAGTTGAGTTCTGCATTCCCCGCATCTGTTTTACGCAAAGTCCCATTCGGCTGGCTGACCCGTCGCCAATCTCTTACTTCTGAGAAGTTATCAATGACCTTCTTCTGAAAGAGGTCCCGCTTCTCGCTGAAGGTAACACCTTGAAGCTCCCGATTAAGGGTTTGAAAAGCCGCGAAAGCAGGTTTGCGTTGGGAAAAATCGTTCCGCCCAGTGCCGAAAGCAAGCAAGCCATAAGGGTTATGCTCATCGTCCTTCAAGGTGTACCAGAAGGAACGTTCCACGCCCCCTTCCCAGAGCAGAAGCAGCGCCCGTACTAAGAAGTTTGCTTGCATCCGCTCATCCGTCAGACCTTTATTGTCGCGGTCTCCGGGCCCACTTGACCAACCGATCTCCGTTGCCCAAATCGGCTTAGGGCCCAATTGGTCTGCTAAGGCCCGCACTAAGCCCGGAGCCGCCGCGATATTTCCTTCTTCAGGGCCACAAGGGTCAACGTAAGGGTGAATCGCTAGAATATCAAAGCTATCCCAAACATTGGCCGCCATCATCTGCCTAAGGAAAGCCGTATCAAAGGGATTAAACCCTCCCATCAAAATCTTGGCCGAAGGGTCAACCTCCCTAATTGCAGCACTTGTCCGCCGGAGGAGTTCGGCATAAGCTCGCGGATCAGGAGTAGGCTTCCAAAACCAGGGATTATCTGGCTCATTCCAAACCTCCCAGTAGTGAATTTGCTCCTTATAGCGCGAGACGGTAGCACGAGTATAGGCTACGAAGCGGTCAAGGTCTGGGGGATAGAAGGAAACATCATTCGGTAAATCATTGGGGAAGGAGGTAGCCCAACCAACCGAAGGCCCCAAAACCCCTAAGATGTTGAGGTTGCGCTGGCGCAACTCAGTGATGGCCTTGTCGGTATATTCCCAATCCCATGTATCAGGCTGGGGTTGCACCCGATGCCAATGCAAATCCTCCCGCACCCAAGCTAGGCCCAAATCGGCGACCATTCCCGCACCTTCTGAAACACAAGCCAGATTTAAGCAGCGCGTTGCTAAATGCGAATTTAGGCCAAAGCTCGGCGGGCCTGCGGGAAGCACCCGTTGGCCTAAGACGGTAACGGGTGCAAGGGAGGCTGCTTGGGAAGATACCAGAAGGAAAGTAAGCAGCAGAAACGAAAGATAGCGTCGCATAGGTAAACCTCAGAGCAACGGAGATCTACTTCTTCTGGTAGACCTCGTTGCCTAAAAGCCCAAGTAAGACCTTAAAGGGTGGCTCATTTTCAGGGTGAAGTTCAAAGCGGGCCCGTTCAAACCATTGCACGGTGTAATCCTTCTCTTCCAGGATTTCCTTCATTGGGTCGCTAAGAGGTAGCCCAAAAAGAGCTAAGTTCTCGCCTTCTGAAAAGCCTGGTTGCCCATCAATCTCCAGCCCTTCAGCGTGCCACTTCTCTAAAAACTCCCCGCAGATGTTATGCCCCGTCTCCGGGAAGAAACGACACCCTTCCTGGGCCATACTCTTGGGGAACTTTTCCCACTTACGCTTCTTCTGTGCGAGACTATCTGCGCCTAACCTTCCTAAGAGAACATCGTATGGAGCCTCGTTCTCAGGATGCAACTCCAGGCGATTGCGTTCAAACCATTGCACTTGCAAGGTCTTCCCTTCAATGGTCTCCCTCCGCTGCGGCCCAATGGGATAGCCAAAGACCATCAAGCCCCCGTTCTCATCCCAATAATCCCTAATTCGCCCAAAGGTACAGAGGTGAGTAACCTCAAAGCAGGAAAGCTCACCTGTTGGCTCCGTAGTAGGAAGAGGCTCAGGTGTGTAGGTTGGGGTGGTAAGGGAAGTAGGGGTAGCGGGAGAAGTAGCACTAGGTGTGGGGGTATTTGTGGGCGTTTCGGTTGGCAAGGAAGTAGTGGTTGGAGTCGGGGTAAAGGTCGGCGTAGGAGTCTGCGTTGGTGTAGGCGTGGGGGGCAACCCTGGAAGATGAGAGAAGAAGATTGGGTTGGGGCCCACGTTAAAGGTAAAAGCGTTATCCTGCGCTGTCTCTACCTTCTCATCACCCCAAAGCTCGACACGCTGCCCTTGCACCGATTGGGTATAGAGCGTGATCGGCGCACCCCCAGGACTCCAGACCAGATCAACGACCCCATTAGCCTTCTTAAAGCGGACCCCATACGCTTCAGAGCCTGCAAAAGCTGTAAGGTCGTCGAGGAAAATCACCCCGTTTATTTTCCCTACCGCCGCGTTAGGTTCATCATCTAAAATGATCCCTTCCAGCTGCGCGGGGAAGTCAATTTGGCGATTCCCTTGCCCCTCAATGACGTTCCCTGGCCAAACCTCCCCCGTGATACTTCCCGCCACAAACTGCCAACCCGCTGGCCCAATATACCCTAGCTGATATTGCAACTTTTCCCCTTGCGCGTCGCGGATTTGCACCTTGAGGGAATGCCCACTTCCATCACCATAGACCCACAGCCCCAATCGGTAAGTAGCGCTGGGGAGCGGGAGCGGGTTGTTTTCTAAGATAAGGTACTCATTGTTGTTGGTAGGGAAATCGTAGGTCAGCTTGGCCGCCGAACCATCACTAAAGCTCTGCTCATTGCTGGGTAAGAGCCGCCCACTTGCTCGCCCGTCAGCATAGAGATGCCAATTTGCAAGAGTATCAGAGTTTAAGAGCATACTCTTTGGGCCTAAGTCAAGCATCTCAACGGGAACCGTTCCCTGAAGTTGCGTATTAAGGGTCTTGAACCCACGATAAGCAGGCTTGAGTTGCGTAGGGCTATAATCGCTTGCCCCATTCCCCGTGCGGACCAGCCCATAAAGGTCGGTGGAGCCAAAGTCCTTCAGGGTATACCAGATGACCCGTTCGGCTCCCGCTGCCCGCAACAAGGCGGCTCCCCTTACCAAGTAGTTCGCTTGCTCATCTTCAGTGAGGAACTGCGGTGTATGCTGGCTGGGGCCCGTCGCCCAACCATACTCCGTTACCCAGAGGGGCTTAGAGCCAAACCGACTCGCCAACGCTTTAACCGCCTCCAACCCATCCTCTATCCCCCGTTCGGGAGCCAAAGGGTCGATGTAAGGTTGCACCGATAGAATATCAAAGGCATTCCAAGCACCGTTGGCCGCAAGCTCCCGCAAAAAACTTACGGCTGGCTCTGGCGCAATCATTCCCCCTACCAAGACCTGTGCTTCGGGGTCAGCAGCTTTAATCGCAGCAGAAGCCCGCTTCAACAACTCGGCATAGGCCGCCACGTTCGGCTGCGGCTTCCAATAGAGCGGGTCGCTGGGACGGTTCCAAATTTCCCAATACTTCACCCGTCCCCTATAGTGTGTGACTACTTGGCTTGCAAAATCACTAAACGCATCAGGGTCGTTGGGGGGATAAAAGTCATCGGCAGGTTTGGCGGGAACCGACCAGTCAGGGGTGGGGCCATTCAGCACGCCAATCACATTCAGACCTTCTGCAATAAACAGGTCAACCATGCGGTCATGGGTATTCCAGTCAGGGCTCCGCGGATACTTCAAAATACGGTTCATGGGGAAATCCTCACGCACCCAGCCCGTATTACTCTCCGTAACCACGCTGGCCGGCGCAGCGAGCGTTTCTGGGGGATCATAGCGGGTCGCAAGTTGGCTATTGAGACCAAAGGCAGAGTCATGGAAAGCCTTCGCAGGAGCCGAAAAGAGGCGCGGCGAAGATGTAAGAAGCAAAAGGCTTAGGGAACCAAAAAAACCAAGTTTAAGCAAACGGTGGCGCATAAGGCAATCAATCTCTCTATTGTGAACTGTTAAGTGAGCCAAAACATAGCTGACATTATAGCATATTCTGAGGGCTTGTTGACCACGAGCAATTAGTGGCCAAGAAGGCTGCTCGCAGCCCGCAAAAAAACTTGCTACTATGAAACCCCATTTATTTTTCCTCGGAGGCCACCGCTTTAGCTGGTGGGCCACGGCTTCAGCCGTGGCCTCCAAGGGTGAAACCTCTTTTTGGTCAAAAAAACCTGACAGCTTTGGAAAAGCTGCCAGGTCGTGCAACGCTTGAATAAGGAAGTTGGGAGGGCCTATTTCTTGCCGCGAATCTCGTTGCCTAAAAGCCCTAATTGGACATCTTCAGGCGGCTTATTCTCCGGGTGAAGCTCGAAGCGGGCCCGTTCAAACCACTGGACCGTATATTCCTTCCCCTCAAGGTTTTCAGTCACCAGGTCGCTAAGGGGTAAACCAAAGAGGGCCTTATTTTCTTCGGGGCTAAAGCCCTTGACTCCATCAAGCTCCACCCCATTGGCCTTCCAAGCCTTCAAGATTTCCCAACAGACGTTGTGTTTCGTTTCGGCGAAGTAGAGGCAACCTTCCTTCGCCGTGCTGGGCGGGAAATCTTCCCAATGCCGTTTCTGTTGGTTCAGGCGGTCTGCGCCAAGTCGCCCTAGCAAAACGTTATAAGGGGCCTTATTCTCTGGATGCAATTCCAGCCGGTTACGCTCAAACCATTGGGCCTCAAAGGTCTTCTCTTCAATGGTTGTTTTGCGCTGGGCCTCAATCGGGTAGCCAAAGACCTTCAACCCGCCCTTACCTTCCCAATACTTTTGAATTTCCCCAAAGATCGCAAACCCGGTGGCGGGAAACTCTCGCGTCGGGCCCGTAGGAACCGAAGTTGGCTCCAGCGATTGGGAAGTTGGCTCCAGCGGCTGCGAAGTTTCATCTGGCCCAGGATAAGTAGCAGGCGTGGAAGTTTGGCCTGGAGCAGCTGTGGCAACGGGGGAAGCGACTGTGGCGACGGGGGAAGCGGTAGGTTGCGACTCCGCTTGCCCTGGTTTGTGGGTGAGAAAGATCGGATTGGGGCCTACACCTAATGTAAAATGTCCGCCATTAGGCGTTTCGACCTTCTTTTCCCCCCACACCTCAACTCGTTGACCTTCCAAAGAGGTCGTCGGGATTGTAACTTTAGTCATATTGGGCGACCACAAGACATCTACGATCTCTTCGCTATCATCCCTTTGGAAGCGGGCCCCGTAGGCTTCAGAGCCTCGCGTAGCGATGAGGTCATCCAGATAGATTGCGCCTTGTTGCCGCGCCCCCGTGGTCGTATCTGGCTCATCATCAAGGATAATCGCTTCGATCTTAGCAGGAGGATCAAGCTTCTTATTCTGCTTCCCTTCAATGACGTTGCCATCTTCAACATCACCCGTAATGGGCTTCTCCAGGAGCTTCCAACCTTCAGAAGCCAAGCCAACGGTTCCCAGCACAAATTGCAACTTCTCACCTTGCGAATCCCGCAATTGCACCTTCACCTGGTGGCCACTTCCATCACCATAGACCCACAGCCCAAGCTGATAAGCATCGGCAGGAAGCGCAATGGGGGCGTTCTTGGCATCCAGCAGCATATACTCGTTTGCTGCCGAAGGGAAGGTATAACTCAACTTGACTGCCGGACTACCTTGCCGGCTTTGGGCCCTACTTGCCTCCGCTGTGCCACTCGCTGCCGTATTCTTATCCCACCAGATGGGCCACTTGCTGAGGGTAGAAGCATCCGCCAAGACTTCCTTTTGCCCCATTTCCATTAGACCTTTGGGGGTTGTCCCAGAAAGTTGCTCATTCAGCGTCTTGAAAGCGAGGTAAGCGGGCTTAGTCTGGCTATAATCCGTCCCGCCGCTTCCCAACTTGACAAGGCCATACTTATTGATCGGGCCTTCATCTTTGAGGAAGTACCAAATTACCTTCTCAACCCCAATGGAACGTTGCAGGACGGCCCCGCGAACAAGGTAGTTAGCCTGCTCTTCCTCGTTGAAAACCCGCTCGGTGCGGTCACTGGGCCCATTTGACCAGCCATATTCAGTCGCCCAGATTGGCTTATCGCCATACTTTTTCAGCAAGGTCTTGACCGTCTCGATCCCCGCCGTGACCGTTTCGGGCGGAGCGGGGTCCGTGTAAGGGTGCAGGGCTAGAATATCAAAGGCATTCCAGCCACCGCTTTCCGCAATCTTCTCTAAGAAACCTGCGGCAGGCTGCGGTGAGACCATCCCCGCTACGAGAACTTTGGCTGAAGGGTCAGCCGCTTTGATGGCCGCATAAGTTGCTTGGAGCAATTGGGTGTAAGCAGCGGGGTCAGGCTTATCCTGCCAATAGATTGCGTTGTCTGGCTCATTCCAAACTTCCCAGTGATGGATGCGGTCTTTGTAACGGTTGACAACCTGCGAGGCAAACTCAGCAAAGGCACTTGGCGTGGCGGGATAAAAGCCATCGGCAGGCTTGCCAGGCTCAACACCCCAAGCGGGAGTCGGCGCATTCAAAATCCCAATGATTTTGACCCCCGCCTTTGAATAGAGATCAACCATTGGGTCTTGGAACATCCAATCAAACGTATCACGAGTTGGCATCAAACGCTTCATTTGGAAGTCTTCGCGCACCCAGCCTGCACCCGCATTGATGACCAGATTGGCAGGCTCGCTGAGGCCTTCAGGGCCCCCTGTGTAGCGCGAAGCGATGTGAGAATTCACCCCAAAAGCCGAATCCCGCTGGGGCGTGACTTTTTGGGGAGCCGAGAGGGCCGGTTGCCCTAGAACTAGCAGAAAGACCAACAGACCGAAACCAACGAACTTTGGTGAACGACGGAACATAGCTGATATTCCCCTCTTAGTGAATTACGAAAGCCAAACTTGCCCTTCGCAAAGAACCGCCCTTTAGGTTTATGCGTGGCGGTGAGCCAACCTAGCCGATGAGTCGTGAACCGTTCCCCACAACCTGGGCTTGTATCTTTGCTTGTTGCTTGTTATACTAAGCCAAGCGTTGCAAGATTCATTCTAGCACCTTTAGACTATTCTGACAAAAACCGTTTACGCCGCATAATCGTAGAATGACAGAGGTTAGCACTATGCGCCGAATCGCCTCTTTTCTCGCGGGAGCCTACTTGATTTTAGCCCTGGCTGTCGGGGGCCTAAAGTTTTTGGGGCAACCTGGTTCATTGAACGAAATGCTCTCTTTTGGGCAACCTATCGTGGTCAAAGTTCTTTACAGTTCAGAAAAAAAGGCTTGGCTGGAAGCCGCTAATCAAAGGTTTGCCGCGACCAAACCAACTTATCAAGGGCGCTCCATCCAGGTTCAGTTAGTTGCCAGTGGTTCGCAAGAAATTGCGAATAGTGCAGCGGTGGAGCAACAAAAGCCTGTCGCTCTCAGCCCCGCGAGTTCCAGCCAACTGGCCGCTTTGCGGGCCGAATGGGCCAACCTAAGCCAGCCCGACCTCCTCGCAGGCGACCAGCCACCGTCCCTCGTCTTAACCCCGCTTGTGCTGGTCGGGTGGGAAGAACGGGCCAAAGTCTTATGGCCTAATGGCTCTGACCAGGATTTCTGGCCTCGCCTGCACGATCTGCTCACCGATAAGCAAGGTTGGCAGAAATTTGGCCAGCCAACTTGGGGCCTCGCTAAATTTGGCCAACCTTCCCCCAAAACTTCCAATAGCGGCCAACTATCTTTAGCCTTGTTAGCTTATGCTTATCACAATAAAAGCAATAATTTGACAAAGCAAGATGTTGCAAACCTCGGTTTTCAGACTTGGCTAGATGAAATAGAGCGTTCGGTAACCGAGTTTAGCGAAAATAGTGCCAATTTCATGGAGAATATTGTGCTTTTTGGGCCCAGTAAGTATGATTTTGTTTTAGTCTACGAAAACTTAGCGATTGAAAACATCAAAAAAGCCAAGCGGTGGGGCGGCATTCGGGTCTTTTATCCGCCAGCCTGTCTGTTCAGTGATAATCCTTTTGGGATTCTAGCCGCGCCGTGGGTTACACCCGCGCAACGCGAGGCGGCGCTGCTCTTTCGCACCTTTTTGCTCTCGCCTGAAATGCAAACTTTAGCCTTACAAGCTGGGTTTCGCCCTAGTGATCCTTTTCCTACACTAAATCTCGCGGATTCCCAAAGTCCTTTTACCCTTTTCGCTAAGGAAGGGTTGCAGAAAGACCTAAATCAGACTTTAGAGCAACCTTCGCCTGAAGTTTTGCAAGCTCTTACGGAACTTTGGCTTTCGGGAAACTATAAGAATCGCTGAGGATAGTTGAGTATAAACAATGAAAAAATTACTTAAAGCCATTTTCAAGCCACTCTTTCTGCTGGTTTTGCTTGCAGCAGGGATTACGGGCCTGACTAGCGCCCAATGGATGTTGCCCCTTGGGGTCGGAGTCTATTTCGTAAGTGTCATTTTGACTGTTTTAGACGATTCGGGGAAGAAGCAACCTTTGTTGACCATCCCGCTTTCGTCTGCTCCTGGGCCCAGTGCGGCGGGCCCGATTAGCCCAACGATTCAAGGCTTTCTCCAGCAGACCAAACAAGCGCAAAAAGAACTGGCTGCAATTACCCGCAGTTCTAAAGGAGGGCTTACCAAGCCTTTGCAATCGCTCAATGCCCAAGTGGGAATTCTAGCTAACCAAACTCAACTTTTAGCGCACAAAAGCCAGGCGGTTGAGCAACATCTAGCCCGGCAAGATTTCAGCCAGCTACCGCAGAAATTGGCTCAACTTGACCAGAAAATAGCGGCGGCCCGTGACCCCTACGCTTTACAACAACTGCAGAATAACCGCAAAGCTCTCGTTGAAACCCACCAAAAATGCAAGATCATGGAAAGTTGTCTTCTCCGCATCAGCGAGCAAATCCAAAATATCGCGGCCAACCTAGCCTCTCTTCAACTTGAAGCGCAGAAACTGACAAAAGTTTCCCTTGCCGAAGCAGAAGTTAGCAGCCAGAAAATAGTAGACCAACTCCAAGCTTTGAGTCTTGACCTCGAAGCCTTTAGGAACTTGATGGAAAAAACCTTAAAAGAAGCGGGCCTAGAAAAGTGAAACGCAAGAATTTGTGCCCCCAACGTTTATTGGGCATAATTTGCCGCTTTGAATTGGGTTTTTTACCATAATGCCTATTCTAATTGATGGCCACAATTTGATTGGCCAGTTGGACAAGCCAAACCTCGCGCAAAGCGACGACGAGGAGCAACTTGTCCTTTTGCTGCGCCGCTATGCCGCCCGCAAGCGAGGTCGCCAATTGACCGTGATCTTTGATCATGGAGTCTACGGACATCCCAAAACGTTGGATGGCTATGGGGTAAAATGCTACTTTGCGATCCCCCCCAAAGTTGCCGACGATGAATTGATTCGGCGACTTTGCAAAATTGCAAAGCCCCAACGAGGAGATTGGCAAGTTGTTACTTCAGATCGGGCGGTGGCTACGGTGGCCCAGAAATGCGGAATCGCCGTGATTTCGGCCCAAGCTTTTGCCAAGCGCTTGGGGGCAATGGATCAGGGCAGATTATCTTCAAAACAAGAGGATAAAGAGGAATGCCCTAAACTAAGTGTCACTGAAATCGAGGAATGGTTACGAATTTTCGGGGTTTCCCCAGACAAGGCGGGCAAAAAACCCTAGAAAGCTTTTTTCGCAGCGAGCTTACCGCAGGAAGGGAATGATGCCGTGAGGACAATGGTTAAAGAAGTTCCGGCTGAAAGAGCTAAACTTTCTTCTCCAGAACCTCGCGCAGAAAACGCCCCGTAAAGGATTTTTCCACTTGAATCACCTCTTCAGGCGTGCCCTGGGCCACAATTAGACCTCCGCCGTCGCCACCTTCGGGCCCCAAGTCAATCAGCCAATCGGCAGTTTTGATCACATCCAAATTGTGTTCAATCACGATTACCGTGTTTCCCGCCGTAACCAAACGATGCAAAACAGTGAGTAAATGTTGGATGTCAGCAAAATGTAGCCCAGTTGTCGGTTCATCCAAGATATAAAGCGTGCGGCCAGTAGCGACACGAGCTAATTCTTTGGCCAATTTAACGCGCTGGGCCTCACCTCCGCTTAAAGTTGTTCCTGGCTGCCCCAATTTGATATAATCCATCCCAACATCGTGCAAAGTTTGAAGGATTCGGCGGACTCTTGGCACATTTTCAAAGAACTCTAAACCTGTTTGCACGTCCATATCTAAGACATCGGCGATGGTTTTGCCTTTATATTTGACTTGCAAAGTCTCTCGATTATAGCGTTTCCCCTTGCAAACATCGCAAAGCACCCAGACATCGGCCAAAAATTGCATATCAATGCGTTTTTCCCCATTGCCTTCGCAGGCTTCGCAGCGCCCGCCCTTCACATTGAACGAAAAGCGCCCCGCTTCGTAACCGCGCAATTTGGCTTCGGGCGTTTCTGCAAAAAGATTGCGGAGAATGTCAAAAAGCTTCACGTAAGTCGCAGGATTGCTGCGTGGGGTGCGCCCAATTGGTTGCTGATCAATGTTGATAACTTTATCTAAATGTTCAATCCCTAGAATTGCCCGATAAGGCCCAGGTCTTTCGTGGGAACGGTGCAATTTATTCGCTAAAGCAGGAAAGAGAGTCTCACTGATTAACGAAGATTTACCACTTCCACTTACACCTGTAATGGCAATAAAGCAACCAAGCGGAAACCGCACATCTATCTCGCGCAGATTATTCATTGCGGCCCCTTGAATTTCGAGGAAAGCACCTTTTGCTTTTCGCCGAATCGCTGGAATCGCAATAGATAACCGCCCACTTAGATAAGCCCCTGTTAAAGAATCGCTTTTCGCCACCACGCTGGGCGGCCCAGCCGCCACTATTTCGCCCCCTTTCACGCCCGCCCCGGGCCCAAAATCAATTAGCCAATCGGCCCTTTGCATCGTTTCCAAATCGTGTTCAACCACAATCAACGTATTGCCCAAATTACGCAAGCGCAAGAGCGAATTAAGCAATTTGCGATTATCGCGTTGATGCAAACCAATACTTGGCTCATCGAGAATGTAGGTTACGCCAACTAAACCACTGCCAATTTGCGAAGCCAAGCGAATTCGTTGTGCTTCGCCACCGCTTAATGTGGGTGCAGAACGTTCTAAAGTGAGATAATGCAGGCCAACATCGAGCAAAAACCCCAGTCTTTCCCGAATTTCCTTTAAGACTTCGCCCACAATCTCAAGCTGCGTTGCGGTTAAAGGGCTTTTCACCTTCTCAGTTTGGCCTGAAAGCTGCATGACCCAAGCGTAAGCATCGGTAATGTTAAGGTGACAAACCTCTTGGATATTCAGCTTATCCACCGTAACCGCCAGACTTTCGGGGCGCAATCGCGCATTGTGGCAATCTGGGCAAGGCCGCTCACTCATATAATTGGCGTATATCTCGCGCACATGATTACTTTCGGTTTGCGTATAGCGGCGCATAATTTCGCTGACTAACCCTTCCCAGGGGCGACAAAACTCACTCCGACTCCCAGTCTCACTTTCCCAATGGATTCGGATTTTTTCATTTCCGCTTCCAAAAACAATAATCTCGCGCTGATTTTCGGGTAAGTCTTGCCAGGGAGTATCTAAACTAAAATTATAGTGTTGGGAGATCGAAAGTAAAACGCGATAACCCCAAGAATCCCGTTTTTTATACAATTCGCCCCAATAAGCCACTGCGCCATTGTGCAAACTTAGGCTGGCATCGGGCACGAGCAAGGTCGGGTCGACCTGAAGTTGCACCCCAAGCCCACTGCATGTTGGGCAAGCGCCCTGCGGCGAATTGAACGAAAACATCTGGGGCGATAATTCAGGAAAAGAAATCTCGCATTTGGTACAGGTATTACTCTCGCTCATTAGCCATTCTTCAGTTTTCTCCTCCTGCTCTTTGGCCGAATCGGCACTAATACTAATCAAAACTTGGCCTTCGCCCACTCTCAAAGCCGTTTCAATGCTATCAGTCAGGCGCATTGTGAAATTTTCTTCATCTTCTTCGCTTTGTTGCGCTGCATTTTCTGCTTTAAGAGGAATTACTAGCCGATCAACAACGATCTCTATCGTATGTTTGAGCTTTTTGTTGAGCTTAATGGCTTGGCTTAATTCGTGAATTTGGCCGTCTACGCGCACGCGTGTAAAGCCTTCGGCGCGGGCTTCGGCAAAAACCTCGCGGTATTCGCCTTTGCGCTGCTGAACCAAAGGTGCTAAAAGCAAAAAGCGTGTGCCCGTAGGCAGGGTCAAAACCCGATTCACGATCTGCTCGGCAGTTTGGGCCCCCACTTCGCGCCCACATTTTGGGCAATGCGGCACACCGATTCGGGCAAAAAACAGCCGCAGATAATCATAGATTTCAGTGACCGTCCCCACCGTACTGCGCGGATTTTTACTAGCACTCTTCTGTTCAATCGCAATTGAAGGCGACAAACCCTCGATTGTATCAACTTTCGGCTTTTCCATTTGCCCTAAAAACTGCCGAGCATAGGAAGAAAGACTTTCAATATAGCGTCTTTGCCCTTCCGCATAGAGCGTATCAAAGGCCAGCGAGCTTTTCCCCGACCCCGATACCCCCGTGAGGACAACCAACTTATCGCGGGGCAACTCCACGTCAATTCCCTTGAGATTATGCTCGCGGGCCCCTTTAATCGTAATTTTATCTTTCGGCATTTTTACCCCTAGCTTTTACAGTAGACCAGTTCCCCGCTTGAAACGACCAGCGCATTATACACTTTTATTTTCTTTCTGTCTTCTGCGGGCCAGTTGCCCTTCGTTCAGTTGACTGGTAGAATAGCCGCGCAGCACGGAACTGCATCGCGCTGAGTGAGCTTGCCGAACTCAGCAAAGTGACAAATTCAATTAAGGAACTTAGTGAAATATGGCTTCTTTCTTCTCAAATCAGCGACAAAGTCTTTGGATTTTCCTTTTTTGCCTCACAATTCTAATTTCAGCTTGCACAAATGCCCCAGAAACTGAACCTCCTCCGCCCCCAATTATCGAAACGGTCTTAGTTGTTGCTTCGCCAACCTCGATTCCACCCTCGCCAACCCCACTTCCCCCATTTAGTACGTTGCATCCAATTTTGCAAGATGCGCGAGTTCGCCAAGCAATTGCCTATTGTACCAATCGTTCTCAACTGATTTCAGTAGTTTATCCTTTTCTTAATGAACAGCAAAAGCAAGCCCTTACTTTAGAGACCTTTTTGCCCCAGAGTCATTGGGCTTTTACCACGAGTAATGTTCTGACTTATACTTTTGACCCTGCGAAAGGGCAGCAACTTTTAACGGAAGCTGGCTGGAAACTTGAAGCACCAGCGAATGTGCGAAGTAAGGAGCAAGGAAGACCCCTTACGCTTCGATTCCTCACAACTATCGCGCCAATGCACCAAATGTGGGCTAAGGAATTTGAAAAGCAACTTTTAAGGAACTGTGGCCTTCTTTTATTGCCAACGCAAGCTCCAGCCGCTTGGATCTTTGGCAAAAAGACAGGTTTGGCCCAGCGTGATTTTGATTTAGCAACCTTAGCTTCAACTACTAATCCTAATCCTGAAACTGTTTTGCCCTATCACTGCGCTCAAATTCCATCTTCAGCGAACAATTGGCAGGGAACAAATTACATTGGTTGGTGTAAACCTCAATTTGAGCAGTTATTGCTTACGACCACGCTTACACTTGCTCAAAGTGAACGACAAGCCTATCTTAAACAGCTACAGCAAGAATTTAATCAGGAGATGATAAGTTTGCCGCTTTTCAGTCTTCTTGATTTAGTTGCAGTCTACAAAAACGTTGCAAACTTTAAGGTTGATCCTTCTGAAAACTTTGCGGCCAACGCTGCTGAATGGGTGCAAAAAGATGGGACAGAAGGAGTCGCGCTGGCTTTCAGTCAAGAGCCTGAGTCGCTCTTTCTGGGCGGTTTAGGGCTTCAGAATGCGCCAAACATTCGGCTGCGAGAGCCAAAAGAGACCACATCTGGCGCAGCGAGCAAGAGCGCCTCAAGTCCAGCGCCAACGCCCGAAGCTGAAAATAGCTCTTTTGTTGAAACAGATGTTGTTTCGCGCACCATCGCAAATTTGCTTTCCTTGCGGGCCACGACGGTTTACAGCTATAATTACCAGCCCGCGGCGTTGCAAGATTTGCCGACGCTGGAGAATGGTGGCGCAAAATTAACTTCAGTTGAGGTTAAGGCTGGCACAAAGGTCTGGAATACTAAGGGTGAAGCGGTTGATTTGGCTCCTGGCGTGGAAGTTATTGATAATCAAGGGCGAAAGGTTAGCTTTCAAAAAGGTAAACTCAAAATGAACCAATTGAAAGTGACCTTTGAATATACTAATGGGCTTAAATGGGAAGATGGCGAAGCGTTGAAAGAAGCAGATTTTGCTTTAGGGGCTAAAGTCAGTTGCGCTTCTTATGCTGATTCAATGAGTTTGCAACTCTGTCAAGCCCGCCAAAGCGTTGTCATTACTGAGACCCCAACTCTTTCCGCCATTATCACCTATCTTCCTGGCGCAATTCAGCCCGCTTATCTCACGGCGACCTTGCCCGCTTACCCCGCTCACTACCTTTTGGCCGACGGGCGCAGCCTAAACGAAGTTCATGTGGAAGAATGGCCTTTCTTGAATGAACTCAAGAAAAAACCTTTGAGTAATGGGCCTTTCAAACTATTAGAATGGCGAAAAGGCACGAGTATGACTTTTGAAGCCAATCCCTATTATTACAAAGGCTTGCCTAAAGTCAAGCGGATCGTGATTTTCTTCATTAAAGATAAGAATCAAGCGATAAATCAATTTCTTAAAGCTCAAGTAGATGTTTTAGGCGATCTCAACACAGCGGATAAGCAACAAATTGAAATGGTAATGAACGCGGCAGCGGCCAGTAATAGCTTTACGGTGCTGGCGACGGGCAGTTCGGTTTGGGAACATATTGATTTTAATCTCTATACGCGGTAGGCGAGCGGGCGGGCTAAACCCAGCTTCGTGTAGCAGAGCAGCCCGCACTGTGGTAAAATGAGAGCAATCCAAAAGGGCTCTGCGGCGGATGTTAGAAAGAATTTTTCGCTTTCTAACCTTTTTTAGGAGATGGCGATGGCGTTCACTAATTTTTCAACGC